>Ga0126343_10000848_pt1 | contig 13016 bp, 10 predicted proteins | sample Cyp2metagenome_FD_92531 | JGI IMG/M metagenome (GOLD analysis project Ga0126343, IMG submission 92531) | Coral microbial communities from Lord Howe Island, Old Settlement Bay, Australia - Cyphastrea 2 metagenome | ecosystem: Host-associated > Invertebrates > Cnidaria > Coral ... | reverse complement strand
AGAATTCTGCAGATCTCGGAGGGTGTTATCCACCTCGGCCTTCGGCCTCGGTGGATAACACTCTCCTCGATCTGCAGAATTCTTCATATCCTACTCAGCCTCATTCAATAATTGCTAAATAATGCATAATGGTGACTTTGTACGTCCAATTTACTAGTTCTTCCTACTCCCCGTGAAACTCTATCTGGTTCTTCTGGGAGTATGCGGTCGACTTCAAAGGAAGTATCCTCGACGATGCAACTTGCAGTACAACTACGGTACAGACCTTCCCCACCGGGAGTAACAAATGGCTCTTACAGGATATGCAAAAGGTATTAAAAATACATTTTACTCACACCATGATAACTTAAAAGATGCTGTGTCAATACGCTGCACACTTGTCTTTTGTTAGTAAAATCCTTTTACAAACCTATCTACATTTACAGCTTTCGCACACGTGAGAGATGCAGATTTGGAAGAGGGTGTATCTTTGCGCATAGTCCTGAGGAGTTAAAAGAATGGGAACAAGAGTACGACAAGAAGAGGAAGGAAAAACTCAGAAAGGAGCTCGAGGACAAGGAAAAAACATCTTCTTTGGAAATGGCATCAAAGATTCTGAAAGGACCAGCAAAAGATGTGAGTTTTTTCTCCTTCTTTTTTGAATCTTTGAAACGAGTTCAAAAGGGATTAAAAATAAAGGCTGGCTCTGAGTTGGCTCGATAACTCACCTGATTTAATTTATCACACTCTTCATGATTGCCTAGAAAAGATCACAAAGCGAACAGTAACATTTTTATTGAAATTATTTTTGCTTGCTTATAGCCATACGACACTGTATCTATATATCATGCATCGTACTTCAGGAAATTTTCGGTCTGTTAAGCCGTATCAGGTTTGACGTTCAGCCTATTGGCAGTATTCCATTTTTCATTAAAAGCGAGGAGAAGGGTTTCCCGAAGCTTAACGGGTTAAGTTTTTATCTTCGGAGCAATGATCGGCATGGCAGATTAGCTAAGAGAGTGGGGAGTATAAACTTGCCCCCGCACGATCGATTTCCACAAGGGGTCTCCACAGGAGTGATTGACCCCTAGTGTGAACCCCAGACTGATTATTTTTATGCTTGGTCAACAGCGAGTCGAGAAACTAACAGGGGTGGAGGTTACCTGCACACCCCAAGAACTGAATATAAGACTTCAAGACAAGAATGAAACACACAAGTTCCAATGGACATTTAGCCTCCTATTCAGGGTCAGTGAAATTGCTCTAAAAATGTACATGTAAACATTGCCGATACTTAAAAGAGAATCTCGGCTCAGTAAGAGACAAAATTGTTGCAGTGATTTGAAATCGATAGTTATTTGCCTGCTTTGATTGCTGGGCGTTAACACAGTATAACGTGAATCTGGAGATATGAATATGCTTGATTGGTGGTACCACTGAGAGTGTTAGTACCGCTGACAAAAATAAGGGATGCATCTTTTAACATACCGCCATCTTTTCTTTCTGCAGACACAAGAAGTAGGATACTTAGAGCAAGTCCTTCTTCTTCATCGATACCACAACTGCTATCAACTGTCAGACATTCGAGTGAGATGCTATCAAGATACCCCAAGCCATCAAAGTTACAAGCTGTGTTACACCGCCAAGCTCAATAATCCTTGGTATCAATCTCCACGAACAAACCGGCCTTCTGGGCGGGTGGAGGTATCTGTGACTGTCTCTTTCGAATCCCGTCTGTATGGAAGCTTTGAGCAGCTGGTTGTGTTCGACTTTGGGAAAAAGCCTTACTTGGTAAAGAGGCTTAACGCTGATGTAATGAGCGAGTCCTTGTCTCTAACGGCCATTGTCCCGGAGCATGCCACCACGTCACCAACAGCCGTCTGGGAAGTTTCCATGGAAGTGGTTAAGTTCGTTCACGGGACAAGCGAGGCTGTTCAGGCAGAACATTTGTCAAGGACGTACTGTCTTCCTAACAAAGTGGAAATCACAGCTGATCATGAGACCCTGCGTCCTGCCGTCTACAAGAGTTTAATGCACCAGTTACTGTTTTTGGAGGAAGGTTTCATGAAAGATGAGATTTCGCGGTAAAAATTGAAACGATTTACTTAGTTCGAGTTATTAATGTATTGGCACGCGCAATGAGTCAGATATGATCATTCCGAATCCATTCCTGCTAAGTGTACTAAGGATTATTAAGGTATTCTGAAGTGCAGAAGTGGTGTAACTTAATGAAAACCAATCATTAAGACACGTGCAGATCGAAAGGCCATGGTGCATGCTCTCTGTTCAGAGGGTTAGTCTGGTTATAAGGCGAAAAGATAAGGTAACTGATTAAATCACTTAAATGTGGATTAATTCTTTCACGAATAACACAAGTAAATGTCATCTCGACTCCCGTATCCCACTAACCGCAGTAAAAGGAGGAAAAGCGGACGCTTAAAACATCAGCTCATTAAATCCTACCAAAAACACTATCGATTAACCTTATAACAAAACTAAGCGACAATGAGGGTATACACTTTTCTCTTTTCATATAGGTACACCTTGACTAAAACCCAGTTACATGCTCAACGGAACATTTTCGACGAAATGACGGGAATGAGGTGCGCAGTGGATGGTGAATTGTTCGGTGTCCTCAAGTTGCAAGAGGAAGATGCACTGAGACCTGACGATGCCGCTGGTCGACTCCTGTATCGTAACGTCAGTTCAGTTTGGCTCCAGGTTGCTGACAGTGTCTCCAACAAAGTCTACGAAGCTCCTGTAGAGAAAGTTGAGAGTGAATGTGTTGTGTTGCGATTGTCGTCCCAGATGTGCTCCGATCTGAAGCTGTATGATACCTGTGATACTGATGTCAATGCTCAGTTCCAGCTGAACCGCACTCCACTTTGTCAAATGCACGAAGCTGTTGATAGGCTCACCAAAGGGCAGTTGCGTCTCATTTTTCCCGAACCAAGAACGGAGACTGTCAAAAGTGATGTGAGTCATAATTTTCGCTATTAACCAATAAAATAAAATAACAACATATTTATATGTAAGTTACACGATAACATCCTCAGTTGCTAAATAACTTTAAGCTTTTTCGCACACAAGAAGAGCTTGAATAGTTTCAATCTTTGATCAAGTGGATTGGTTCGTTTACAAAGTATGAATAGGTTTTCAAAAGGATGTAAATTAAATCTGGGTGTTAGTTCTGTCATTTCTCAGGAAACTTTCAAAATCTTATAATTTAACATATTGCCCCCTACATCTGTTTATCAGAACAATTACCTTTTGAAAGCTTTGCAAATATATCGTAGGAGTAATGAATAACAAATATTAAAAATGTAGGTCAAAATCCGTTGGCAATGGCTTCTCGATGAAAGGCTAAATGAGAATCAAAAGGAAGTTATCGAGCGGATTGCTTTGGCAGAGTACAACGCTCCGCCTCTGGTTGTATTTGGTCCTTTTGGGACAGGAAAGACCTTTACTCTCTATCAAGCTGTTCGTCTCTTGGTACAAGTGGATAAGTCTCACAGGATTCTACTTTGCACCCATTCAAACCGTGCAGCAGATATCCACGTGGAGTTGTTACATGAGTACCTGACAAAGAAGAACGGCATACCAGCAGCAAGGCCTTTAAGGGTTTATCAGCCTATGAGAAGGTAGAACTACAATGTAAATAAAAAGCACTTAAAAACGAAGCTGTCGTCTATTACTTGATACCACGAGATGCTGAAGTAACGCTGACGCGAGAAAAAGATATTACATTTATTTTGTTTATCGAAGTACATTAGGTCTTTCCCTTCGCCTTTCTCGCAGTGTATAATTATGTGTTTGCAGCATTTCTCATTCTCCCAAACGTCCACTGATGTTTTTTGTCTATTGTACTTGGTTGCGCACCCAACAATCGTCAAAACGTATATGTTTTTTTTGCTCGTCTATTGGCTTTTCCATTAGTATAACCCAGTGCCTAATCTAAAATCCCATCATCGTTACGGCTGAAATCTGATTAAAAGAGTTCATCGCATATCGATATTCTTTACCGAAATACAAAATTATCTGCTGGATTTTGCTACAGCTATTCACCCAATATCAGTTTCACTCGAATGACGACAGGCTCAGCCTTCGCACCTGTCTAACTATTATCCAATAGAAACATCTAGCTCACAACTGATGCTTTTAAAAGTAAAACAGTTTGAAAGCTATTTTTATGTTTGACAACATAGTAAATATCTTATATCCACGATCCACACCGCAGCACGTCATTAAGTTAAACCTAACCATGTACCCTAAAAAACTTCATAAATCTTCTTCTGTTCATACCAACTATAGACTAGAGACGGCATCCGAGATAGCAAGGAAATATTGTTTGATCAAGGATGGCACGTTCATGTTACCTTCTCGTGACGACTTGGTTGAACATCGGGTAGTGATTACAACACTGAGCACTTCGAAAGTGCTTCTTGATCTGCAAGTGTTACATGGATTCTTCACTCATATCCTAATCGACGAGGCTGCCCAAGCTCTTGAGCCCGAAGCATTAACTCCGCTGATCTTTGCAGGACCAAACACAAAAGTTGTCTTCACAGGCGATCACATGCAGGTAAAGTTGAATACAGCGTAGTTACTAATCGATATTTCGGACTGAGCACAAATAACTGAGAGCATACATAACACAGGATTGCTGTTTTACCTACACACGTATAAGCCAACTGTTATGGAATTAAGTGGTAAATGCTGTATGTAACGCAGCTAATCCACAGTCTCCTAACACTCACACAATAGACAATTTACCTGTAAATAACTTTTTTCTAACGTTTTTCTTCTGTCGTACGACTATGCTAGATGAGCCCAGAAGTCTATTCACCTCAAGCGATAAGTTTGGGCCTCCAAAAGTCACTGGCTGAGAGGTTGTTTGACGTTTATGACAAACGCAAGGCTGAAACATCACATGACAACCCGAGGGAAGACCCTAATGTCTTGTTTTTGTCGGAAAATTATCGATGCCACAAGGATATCCTCCAATTTCCCTCTGACAACTTCTATGGAGGAAAACTGGTTGCTCGTGGACATAACTTACAGCCAGAGCACCCGAAATACGGTCCTTTGTTATTCTTCTCCGCACGTGGCAAAGAACAGAAGGAGCACGACAACTCGTATATCAATGTGTCCGAGGTTTACGAAGTGGCCAAGAGGGTGAAAGAGATTGCAGACAGTTGGCCTGCTATTTGGGGTCCCAAGAAACTGTCTGATATCGCAGTGCTCTCCTCTTATCGCTACCAGGTAAAATTGGAAAAAGCTTTTACACCTTCATCAAATTGAATTACGTTTTGTACAAACTGACGTCGACGTCACCTGCTCTGCCCTTTGTAATGATTTACCTTATATTTTGTTATATGCATGGGTTCCGGGTTATGCATGGGAAAGGTAGATCGGTTGCAGACGTCTTGCCGATTTAGTTACAGATACGTTTCTTGCTATATAATAATAATAATGATAATAATAATAATAATAATAATAATAATAATAATAATAATAATAATAATAATATTGAAAATTAAACAAAAGTGTAAAAAAACGTCTATTACCAATCGAGAAAATTTATCAAGGCCGTTGCCAGTTGAAGCTGATGCTTGTTGTTTACCGCCAGGTACAAGCCATACGAAACAGTCTACGAAAGGACCCAGATCTGAGGGACGTAAAAGTGGATACAATTCACAATGTGCAAGGTATATTTTATTTATGGGTTAGAGGACGATCACAAAATCTTCATCAAATTTTTTGTCGATCTCTTACTTTTCATACAACCCTTAATCAGCTGGCAGGAAAGGTTACATATAGTCCCTATGGTGGCTGATGTATGAAATAAATAACTTAATGTAATTTCTAATTCAATGACTTATTGCATGCCTTGCACTTCAGGGGAGGAATTCCGGGTTCTTTTCATCAGTACCGTTCGTACATTTCACACTTGCAAGCCCCAACAGCAAGAGTTACGTTCCAGTGGATCTGATCGCCAATTGTATTGGGAATTTTTGTCGGATCCAAAACTGCTGAATACAGCCGTGACAAGGGCAAGGTGTTTGGTAGCTGTTATTGGAGATCCTGTCTCTCTCTGCACAGTGGGAGAATGTCGCAGCATTTGGAGAGACTACATCAAAAGATGCAATAAAATAGGAGGGCTTCATGGGACGACATTGGAGGAACTAGATAAAGAAATAAACGCATCTATTTCCAGTATCGAACTTAACCCAAAAGCTCAGCCGTTTGTCCCAACCTTCCCGAAGACACCGGAAATTAATTCCACTGAAGAGAGCACTCCAGAGAAAGTAGGCCAAGTAGAGAGTGTAGGGGAAACCCAGCCATCAGAGACCCAAGGAAAGAAATTGCGTCATCGACAGGAAGTTAATGGAAATGTAAACGTCACTGCAAGCGATGGTCAGGACGGACAATCTAGCCCATGTGTTGACACCACCGCTCAGCACCAACAAGAAAAAGAAACAGAGGAAGACGAGGATGATGAAATAGCTGAATCAGGGGACTTTCAAGACAACCTTCTTGAAGATGAAACTATCTTTCCTAGAGATATGGACGAAATTATCCTGGCATTTGTGAAGAAATGTGAGGAAACATTGCAGATAGATGCGCAACGAGCATCAATGCTTGAAGATTCAGAGTTTCCTACTCTACAAGCATCAAAAGATGTCCATGTCAAGCACCAATCAGTCAAAGAAGCACATCATGGCTCATTCAAGGGTGGTACAGGCATAACGGATCTGTTTCCGGAAGTGCGAGTTGTAAACGGTCGCGTTGAAGTGCGTCTTACAAATCTTGGCTTTTACAACTCTCCCTCTGAAAGAGCTAAGAAAATCATGATATCCTCCAAGCAACAGGAATTCCTGGATCCGTCAGTCTTAATGAAGCTTCTTAAAGACGAACCAGAGAAATACATCGTGTGCAATCTCCGTCTAAGTCCAGAGAGATCCCAGATAGGATACGCAGACGTAGAGGACACGAAGACCCCATCTATCGGTATCAAAGGAAGGATCCGCCAAGCATTCGATAAAGACAAGGTTGTTGTCGAGTTGGTTGAGAAGAAAGTTCGCCCACAGGACGATAACAGCGGGCCTCTAGCACAAGGAAAAGTTGTTGGTAAGAAAATGTGGCCTTTTACCTTCTTTCGTGGTCTAAACTGCTATGAAATTCTGCAGTGATCATGAGGATTCCGGTCAGCGTTAAATTTGTAAACTTATTAGGGAGACGTGTCGAAAACAGGTCAAATGAACTTTTATAAAGTAGCAAAAGAAGGCTTTCTTTTTCCTTATCACCTTTATTACTGCTTCAAGAATAAAGTTGAATGAGTCTCTTTGAATTGCTTCACCTTTGAGCGAGTGGTATTTTACGATTAAAATTTCGCTAAATGTTTTAGTTTATGTTGGCAAGACTCCAGCCCACAAGCATTTCAATGTTTTTGAAAATTTGATCTTTTCGATTTATATGGCTTTTTTTTCTTATCTTTCAAAACGTACAAGTTGCGAGGACAATTTTTTCTGTTTGTTGTTGAAACTAGCCAACGCAACATTATGTTTGGTCTTAAACAAGACTTATTATTGCTCCTTACTTCTTCCGTTGCAATATTTATTAGACGTCGTTGGAGATGTGAATATCGATTCTCTTATCTTCAGGTGTATTGGAACACATCATTCCTCCACACGAGCGCCAGTTTGTATGTAGTACTGATTATGACAATCCTGCGGTGATGGTACCTATAAACAAGTCGGCCACCAAACTAGTGAATCTAACGGACAAGAGCTGCAAGGACATACCAATCTACAAGAAGGATCAAAACGGAAGGGCGACACAAGTCAGGATGATGAAAAGAGAGAAGGTCCTCAGTGGGAAGTACCTTTTTGTTGTCAAATACCTTCAGTGGAGGAGAGACTTCAGCTGTCCTCTTGGAATCGTCGTAAGACATCTGCCCAGAGGAGAAGACTTGGAAAGTAGCATGGAGATCGCCTACGCGGAGCGTGGAATACGACGCGCTTTTAAGGAAGAAACAAATAGGTATATTAAAGAAAACTTCCCCTCAGAATGGTCCATTCCTGAAACCGAGCGCAAAAATCGAAGCAAGGTTACTGGGGCTATAACCATTGATCCTCCAGAGTCTTTGGATCTCGATGACGCCCTGACGATAGAGAGTGATACATCTTCTTCTACTTTTGTGGTAGGGATACACATTGCTGACGTCAGTTTCTTTGTGAAACCAGACAGCCCCCTTGATCAAGAAGCTTTTCTCCGGTGCACATCTTATTATCCTGGTAATGGGCATGAAAATGTCCCGATGCTACCGAAAGATCTCAGTGAAAACTTTTGTAGCCTGCTGCCCAATGAAGACCGCTTGGCACTATCCGTATTGGTCAACTTAGACGAAGAAGGAAAGTTAACTGCTGAGCCAAGTATAAAACGTACGATTATCCGATCCTGTTGTCGGCTGAGTTACGCTGAGGCGCAGATGGCCATTCGTTGTTCCAGCGTTTCAAGTATCGGAGGCATTCCAGTGGAAATCATCGAGAAGATCAGACAATTAAGCTCCCTGGCACAAAAAAGGAGACGACGTCGCTTGGGAGACTGTGCTTTCGATCACTGGCAAAATGAGGGAGCTGATGAAGGTTTTGAAGCTCACGAGCTGGTCGAAGAAATGATGACCCTTGCTAATGAGGAAATCGCTAAGGTCTTGTCACAAAAGAGCTCCGAATTGGCACCCCTCAGGATACAGCTACCTCCAAAGGATCACAGACTGGCCGAGTGGTTTGAAACGCATGGCAAGTACGCAAGATTGTCACTTAAGTTTTCAGAAATGTTTGATAAAGAAACCACCGAAGCTTCGACACTGAGCGTGCTTCATGACGAGAAGATCAAGTTTAAACTCCAAAAGTCGGTTTGGAGTGCGATGTGTCATGCAGTTGACTCAAGTGATCTACCTAGGCTCCATCAGCTGATCTGTAACGAGAACAACCACCCCCAGGTTGCTGTTGCCATGTCCAACTTTCGCCGAATTCAGTCTGAGTCTCGATACGTATGTGAAGGGGATCAACCACCCGATAATATCTTCCACTACTCTCTGAGAACTCGATGCTACACACATTTCACGTCCCCGATAAGGCGATATATCGATATTGTGGTTCATCGACTCCTTCTTGCCTTACAGTCTGGCAGCTCTTATGCAGAAAGCCCTTCTAAAGATGACATAGCCAAGGCATGTCGCCGCTCTACTTTCATGGCTGACAACTCTCGAAAATTTGACAAGGATTGCAAGAGGATTCGTATGGCAAACCAACTTCAACAGCGATGCCGTGAGACACGTGTTTTCATTGAATCCATCGAACATCAGTCAATCAGTCTTCATATTTTCAACCAAGAAGACGACCAATTGGCGGGCAAACAGAAGCGAGTGCTTCTAAGTCATCTCAATTTGGTGAGCTTGAAAGAAGAGGGGGAAAGCAAGGGTGGAGAAAAGACTCTTCTTCTCAAATGGAAATTCAGAAAGTATATAGCACCAGATGCCAAAAGCAAGACGGCGAAAGTAAGCAAGCCTGATTGCAGAGGTGTTGGTGAATTGGCAGAGATCCCTTCAGATATCTGGCTTCGTGTACTTGATGCCGTAAGGGCCAACGATGATGCAAAGCTGGCAACTATCATCAAGCAAACGGAAACGAAATTGGGTATTTTGTCCCCTTCTCGAGGACGTGACGAACCAAGTCAACCCAGGTTGCCTCAAAGTGGTCGTGGTGTGCCTTACAAGCATCCTCATCATCATGACGAAACGGCAGCTCCGTCATCTGAAGAAACGGTAGACCATTTCTATGAGAAGAGCATTGCACTGAGAAAGTACGAATTCTTTTCTGTACAGCTTTGCCCTCACATGACACGGGGAATTCTGCAACCTGACATTCAAATGTTCAAGGCGGATCCTCACATCAACATTTGCATCGAGCACCACAGATACCCGAGGGAGTCATTTGCGCACACAGCCAGACATCAGGCATCAAGAGAACGGTATGGGACTATTGATAAGTACATCAAGGCTTGGAAGCCAGTGCTTGCAATGGAAGCTGCGACGGAAGCCGTCAAAGAGAACGATGGGTTCATTATTGAAGACCTTAAAGTAACATGGAAAAAAGAGCTCGAGGATGACAACATAAGCGGATTATTTACTCTTACCTGGGGGTACTGCGATAGCAGACAGCTGACGTTTTTCTCGGGAGACCTTGCATGCATTCGTGTGCCATACCGTGACAGTGACACAGGTTCTGGCGATGGAGCTTTAAATGAAAGAAAGGTAAATATAAGTTTGTTAACTTTACCCTTGACTGCAAATAGGGAGTTTATTATAGGTTTTTTTTTCTACAGCACTCTGCAGATGCTCAATGTTCTAGCGACACCAAGCAAGTTAATGATTTCTGGGTGGTGCACTGCATTCTCAAAAAAGTAACCCACGTAAAGGAACTCAAGATAGTGGAAGTAAAACTGGAGTTTCATCAGGCGTCATCCACAATTCCCGACTGGCTCACACATGGAAGAGGTCACAGAAGTACTTTAGAACTGATTCATATTACACTTCCTCAAAGGTATGAGTATTGTGAATAACAAATATATTTTATTTGTTCCTCTTGTATGGGCATTAACTTGTCCCTTGGGTAAAACATTGATTCAAAGCTATCATTATAAGGTATTTTTCTATGAGAAATATTACCAAACTATATGTATATTAAAAAAAAACCTTGTGATTTTCTATCACTACCATTACAAACATTAAGAGAGGTACTGCATCGTCAGCTTACGAAAATAACTTAAATTCTTAGTTCATAAAATGACAAACAGGCCCGCTTATAACGCCTGACGGAAATACCACTCTGAGAGAATCGAATAACTTAAAAAATTGTGCTAATCCGAAATCGAGCAAGTGCTTTCGTGCTTACCCTCGACTATTTTCATGACCCTTTTTTTTCCACTTTAAAAATTGGTGTTTTGCATAACTCACATTTTTTTCCTTTTCAACCAACAAAGCAAAAAAACTGTACATCCAAGCACGAAGTACTTTAGCATCGTACAAGTACAAAGTTGCACTCTATCGTGCTTAAGGTCATATATCAGACACGAAAGACAGTGTTTCACCACATTTCCAAACTCCGAGAAGAAAATACGACGCGCAGCGAAGTATTTTTGAGGACCTTCGAGGTGTTTGGAAATGCGCTGAAACACTGTCTTGAGTGTTTGATATATCTTCTCAATCGAGACTAAAACTCAGGAGAAAACAGGCATAAAATCGTCAAAATCTGTGCTAATTAAGATCAGATTTCCAAACAACGTCACGGTCATGATTTCCCTTCAGTAAAATTGATAAATTATTAATGAGTTTGAGAATGTAGATATTAAAACTGGTTGTAATATGCAAGTTTCTTGGCTTTAAATTTACAAATGTTATTGAGGTATAACGGTTTTCATTTCAGTGTCACAAATTCATTGGTTTTACATCGGTATGTTTCACGGTTGGTTCGAAACTAAAACTAATCGTGACTCACTCAGTCGCATACGTTTTCCCACGCTTCGTGTCAACGTCAGCGTCAGCCACATTACTTCGAGTTTTGATTGGTTCACTGTACTGTCTGTGTTCATTGCGATTGGCTGGAGTGATTATGGGTGCTTTCCATTATGAGAAACCGACCGGTCAGTGATCAGTGTGAATTTCCGAGCAAAATGGAACGATATTTTCCGATTAAACCGGGCCAACCAATAGGAATGGCTCTTGCCACTATTTGTTTCTCTTCCGAATTCCCTCGTAAGGGCAAAGGACCGGTTTGTCAAAAATGGAACGACAAATTTCCGTCGGAATATTCCGACCGAAATAAGTGGACCACCTTCAGAGGTGATCCCCAAAGGGGGGTGATCCCCAATATTTCGGTCGGAAGAAACCGAAACGGACTTTTCCATTTGAATTCCAACCGAAATTTACGGAATCTTTGGCACAATGGAAAGCACTCTATAACATTTTACACGACTTTGCTTATTTCCTTCTGCTTTTTAGGAGAATGTACGCAGCGTTGTGCATTGACCTTAAAGATTCATCAAAACTAGTTCATGCCATTTGCAAAGGAGAGGATCCGCCGAAAGGTATATTTCCTCTTCGCAAATTCTTCATTAAACAATACGACATCTTCACTATTATGATCAACATAAGCCGTTGTTATCATTACCATCGTCACCATTATCATCGCCATGGTCAGTCTTCTTCATCAGCAGTTTTGTCATCATCATAAAATGTTTTATTTTCCTTTCTTTAGAAAATTATGGCGACGAGCTCCCACCTAACTTGTCTTTGTTACAACACGGATTTCAAAAACTGAATCAGTATCAAGAGACCGCAGTGAGGGAAGCGCTCTCCAAGCCATTTTCACTGATCCAAGGCCCACCAGGTACATCATGCGTTTCATCTCTTGGCTTCATATGTATGGGTTACTGACCAAGTGTGAGGTCAAGATATATATCTTATTAACCAATCGCGAGGGCCGTACTGGGAGAATATCGGCTCGAGGTCTTGACAAAAAAGACCGAGGGCCGATATTCTCCCTGTACGGACCCGAGCAAGCTTGGTTAATAAGACATTTATTACATGACTGAAGAAAGCAGGCACAAGTGCGGGATCATTCGGGACAATGCCCGGTCCAATACATAGAGAATATTGGACCGGCAATAGAGCATTTTGATTGGTTGGTTTTAGTTATTGGCCCTCTGACTGCCTGAGTCGTGTAATAAGGTTGAATATTGGCCAAATTCCTTTTGTGTGTTTATAGACCGAAACGAAGTCGAGGTCCGCAAACTCGCGAAAAAAAAGAAAGAACGAGGCCAGCCATCTTAACCGAACAAGCTTGGTCAATAAAGGATTTATTATGTGACTTTCGGGGAAATGTTTCTTGCGGGACACAGTGGGTAGTCCCGAGAGGGCAAGATAACTTTATAAGATAGCTACATGCTAGCGCGCGCTCTGATTGGCTAATTTT
>Ga0126343_10000847_pt1 | contig 13020 bp, 7 predicted proteins | sample Cyp2metagenome_FD_92531 | JGI IMG/M metagenome (GOLD analysis project Ga0126343, IMG submission 92531) | Coral microbial communities from Lord Howe Island, Old Settlement Bay, Australia - Cyphastrea 2 metagenome | ecosystem: Host-associated > Invertebrates > Cnidaria > Coral ... | reverse complement strand
TTTGTGGGTAAATGAAACTCTTTAATTGTTATTATGATTAAGAATGTGTATTTGAGAAGTACCGCCCGAGGCTGATCATGCTTGATGGGCTCTTGTTGTAAACTTGTTGCAGGTGTGAAGACCAAGACTTAAATGTGAATCAAAGCTCTCAGTGGAAGATTAATATAATTATTATACATTGAACTCAGTATCTCTTTTTTGATTGGCCAAAAACGTACAATGAATTTTCGAAATCAGCACCTGTGATGTCATATATGCAGACTATACAATAATCATGTCAACGTCACGGGTAATCATGTCAAGTTTGCATGCTTTGTGTTGCTTGCCGTCAGTGAAGAAGCAAAAACACAAGCTCTTTTTTTTTTGTTTTCAATGTATAATAAAACAATTATTAGATTCGGTTTTTGTGATATCCAGAATAATCAAGGTCTCGGTAAGGGTTATCAGCCTCAGCCTTGGGCTGATAATCCCTAACTCGACCTTGATTATTCTGGATATCACAAAAACCTCATTGTTTATAACGCGTATGTGTTGAGTTAATTTGTGAATCTGTTTAAATCACAAACAGGACAGAAAGATGCAATGAACTGTAACTATGCCCAAGATTTCATCTACAAGGGTGTTGCTGTAATGGACAGCGATGGAAACAAGTGTCGTCTGCGTAATGCCAAGGATGTAGCCAGGGTGATTTTGGCAAAGGCTCATGGATGGCATTCAAGATATACAGAAGTGATGAACGAGTTGGCAAAGAAGGATTTTGTTCCCCCATTTGACAAGCTGAAACTCGAGGGCCATTTGTTACTGGATGACTTTGTTGAAAGCTCTGTTGTGGTAAGAAAACATACATTATGCCCATCTGTGTTTGCCATTAATTGTCTAACCATACATTAGCATGGTAAAATTTGAATTTTTCTCTTAGTCACATTACATTAAAGGGGCTAGGTCATGCTATTTTAGGCAATTTCTGCCCTGGTCAAATTGTCATAGAATTAACTTTAATATCAAAATAATGGTTCAAAACTATAGAAGAACTCGAACAAAACACAGGAAAGACAAGAAGGCACATGGATGGACTAAACTGGAGAGGATTGAAGTGGATTGCATTTGGATAAATTTGAAAAACGTCGGCCCACCTTTTTTCAAATTTACGGCATGTCATTGTAAACATTATCAAACTTTCATTACCACAGCTGGAAAATCAATCTCAGTTGTTATGTGGCCATGATTTTGCAAATGAAAGACTCTTGGTCTGCCAATTTGACATTTAGAGCTCACAATTAGCAAAATTAAACAAAATTACCTAAAATAGTGCGACCTAGCTCCTTTAATGTTATCATGACTACTAACTATAAAGTATGCATTTGCAGTCAAGTGTCAATCCACCCAGTCAATCGACACTCAATCAAAATCGTGACCAACATTTCCATCAAGACAGTCCACACTCTGTCAACAGTCAGTGTAGTGAGCAGCTGACTAATTTTTGCAGACATACCATTGAGTGTCAATCGATGCATACGAGCCAGCCATCAACTGTCATTAAGTGTTGATCAAGATCTTGATAGGGTGTCAATCTAGTGCTGACAGAGTATTGATCAAGATGTGGATTGGGTGTCAACCAAGATGTTGATGGACTGTTGATCATGGAAGACGTTTTCAATCTGTTTTCAGTCATATAAAAATTAAAGTATGCCATAAACACTGCAGCTCAATTTGGAAAAAAAACTTCCAACAATAAAGTAAATTCATTATGTATGGTAAGTTCCAATCCTTTTATTAACAGGTTCATGGCGACAACATCATTGCTTGCTCTGCTATTGAGGTTGCTGACAGAATAGCAGTGATCGAAGGTTTAGAAGAGGAGCAGAAGTCGTCGGCAGCAGTAAGATGTGCCAGGATTTATGCAGAATGCAATCGAAAACCTGGTAAGGTCTTTTTTGTTTTACGTTTTACTGTTAAGAAAAGTCAAGTATCGTTGGCACCCTCTGAATGGATTGCTTGCAGTTATAGCTGTCACTCTTGTTTACTCGTAGTTAGTGTTCATTTGTTGTTTAGGGCAATCATGTAATTAACATCTAGTTTATACAACTAAAAACTTCTGAGGGAAATATATTTTAACTCCTACATGTAATAGTTTATTAATAAGGGGAGGGGGTTTTGGTGGGTGACATCTAGTGTTGACCACATATGGCTAATCTTTTGGTTTTGCAGAAATTGCATTATTAAAGTTTTGTGGTTGCTTTGCAGATATCAATGCACTAAGACAGATACGGAAAAGCAGTCTTGTAAAAAGTCTAAACGTGAAGTCTTTCTCTGAATGTGGCCCCAAGACTGACAGACGATGGTCACCGGCGCATGAGTACATTAACTGGTGAGATTGATTCAACATTCTATTGATAATGTTAAGTTGTGATCTAGTGCCTTCTATAACATCATGCAATTGCCGAAATGCAAAACTCAAATAAGTGTTCCATTTAATGTGGCAGTCGGTTATCTTTTTATAGTAACTAGCTAGGAGCTGTACTAACCTTGTAGCTATTAATAATCATCAATCATTTTTTAGTTACTGATAGACTGTGATCTTGTGCATGTTGCTCTTGTAACTGGAAATCGCTCTTGATATTTTGGCTAAAACAAAAAGTGTAGATTTTGTGCCATATTCCTTTAGGGTGTCTACTAATTAAAAACAATTAGACTAACTGCCCTTCTTTCTATGAGTGATAATACTACAACTCAGTTACATATCTTTGACTATACATTCATAGAAAACTTGAGATGTGGAAGGAGAAATATTAAACAATATTTTTACTTACGAACAAAGTTCACCATAATTATGAAAAAGTAATTCAATGTACATTCGACATTGTATTAATTTTATTTTGTATGTTGTACTTCTTTTGTAGTGGAACAACCACATCGCTGTTTGGATACAAGCTGACGACCCCAGAAGCAGTAGCATGTTTAATAAGGTTGAAGAAAGAGATTCACACTTGAACAAAGATGCTTTAATTTATTAGAAATTTTATAATATATAATTTTGTACGAAACATTATGGTTTTGAGACTACTGTTAATGGTTGAAAATAGGTAAAATCGTTTAATGTGACTTCCTTAAGGAAATACCTTTGAATGATGCTTAAAATATACACATACATGTAATTTAAGTTTCCAAGTGGACAATTAAAAGGTTACATAATGCTAAGTAGCTGGAAAACCAACTGTTCAACAATATTATGTAGATACATTAATTGTATCTTCAGTTAATATACATGTAAGTACCTGATCTCAGTTAAAGCTTGAAATGACAGATCAGCAGTGTTTGAAGTTGATTTTAGACATACATGTAGTGGTACATGTTTGCTTAATACAACAGTAGAGACACTTATATTTGTGGATTCTAAAATGTTCACAAAGATTTTGTTTTTGGCAGCAACATTTTTGCAGAGCAAAATGCTTATTATTGATTTGTGAGTAAAGTATACAAAATTTACTTTAATTTGTATTTACTTCAATTTACAAATTTGTACATATGATGTGTTGAGGTTTTGGAGGTGCATTAATGCTCGACATGTTAGTATGTTGAGAGTATGGTCTGTGAATTTTATTACATTCAAATGCTGGACTTGATGCATTTAGCTTGTTTGAGTGTTAAATTAGGTTTAAGGGTTGATTTTATAGAATTAACATTATTTGTTGGCTTTGCAAAATGGGCAAAATTAATTTATCAATTTAAAAAACCAAGAAGCAAACCTTCGCTAGATTCAAATTTAATATATATATACTGTTTTCTACTTTAGTCAGAAATGTCAATATTTATGCTATATATTAAATTCTTGATGGTAGGAATAACTGATGCAAAATACAGGTCAACTTGTCATTATAAACAACAGCAGATAATATTGCTATCCATACATGATCTTTAATATTAACTAAATCCTTGAAAACTTTTTTTTAATCTCTTATGCTGAACAAAAGCCCAGTGCTGACATACTCCTATAAAAACAAGCTTATTTATTGAACAGTTTCTGAACATGTTTCCTAATATTATTATTATAACAAAACTTGTGCTTGCCTTAAATGTTTCCAGTTTCCAGGATATTTTCTCTACCTTCAAAGCATTCCCAAAATTATTTACTTAGCTTAACACTGCTTAATCACATTTATTACTGTGTTGTAACTGTACAGAGAGCCAAATGGAATTTTTCTATTACAAGAACATTTTTATACCAAAATCTACACATGAGGGTATTTCAGGTGGTATTCATAACTACATCACGAGACAAAATAGCACCACAACTTAAGGTAAAACTCCATTAAACAAACTAAATAAAATTATTAGTTCAGTTATCTCATGTAAACTGTCACCAAAGCCTTGATGGTGAACGAGTGTGTGTCAACCAGTCAAATTACTTCATTGTTGTGCATCTCAAGATGTTATAATTTGTTGACAGAACATCTTCATATGTGTTAGGTGATATTTGACTTTGCTAGTTAGCAGTGTTCATTATGGTCGATAAGACAAAGTGTTGAACATTCTTTATTGTCAAGAATTGGTTGCAATTATTCAAACTGAACTTGCTATTGGAATAAAATCCAAGTTTTGAATTTCCTGTTGTGTGTTGTTTTCAACTTTTTCTCTTTAGATTCTTGGCCATTTTGTGGATATACTGGCATTTTTGGTTTGAAATATATTAAAGAATTGGTTCATACTTAGCATGTGTATATCTTTAAGTTATGGATGTATGCAGGAAGTTTGTAGAGCATGAAAAAGTATAAGAATTGCTTGAGGTTATAGCCAAGAGCAACTCTGGCTTCTTGAGTGCATCCATAACTTCATATGTACCGCAAAAAGCATGAACCAATTCTTTATAACTTGCAACTGAACAACTTGCGTACTGAGACATGTTTTATTTGTGATAAAATTCTCACAATGCACGGTGAGGGAAAACAAAAGTCATTAGGATCCTATCAGGCCACAATCGTCTGAGCAACAGTTGAACGAAATTGCTTCACCTGGTTTGTAATTTTAACTGGTCAATGAAATATTGGCTTCTTAAAATAAATAATGAAAATGTAGGCAAACAAAGGAAAAAAAATTGACTCAAGTTTATATAAAAACCTAATCAGCTTGGCAAAAGTCCTAAAAGTAGAGTTTGGATTGTTAAAAAAAATCTTTGTTACCGAAAAATGAACCAAAGGAACTTGCACTAAACTCCACGGAAATTTTGCAGCTAAATTGCACATCTCATATTAAATATGCATAGCTGTGCATGTGCATATATTGAAATTTTGTTCATGATGGCTCAGTGGGAATTAGGTGGGACTAGACACTGAAATGTTACATGCTTTGTTTTCTACTGGTTAGAAAATGAATCTTGAATGCAAAAATGAACTGCAACACTGATACAAAATCCTTATCAAAATAAAAAATAAATTTGAAACTGCCACCAAAGGTGTTCAAGGGAGAGAAATATTGTTACCAGTATACCAGAAAGGTTTGTTGAACATGAAAAAAAAGAAACCTCTTGATATACCCTCTATGGGAATCTCACAAAGAAGTTTATTAAAACACAGTGTGGAATCAGAAAATTGAAAAGGGAAATTGCCAGCTACGACTGTTCAATGTAAAACAAAACAATTTTTATTAATACCAAGTTGCATTTTCAGTTTGGTATCTATATATACTTGCATGTAAGCTTGATGCTTTCATTTTGGGGTTCTTCTTGGAACTAGACCACAGAAACTACATGAGTATAATTAGGAGGCGATTTACTCTTACTGTAAGAGCTTATATTTAAGGAAGTTCGTTATAGGGAAGTCAACCGGGGGGCTTTAACTGGGGAATTGTTATAATCTTCATGAACCACTAAACTCACACTTGCAATAATTAAGATGATTTCTGCAGAATGTTCCTCAAGCACTATTGACAAAAATTAAGTTACCAAAACAACCTCATGGTAGGTGAGGGAGAATTGAACTGGAAGTTATCCATATTTCAATTAAAACAGAGGTTTCCTGTTAGTTAAAAAAAACAACATCACCACACGCTTTAAGCATTCTTACGAGGCTTGGCAGCATTAACTTTCTCGACAATACTCAAGAGTTATTTAGGGGTCGCTTAGAGAAATGAAGTAACATGAGTTGTTGAAATAGTGTTTGAATAGTTACCAAGCTACAAGTAGATTTTCAGTAATTTTTGCACTCATTGCTCAAACTTTGAGCCGAAACTGTCTTAATAAGTCAAACTCCATAAACTGGACCAAACAGTTATTAATTATTTTTTGTGTTCTTCCATTCTTACCAAGAAAACCTCTACTGTATTACAAACATTTTCACAAAAATATACTTTGACTTGATTGAAAATAGTAAAAAAATATATACCATAAATTGTTAATTATTGATCTACTGAAGACTTTGTCAGAGACAATATCAATTATTATTGAACTATTTATAACTTCATTATTAGTAGTAAATTAAATTGCATTGTACTTATTAAATTACTTTTCAGGCATCACTTTACTGAGAAAGGGTTCATAGGCAGCAATGAATCCATCTGGGTCCTCCCAGTGTGGGTAATGACCAATGTCTTCTGATAACGATTTGTATGTGCCTTTAACAACTAATTCCCTGTTGATAAAATAATTGGGAAATAAATAACTTGAAATGCTCTTTGATAAGTCAATCCAAGGCCAAACATTTATACTACGGGCACGTTATCCAACACAAAATTTGTGTTTTATAATACCGGTATGTAGGGGAGGATTTTATCCATCTGAGATCATTTACATGACTTGTACATATCTGCATGAGGCAGACAAATTGGACCTGTAGTTCTAAGTATAAATTTGGTGTTCATCTGCATCTTCTTCAAGACTTGCTGACAGACAAATCAACTGAAGGTGATGGCCTCATAATAATTATTAATTATTATTACTCATAAATTAAATTATTCCCTAGTTGATGATTTATACATCTCGGGCAGGTGAATCACCCTTCTCAAATGAATAATGTATATGATATTTGCCATCTTCACCTCTGAGGAAGAGCATAAGTCATCCAACATGGCTAAACGGATATTAGGTGAATGGCCCAAATTTCAGTTATTAGAATTCAGTCTAAAACAATAGACCTCAGCATGTGATTCCAGGGAATAAACCCCACAAACTCTGTAGTTATTTTCTAGAAACTTGTGCTGAGGTCTATTGTTTAAGGGGGAATTTTAAAATTTTATACCCAATTTGGCCTAATAAGACCAAAAATAAGATGTTTATTTTAAATAATTAAATCACCTGTACTTGGTGAGTGTTTGAGGAGGATTAATAGGATCTGCAGGTCCATAAATAAAATGCACTGAAATAGTAAAAAAGAGAAATACCACACTGTGATTCAATATGCTGGCAAATAGTCAGAGTTTGCAAACAAGAATATATTTTTAATACTCATTTATTGTATGTTAAAATATAATTCATTCATTGCTAAGCTCATGCATTATTTTTCTCTTTTTAGCGAGACATTTTTTTTAGCCAAGAGTATTATTCTATTATTCTAATGTCTTATATTTCACTATTATTTCCAAGATAAGAGGGGAACTCATTTATCTCTGACTGTTGTGCCAACCACTCTAAATAAAGTTAATTGAAAAATGTTAAATAAATATTTGACACCCCCTTCGACTAGAGGATGTAACGTGCACCTTCATCAACCACAAATAAAATAATTATTAATTCTCAGCATTATCGTTAAGTTTGAAAATGCACATGCATATTTAATGTTTTTGAAAAATATTGTTTCTGGGCTCCAGAAAATATCTATCCCTTGATTCCCACAAGACTGACCACTTTCCTGTTTTCACCCACCTCCCCTACACCTGAATTCCAATTTTTGGCTGTTTTCCTGAGACCCCTCCCCAAATCTCTTAGAATTTCCAGCAACCTCCCACAAGGAGGATATACAGGTAGATGTTTGCTGGAGCTGTACATAACAGAGATGACATGATGTTGATTAGTTACCTGGCACTGTGGTTGTTTGCATAACGCCAACCCATCTGCCTTTGCGTTCATACCGTTGATTTATATATTGCAGAATGCTGAAAACAGATTGAAATGATACACCACTGAACATGCTTTTTGGTCATGAAAAAGTGTACCATATTTTGTAAATCAAAGTATACAATTCCTGTATGCTGTAGGTACTGATAAGAGAACCTGTTGGGTGGGTTGCTTGTCCTTCATAATTTACATAGCTTCCACAAAACAGTTTTGTTCATTTAAATCATACTTGGCTTTAATATAGGCACATAATATACTGTACATAGAGAGCTACATGTACAATGCATTTGACAAATTTCGTATGCAAATTGCACACCTTTGTTTCCAGTTCTAGAAGACTGTTAGATGTTAGATGGAAAACTGTTAGTCTAAGATGTCATTTCAATAATATGATTTTCTTTTCATTCTTTCATACAGTGGAAGCCCTTGTAAAGGGACACCCATGTAGCCACTTACTAGAATACATGTAGTTCTCGTAAGTGACCGCTAAAGTTGTAACAGAGAGATGGCTGCCAACGGGAGCTTGCCCAACTCACAATAAACATTGGGAATACAGAATACCACCAATTAGTAATTATTTTTTGGTTTTGTTGCTTTGGGCAATACCGCAATAATGGCGATGACTAATATACAGTACTGTATATTGCAGCACTACCACTTTAAGTACTGGCCCTTAGTGATTAAAGAATTTAAAGCATAATTGTTGCCAGCATCAAGATAAGAATAATAGAATTATTGTAACAAAATAAGTAGTAAATACAGTTTACAAATGTTAAATAGACATCTTTCACAGTCAGGCCCAATTCCTTTCAAGTGTCCATTTACAGGAAAAAAGAAAAACCTGGATCAAAATCTCCCCAAGAATCTGTGACTGCTTATGAGAATGTCCGCTTAGGGGAATGAGTAAATACAGAGTTTGTGAGTGAGTTCATACAAGAGTGTCCATTAAGAGAGCTTTTGCTGTAATAATCATAATTACTGTTTTCAAACTTTGTAAGTGTTCTCCTCCACCATCAACATGCAGGCAGGTCAGGACACTAGCAAAGCAGAAACATAATTGAAAGACAAACTCAAAGAAAGATCCAGCTCCTTCTTGTATGCTTAATGAAGTTTACACCTTCCACATAAACTCTCCTAATCAGTGCTGTACTCATATATGCTGTGCTTCAGCACAAAAAAAGTAGCTGTGAATGTATTATAACTCACCTTGGTGCCACAAGATAACCATCTTTATGTCTCATAATGGTCCAAAAGTCTTGTAACTCTTCCCTTGGGGGTCTTGTGTGAGGACCAAATACTGACGCAAGACTATGAACAAATAATTTAATAAGCAATGTAAAATCATGCTTAAGTCAAGTGTCATAAAAAAAGTGATGCCTTGGAGCTGACTGGCTCAAAGCTGTTAGAGCTTAACCCAAGTTCTGTAGCATAAGTGCCAAGAAGTAATTCTACTTCACCTGGACAGGGTACTAGTCACTCCCCCACAATTTGTTACAATTCTTCAACAATTTGCCAGTACCCAATTATACTCCTGGGTGGAGAGAAGCATCTTGCCCACGAACACCTGGCTAGGAGCACACTAACCATGAGGCAACCGCGCCTCTACTTTGTCTTGTCATACAGTGTGTATACTTGGTCCCTTCCGAAAGAACTCTTTCCCTCCCCCCCTTGCAGATGTCAAAGCCAAATAAATAGGAACATGCTAAAAATGATCATATCTTTAATTGACAATTTATTGACATGTTATAGACAGATTGCTGAAAAATTGCAGACAGCTCACTGACTGTCAGAAAACAATTTTATTTACTCCAGAAAATCTTGAAAACTGCAAGCTGAATAATGGCAACCAATTATTATTGGTATGGCAAACCTGTCAACAGCCAAAAGCTGTCAACCAACCGCCAATGGAAGAAAAACAAAGTGCCCATGCCACAAAATGGCTACGCCACATTTGGGAAATTTTGGAGATCTGAGATTAAGAGATATTGGAGATGCAAAAGCATTTGACTTCTGATCCCTAACAGTACATGTATGTAATCATCAATAAAATATTCATTACAGACTCAGCAGTGTACATGTAACATTGTTTCACTTCATGGAGAAAGCATTTTCTTCTACCTTCTAGCAAACACAGGATAACTCATCAATCTTGCAATGAAAGGTCCAAGCCAGGCATTTGATGCCAACTGTCACAATACAAAGTAAAATGAAATAGGATTTTAAGCTACTGAATGTTCAGCAAGAAACATTTTAATAAATGAATTAAAAGTTAGGTAACAGAAGTATCTAGTCCCAAAACAGTCACATGTAGTTTGTATACATGTTTGTACGACAACTCACAGCTACTGTAGCTTAGGCCTCAGTATCACTGGATGCCTGCAACTACACCAGCCTGTACATGTAAGTATTACAACCAGCAACTACAATGATGATTGTCACATAGCAACTCAGGGCCTGTTCATACATGAGCCTCAGGGACTCAAACAGGCTGGCTCGGTTTTCAAGATCTCATCTTGCCACTCTTTCCTGAGTAAAAGCTTTGATGTGTTCATATGAGAAGCTATGCTAGCACAGTTACTAGATTTTTGGGATCAACATCTATAGACATCTGCAATCGGGATGAAAATGAACACCTGCACGTTCCAGTCCAAGTATCTAAGATGCTTTTTTTTGGACAAAATAGATTCGCTTTTGGAACATACTGGCCAAAATGGCATAATTTTCATCTTGTGTTTATTTCCACCACAGAAATACACAAATTACCTTTATTAGTAAAGTTTCAATAGTCCACAAAACTGCGCTACGATAGTCACCCATGATCAATACAAGTTTATGTTCCATCATTGTGTAGTTCCTAAAAATATCCATACCTCCCCCACGGAAGGGATTTTTCCTAACACCTCCCCACCCCTCTGGAAATTCCAGTTGAGCTCCATACATTTCTTTAAATTTTTTAGTCTCAAAGAACCCCCCTCCCCCCAGGAAATTCCAATCCCTTCTGTGGGGGGAGTATGGATATTTTCTGGAACTGCACATTATGGTTTTGTTTCTTGAATTACAGTATTTCACCCCGGTCTACCGGGTAAACTTCCCATAACAAGAAAATTTGTCCCAGTTACTGGGCTCAAAAGGACAGGCTCTCAGAATATAAAAATGACCAAATGACATCTCCGCTGACTAATTATTAATAAATTAAAAAAAAAACACTGATCTCAAAATAACATGTACATATCAAGTGTGCAGTCTTCAGTTAGTTTCATTTTGTAGACAGCTACGAGTCCAAAACTTCATGATAAAGCCTTGTATATAGACTCAGTCATGCAATATCTGTCGTTCTGTAATTAATAAAAAGACCAACCTTTTGAATTACTTTTGGAAAGTTTGTGTCTGGAAAAATACCTGTCGGTAGTAATGAAGGGTTATAAAAAGGTGTTAATACACACATATTACTGTATACTATTTATAACTATGATTTACAATTATATAATTAGATAAGACTCTACACATGCTCCGATTGATCAAACACCCATGTTGAATCAGAGTGTAAAACAAAGAAAAAGCATAATTTTTATTGTTTTTTTACCGCATTACCTGTATATCATATAAAGCAAATGGCACTTTTGTCAAGCCCTGAAACTTCTTCCATTTACCCAACATTTCATAAGAGAACCCATTTGTATTTCTGGGTAAAGAGACTGCACTGTACAAGAAATAATTAATGAATCAGAGCAAAGACGTCTTGCCCAATGGAAGAACACAATATGGAACAAACTCATGCAGGCTTGAACCAGGACTGACAGATGATCTGGCAGTGATCGATAATGTTTTGAAAGACTGGTAGCACTTAGTAGCTTAAGGGTAAGCAAGAGGAACTGGGTGATTTATTAATAATTGCCATTTCCTAAAGACATTAACTAGTACTGCTAGATTCACGCAGTGTCGGAATGAATGATGTCCAACAGTAAAAGCATCCCCAACAACAGCACCTCAGAATGAGTGGAAATCACTGCCAGTTTACACATGTGCTACAAGACAAAGTTACTAGTAGAGTCAGTTCTTTGAAATACAGATTACCTTGTTGACCCTTTAAATATGTACTGTTGCTTACTTGAAAATAATAATTATATTGAAACAAGCCAAACTATTAACAAAGTTTATTAAAAGGTATTTATTTTATTCAGTGATTATACATGTACCTCCATTAGTTAAGCACAGTGACTCTATTTTGATGTATTCTGTTGGATCCTGTTGTTCGCTTTTTCTGTCTTCATATCTAAACGATGATAGAGCAGCAAAACGCTGAATGACTTAGTAAATCAGTATTTTGTAGAAATAATTAGAAAAAGAAAATACATTTCACTGATTGGTTAAAAATTAGTTCTGTCACTTGTTATTTTCCTTGGGCTGCTTTCTAATAACGATTGAAAACAATTTCACCAAGTTGCTATCGAGTTGTAGAAACTCAGGAAAGTGAGGAAGAACCCGAAAAAGCTGCAGTCAAGCTCGCCTGTCAACTTGTGTTAATTGCCACAGCATTTCTCATTCTTCCAAACATCCACTCATGTTCCTACATTTTGATAGAAACCCGGAAAATGTTTTCAACTATTTCTTAGGTAGTTGTAGCTTCATGTCAGTGATATTATCTAGTAAAACAAATAGCGTAATAAAAAAGCACTCCAAAAGAGTTGTAAAAACATTTATTAATGGGTCTGCTAAATCTGCGAGCCAGCGAGCCATGCGAGCCACAGTGTGAGCCATGCGAGTCATGCGAGCCATGCGAGTCATGCGAGTCATTTTTGCGAGTATTTTTTTTCTTCGATTGGTCCAGGGTCTGGGAGATCGTGGATCATTTCGCATTAGTATATACCACACAAGTGAATAGTGCTTTTCGCGCGCTCTGATTGGTTAACTCGGAGGTGATTAGCAAGTACTATTCACCTCCGAGCAACCGGCGCGAGAGATTTTCAACTTTTTCG
>Ga0126343_10000846_pt1 | contig 13031 bp, 6 predicted proteins | sample Cyp2metagenome_FD_92531 | JGI IMG/M metagenome (GOLD analysis project Ga0126343, IMG submission 92531) | Coral microbial communities from Lord Howe Island, Old Settlement Bay, Australia - Cyphastrea 2 metagenome | ecosystem: Host-associated > Invertebrates > Cnidaria > Coral ... | reverse complement strand
TGAGACCTCTACGCTTCATCCGCGTCAACGATGGCGAAAGGTACAAGATATTATCTCTCAAGTGTGGAGAAGGTGGCTCAAAGAATGTGTTCCCGCCCTTAACAGCCGACCAAAATGGACATCAGAAAACCGCGATCTTAAAGTTGTAACGATTTGAAGTTGCGTAACGTTTATCAAGAGAGTTTTAGATAGTTTCGTGTGAGCAGTTGTTGCGCTTTTTAGAGTCTTTCGTGCTGTTTCAAGTTTACCTCTTTACCGAGTTAGAAGTGTTTAGGACGAGAGCCGTCCCGTTTACCACTCAGGAACATTAACACTTTGAACAAAAATGAATTGTAAAGCAAAGTGGACCAAGTGTCCATAATATAGAAGAATTTGAGGAACCACTGTTACCTTGAAGAAAAACAGCTTGTCACAGATTTTCATGCAAACTTCCAACAATTTATAGAATCCACTGACAACTGGAAACCTGCAAAGCAACAATACAGACTTATCAACTACTTATCATAATTTTATGTGTACAGGTATACAATTTGCTGTTAACTTATTTTGATTTATCCTGGAATTTACATGAGTTACAAGATGCAATGTAAAGGAAATTAATGTATTTTTTCCAGACCAATAAATTGCAAATAGGACAAAATTATTGCACATCAATTGCACATGTTAGTCACCATAATCAATGCATTCATAGAACGCAGTCCTAATGCAGACTTGGACAGTGGGCCGTGTTATAAATTTGCTACACCAATTTGACCACCCCGCAGCAGTGACAACAGCGAAAATTTTTAAAAGTACACTTGTATTAAATCTAGTATTCTAAGCTGGAAGCACAAAATAATATCCACTAGCATTTGCACTCACATGCCGGTTTATCTGTGGTTTACTGCATCTGGCAATTGATTTGAATATTTGGGCAACCACGCACCGTTTACAAGGGTCCTCTTGATTCACCTAACGAATCAATAGGTATACAACACAAACAATGCCCCTAACCCTAAAAACAAAAGCGGTGCTTGGGAAATGTTCGAACAGAGCTAATAAAGAGCGAAATTGCACTCACATGTTCGGAGTCATTTATCAAACAACGCGATATTTTGCTCGAAAATTCTAAGTCAATTTTTGCTCCAGACAAATTGTCATTTGAAAATTCGCATAGTTGGAAACAATAGGCTTCGTGAATTATCGTGACTTTTCATTGAAAAGTCGCTTCCATCGATAATTCTATATTTTTTGTCGAAAAGCCAAGAAAAGCCGCGAATTTCGGTGAAAGACGTTTGCATTACTTTTGCACAATTCTGTACATCTTGGTGGAATGCTCAAAATTTGGCAAAAATCAGTTGGATTACTTTTACCCAATACTGTAATCGTCTTCTCTGTGCAATTATTTGTTTCTTTGTTTTCTCATTGGTTTTTTATTCCTTTTTAATTTATTTGATATCTAAAAGCCTTTTTGCAGAAACTCAAGAAACAGTGAACCTATAGTAAACAAAGGATCTTATGAACCATACGCAAAGCCCAACAACACACTGCTTTATGTGTACCGTGAAAGCAATAATCACCCACATTCCATCCTGAAGAACATTCCCCTGGCCATCAATAAAAGGCTTAACAAAATCTCATTGAACAAGGAATCCTTCGACAAAGTGGCACCCACGTATCACCAACATTAGAAGAAAGTGGCTACAAGCACCTTATTGAAATTCAATGCAGCAACTAAGGACAGTGAGAAATCAGGTATGCAGGTGAAGTGACAGGCAGTCACTGATGTTCATAAGTTGGTATTAACAACTTGCAGAACTAACATTAAGAGCAGCTGGCCGAATTCACATTCTGTTTTCTAATTACCACCAAAACACAGCACAGTACAAAATCCATACTGTATACAACAATACACGCATGAATGCAAAACTAAATAAATTATTAATACTGTTCAAATACTCTTCAAATCTTGCACACAAATAAAGACAAAAGTCAGCTTTTTATAAAAAATACAGCATATTTACAGATGTGGCATAACTACAGTTTTAAAAAAATGCTGGAGCTTAACCCACCTTGTAGACATGAGAATTATGTCTCGGCCAAATACATACATCCACTTCTCAAATAATGTCACAGAATATGTTGGAAGAACACACCTTGAAAATAACAAGTTGAATGTAATTAACCAAGGTACAAGGATAACTACACCTGAAAGCTGGAGAGGCTAGCATTGTCTATAAATGCCATAACAACTGTATACGTTAATAATAACGTCATTTACCCAGGAAGCTCGCATCACCTTTCTTGTCATGCATTATTATGCATGACAAGAAAGGTGCTTGCAGTGCACTGAAGGTTTTCTGCTAGCTGTTTGACCTAAGTTTGTCTGCTTTAACCTGCACCCAGGTTACTCTTCTTGATTTCTGTAATCATCTGCCCGTCACGGTCAGCATGTACATGTACTTCACATCATAATTTGTAGCAAAGTATTGCCCATTGCAACAGTAGGAAAGGAAGTCCAGCTGCTGGATTTGCCGTTTCTGAGGGTTACTCAACAGACTCAATGGGAATTTTATGTTAATACAAATACTTCTGTGCTGAGAATTTATTTCCTTGCAATGAACACACCATATCGGTCTTGCAATCCCTCAGATAATCCACAATCTCTGAACATCCCATATAACTCACAATAATCTGATAGCCTCTTCATAGTTTAGAGTCTCAATATTACATCTACAACTTTGGCTCTTAGTAGTTCATTTCCTGTAGGTTACTTTAATGGAGTGGGTATCTTAATTGACACCCAACACTGATGTCCAAAACTATAGACACCTTTCCTTCTTTTGTCTTGAAGTTCCAGTTGATGTTACACAAGGAACAGTTGAATACAGAGCAGTTCAGATATAAGTCAGCTAAACATTTTGCAATTTATATGCCCACATGTTACATATAAGCGCATGGCCATATGCATCTATACACTTACAGAGTCCCTTTGTTAAATACTCTCATAAGGTTATGTGGAGCATTGTTGGATGAACAAAGGACATTTCTACATGTACATGTAGGAATGAAAGAATTGTTCACACTTACTGAATATTGATGGCTACTTTAACGTTTACAGCTGTGGACAACTTACATGTACCAGGGCACATAATTATTTTGTAAACAATAATTTATAGGGTGACACTTTTCTAAAATTAGATACAGTAACAACCTTTGATAACTATACATGACTCCTACATAAAGAAAAGTCTTGTGTTTCGCTAAACGTTGGCAACTTGCTTTTGAAATGCTCATTGTCTGAAGCATTCCTAAGATCCCTTGTCAAAAAATTACATCTCCAGATCTATTTGACACAAATTGTTCACTGAAACAGTACAGGGCACATTGCTAGTGTTTGGCTTAATTTGCAAGGAAATTAAAAGTTCTGTGTTTCGGCATGCATTGGCAAGTCACTTGTGAAATGTTTCTTGCCTGAACCAATCTTATTAGATCCCTTGTCAAAACATTATATCTTAAATTTGGCTCTGTTTGACAAAAAGTATTCATTCAAACACAAAACAACCATTTCCTTGACAAAAGGATTATTTCATTGGGTTTCTTTGGCATGCTGTTCACATTTAGTTAATTTAAGAAAGAAGAAAAAGTTCTGTATTCCGGCATGTTTTACATGTAGACAGTCATTTGCCACATGTGATATAACTTCGTTAGTTCTGACTAGATCTCTCATCAAAACTAAAATGCTATACATCTACATCAGTTCTAGTTGGCACAAATCATTCATTCTAGAAGTTACATGTTCTCTCTTTGAAGAATGGAGTGTTTGTCAACATTTCCATGGCATGTGATCTACATTAATCGAGTTCACAATTGTTTCTGCAAGTAAAACTCCTATATTCTGTCACTGATGATTGCAGATCACTTGCTTAAACTGCTACTCATCTTTCAGTTGTATTTGGCACAAATTATTTGCTCTTTGTAGATGGGATTGTTGAAGCATATCCACAGTTCTATTTACATGTAGCAGAAAGCAGTAAATTGTTGATTCAACAGCAAACTACTCTCTAATATTTTCTGCCAAGTACCCAACTGCATATCAACTACACTAAGTTTAGCCTGAAGGCACATATGCGTGTATACATGTACTATACAATGTATTCCAAATTAAAAAAAACTCTCTCCCACTCTGTGGCAAGCTGTTATAAGCTATTGAAAACAAAAATGGCCTGTTAAGAAGAGAACAAACTACATACTCATCCCTCATAATTATACCAATGAGGGATATACATTCATGTGTACACTGAGTATGTGCATATCTTTTGGTTTGCTTACACGTATAATTTTATCTGAGTTTCACAGTACATGTATGTTGAATAGCATCTTAACAATATTAAGAATGGCCAAAAAAATAGGCTTTCATGGTTCCCCAACATTGTGGTAGAGATCTTAAGTCTCTCAATTATAAACAAAGAATACATGTTGGATTTTCCCTCAAATAATCCTCACTAGGAGCATTGGCTCTCATTGCATCCAACCCACATGGCACATATTGTTTCAAGCTAAACTGTTACAGGTATGTATGAGTCCTTTAAACCACCCAAACAGCTAAACAACTAAACATACAGTTAGACTAAGTGAACTTATACAGTAAGCCCAGTTTTTAGACAACAAGGAAGGTATAGAACTGCCATGTTTACATGCACAAGTGACAGGTACTGTAGATTGCAACAGTAAATATAAACATATGTATAATAAATTGCAAGCATCCAAACAAATAGTGCGAGCATCCCTAATAAAGTAACGTCATAACAACAACACATCGAAGAATTCCTGACTGACCTGCAGAACTCAATAAGATTTATGAAAATCTGGAAATCTTTAGGAACTTTAGGTTGAAGTCCTACAACTGGATCAGACATTGACACTTGTTCTTTCTCCAGAGGTGAGACTGGAGCATCAGTGGTGAAAGAACTGGCAGTAGCAGGAATACATGTATCATCACCCTATTGAATGACAGAATTAAACAATGTCATTTACATATGTCTGGATTTATGGAAACTGTGTTTAAGACTGCACTAAAATAGCAGGCATGTTTTTGGGAGATCACTGAGTCAGACAGGGTAAATAAATATGGCCATGTGGTACTGAGAGAGCTATCTACCTTGTGTACTCTTAATAGAAGCTAAACTATACCTATGCAAGGCTTTGAAATCACTGCAAATGAGTAGAACAAGCCCAACAAAGCTAAATTCGAGCTTAAATTGATCATAATTTGCGGCACTAATTAAGACATGTTTAACCTCTGTGATTTCAGCTAAAATTAATGACCTCACTATGTCTTTAATGAGGGTCCCCAATAGGTTTTTCGGGATCCGGGATTTGGCTCATTTCAAGGCCGGGATTCGGGATTTTGAAGGAAAAGGAGGACGAGATTTGGGATTGTAATTTTGACTGGGACACGGGATTAGACGATTTTAACAGGCGGGAATCGGGAAATGTCCCCAGATTCGGGAATTCCAGAGACTGAAATATGCAAAGAAAATCAAGCTGTCAACTTAGCTCATCTTATCAACATCAGAAATAGCTGAATGACCTAGTTGACATCCACGTTTTCCACGACCCTATCACACTGCTCTGCCCGTTGAGGGGGAGACGACCTAAGTTATCGTTTGCGTAGTTTAATGCTCAAGTGGCTTACAGAAGCGTTTTGGCGACACAAAAAAGGACACCACTTAAAGAGGTTTCGACTTTTATCGTAGCTTTTCAAAGGAAAACAGAAATAGCTGTTTTTCGAAATTTAAAGTCATACCGGCTCTTATTTCAACATTTCAACCACTGATCTTAGAGGACATCTTGATTACTGGTGATTACGGCATTTCGAGCTGGAACGTGCAGCACTGGTTAAACTGGGATCGAAAAGAATGTATATTTCAGTATCTGTTAAGTACAATTGTACTCGATTTTATGGAATTCCAGATGATCATTGCCATGACTGAAAATAGTGAATGCGCAAACTGTCTTCTGAGTTGCGAATGACGGCGACTTGTCATATGTGTAGTGCACAGTGAATTCGCCATGATATCATGATTGTAGCATCAAAATTATTGATAATGAGTGGTAATAAAGACACATCAAAATGTACGTCTTGGAAAGTGCTGGAAACTGCTTTGAGCCACCTTAATGCTCTTCTTTGATTGCTATCATCTCTGAGAGACACGTTTTTCAGGGATCCAAGTTACCTGGAAGGCAGGCGTTATCGAACAAAAGAGTAAAAACAGAAAATAGAAAGAAAAAAAAAGAAAGAAAAAGAAACGAGCTATAAAAGACCATAAAAATGACTGATTGACTGACGCAACTCGTTTAAAACCAGTCATGCAAAACAAATGAGCTATGTTAAGTACTGAACACCTAAATCGAGGTACAACCGTGCTCAGACTCCTAAAGGCGGGAGTACAAATATACCACAAACTAGATCGTCGTTTTAGTGCAGAGAGATACAGGTAATTGAACCTAATCGTAAGTGCTTGGGTCTGCTGGGCTGGACTGCTGTGAGGGAATCTGAAACGGAACTTTAAGGATCGTTTTTTGCTGAGAAAATATGACTGGGATCGGGATTAGCCGGAAGAAACCCTCGGGATTACGGGATTGAGGGAAAATTCCGGTCGGGATGGCGGGATCGAAGAACCCTATTGGGGACCCTCTTTAATGTGCGTTAAATTAGCCAATCATAGCAACAAGAGCATTGTAAGTGTTACATGCTCAAATCAATTCCAAAACGTTTATTAAGGCACACTTGATACTTTCGCATTAATATTATTTTGAGCATGTGGTTTTTACTCTCTATTAGTACCCGGCATACATTGCGGTTCAAGAGTTTTCACAAACGGAAAGAAACATGTCATACACCCTACACACTCCCCCACAAAAATGAAAGTGTTCTTCTAAATATTACAACACTGTTTATCAGTATGTTGCTTAAAATTGTCTCCTTGAGCACCTTGTGTGCTTTTTTTCTGGAATGTTCAGGTCTTAGCCGAAGATCTCATGCCCTCTCGTAGTAGGCATGTTGGAACAGCATGGCCACACCCAGAAATACAAGGGCGTTCCAGGGTGAATAGCTGCCATGGCTGGCGCTTGAATGGAGTTGACTAGTGATCTACTGACTACTGGCTCAGCCGGTTGCTACTGTGGGTTTCCCAGGGAGTTGTAAGCAAGGAGGAGGTCTCCTCTGGCGCTGAGGCCAAGTCAGCACGTACTGCTCAGCAATGTCCTCCCTCTCTGAGTGATCAGTTTCGTCATTTTCAGCACTTCCACCATTTGCAAGTTGCATTTCATCTCATGGCCCATCTGTGCCCTCTGTAGTGGCATAATTCTCAACGGGATCTGAAGGCAAGTTTTCTTCTGGAGACACTGGCTTTGAAGCACCTACCTCAGTAGGTATTTCTTCCACAAGGTCCACACTACCGAAATCTTCTTCTTCTTCTCCTGAGCTCTGCAAGTCATTTCCCAATACAGGCAAAGACTGTTTCTCTGCTGTGATTTTTCGCGGTTGTGTTTCAAATCCCAGGTTTGGGGCATCTTACTCTAGAACGTCACAAGGCAGTAATAAATTTTGATGAAGTACTCTTGTACCGCCACCCCCACTCTCAGGTTCAACTTTGTAAACTGGGCTTTGGACTCCCATGCATTCAAGTACAATGTGGATAATAAGCTCCTAGTGAGATCATAATTTTCTGTGTCCACTGCGTTCTGTTAAGTTCCCAATACAGGCAAAGATTGTTTCTCTGCTGTGGTTTTTCGGGGTTGTGTTTCAAATCCCAGGTTTGGGGCATCTAGCTCTAGAACGTCACAAGGCAGTAATAAATTTTGATGAAGTACTCTTGTACAGCCACCCCCACTCTCAGGTTCAACTTTGTAAACTGGGCTTTGGACTCCCATGCATTCAAGTACAATGTGGATAATAAGCTCCTAGTGAGATCATAATTTTCTGTGTCCACTGTGCTCTGTTAAGTTCCTAACTAGCACTCGATCGGCTACCTGGAGAACTCCCTCCGAGACTCCTTTGTTGTAAAATTGCATTCTGTTGAGCTATCTGCTAAGCATCCTTCATATCATGCTGCCAGTTTTGGACACAAGTGTCACAATCTCCCTTTGTGCAATCTTCATCCAAGTTGAACACCAGGTTGATGGGTAGGCGTGGTGTTAGTCCAAACAACAAAATAATAATATGGAGCGTATCCAGTCGCCTCATGCTTATGGCAATTGTATGTGTGGATCATCCTGGCAGGGTAGCCAATGTTACATGCTCAAATCAATTCTGAAACGTTTATTTAAGCACAAACTCCATACTTCCACATTACTATTTGAGCACATGGTTTTTCCTCTCTCTCAGTACCCGGCATACGTTGCGGTTCAAGAGCTGTCACAAACTCAACACGCACTCTACATAAGCAGTCAAATTGGTTATATGCTTCTACATTAATTTCAGCGAAAAAGTAGCCCTTTCGTGACATTTAATTTCAACAGCTGTCTGCATTTGCAAAAACATATACCGGTAGTGACAGAATTAAATGTCACTAATAGTCTTGATACATTTCTGTCCTAGAGCTAGCTTTCCTCAAGGCTTATCATAGCTCAAATAAAAAGAAAAAACTCTCCTACATGCCTTTTGAGACCAGGAAGACTACTTTCACCGTCTTGTCGTTGAATCATAAATTGTACAATTTAACTACGAGTGCTTTTAACACGAACAAAACAAACGTACAGAGGTCAGAAAACGCAGCAGAGGGGAGACTGGAGAGAGCTTGCTCGGATGAAGATGTGATTTTGGAAGCTGGTCATGTACTATTATCTTTTTATTCTTTTTGGTCGTCTATGGAGCGTCCAGACGTTTATGCAACTCCAAAAAGAAAATTCAATCGTAACACATCCTGCAGTCCCTCGGAGGCGTCACCTGAAGAAAACCAGCCAAAGAATCCATCTCCCCCGACGTGACAAGTCCAGGACACGAAGACCAAGTAATGGCCGCATTGAACTTATCTGAAGGTGTCGCAGAGAAATTCGACCCAATCCTAGCAAAACTATGTCTAGTGTGGACTCGAAAATAGAGGATTTAAACACCACAGTGAAAAGTTTACAAAGTTATCTTTCGTGGAAACTGATATTGACTCCGTTAAAGACAAGCAGAAGAATTTGGATGAAAAGTTCACTCACATGGAAACTAATTTAAAATTTGCTGATGAACACATTAACCAACTTCAAAGCAGTCTGGAAAAAAGTAAAATGGAAGTCTATGAATGTCATCAGAAAATTCTTTATTTAGAGGCTTATAGCAGAAGGGAAAATCTAAAATTCGAAGGAATTGCAGAAGCTTCCCAAAACAATGCAACTTCAACTCGAAGTGAGAACACTGAAGACGTTCTTGTGGGCTTTCTTGAAAATGTACTCGGAATTGAGGACCCCAAGAGCATCGAATTCCAGCGGATACACAGGCTAGGCAAGCCAAAGAATGACAGTGAAGATGGCGGCCGAACAATTGTTGCACGCTCCCTGAGATTCTCGGACAGAGAACGAGTATTCAAGCAAGGGCGCAAACTTAGAGGCACTTAATTTACAGGATGTTCGAAGACATTCCAAAAGAGACACATCAAAAGAGAACATTACAGATGGGAAGACTGACGGAGGCAAGGAAAGAAGGTAGACGCGCTAACTTTAATAAGTCTGAACCCGACAAATTATATATTGATGGAAAATATGTTAAATTGTAACTTTTGCTTATTCTTGTGTTGGTTAGTCAGAGCCCACAATGTATTTACCGTGGTTATGATTTAGGCTTGTTCAATATTGCATAAATCTTTCCTTTCTCTGCCTTTGCAATTTGAATTTTGAAATCAAAGTTCGGTCCATAGTCACCTCATTCCGACTATATTTGAACGGTGTTGGAGGAGTTTTTCCGAAGGAACGGTTGTTTAGTAGACGGATATTAATCTGGAACACGAGTCACTTGCTTTTCCTCTTGTTCCAACATTGTAATGTGTACATGTATGTGTCGGGTAATAGAAGGTTTCTTTATTCACTTCATATAATGATGCAGTATGTCATGCCTTTTCCCAATAACCTGGATAGAAAATTTAACTCTTTAGTTGTTGAGCACCGCAGAAACCTAGCGAAGTGTTTTCTAATTAACATATACTTGTTTTCTTCTGCAATCCTACAATTATCCTATTTTCTCCGGAATGAGCGCGAGTAGGTGTAAATTGATTTCGCTAAATGTGAGGGGCATAGGCAACTTTAAGAAAAGGAAATTGATTTTTACATAGTGTCAAAAACAGAAATCAGATTTTATTTTCTTACAAGAAACTCACTCGATAATAGAGTCAGAAACACATTGGAAAAATAGGTCCGCAATGCGTACATGTGTGGCTTGAGTGGATTTGTTTGTAGACTGATATATTTAAATGCTGAAAAAAATGGCAGAAACATATAACAAGGTAAAAAGAAGATTCTGATACGTGTCCCGCACGAAAAGGGTTAAAAATCGTGCCAAAATAGCAGGACATGAAATAATTGATACATCACTTACCGAAAAGAATGCTACATGTATATATGCGTCAGATAAAAATTTTAACTTAAACATTTTAAATAAACCTTTCTTCCTTCCTCAGCGTCAAATATTATAATTTCTGCTCGCAATCTATATAAAGTGAAACATGATGACTAAACTATAATGACGACGTACGCAAACTTCAAAACAGGAGAAACAACAAACAGTAAAATCATTGTTTCTCATTGACCTTTCGCAACCCTAATTACCTCACCGGAAATTACTTGTTATCAATTCTTCTTATACGTTGCCTGTTTGCGTAAATTTATCCAATACCAAACCCTTGACCTATCGCGTGTGAAGTACTTTCAGTGTAGTAGAACCTGTAACGAGGATTCAAGCAGTAATTTGTTTAAAAGCATAAAAGCTCTTGCCACAAGCTGCACTTTTAACACAAGCCGGGTCTGTGTCTGTTGGCTTGTGCGAGGAGAACTAACTCGTGATACGATGAATTACTCCAACCCAAGTTTACAACTAAACATTGCTAACTCACACCACTAATGCGTCGTAGTCACTAGACCACGTGACAGGCGCTCGAGATAAAAAAAAAACAAGAAACAGTATATTCTTATCTTTGAACCCCGGAATTTAATGTGTTGTTTTAACCTTATGTCTGTTCTCAATAAACCTTCCTATTGTTTTTCCCAGAGACAAAACCATTACCTAACTATTTGTGCTCTTATTATGTGTGACAGCTACAACCTGCATGCAAGAGTAGAAACGTGATTTGTGTCATATGGACCATATGAAGATCTTCGTTTCGTACCAAACCCTTGACCTAGCGCGTGTGAAACATTGGGCTAAACTGCCAAATACAGGGCCACTTTTAATTATCCACCAAACGAGGCTACCTTGTCATCCACTGCAGAGCCAAATGCAAAAGAGCGACTAATATAGATACAAATAGGACTAGAGCATTCCTCGTTCTTTCATCCACTGCCGAGCCAAAAGAGCCAAACCATAGACCTAGAACTTAAAGGATATTTGTCGGTCTTCCATCCACTGCCGAGCCAAACGAGCCACTAAATATATAGACCTAGGACTTAACGCATATTTAGATTATTCCTCGTTCTTTCAGCTACTGCCGAGCGAAAAGAGCAAAACGAGCCACTGCCCCACCAAACGAGCCACTAAATACATAGACCAAGGACTTAACGCATATTTATATTAGATTACTTCTCGTTATTTCATACACTCCCAAGCCAAATGAGCCAAACGAGTCGCTAAATATATATATACACCTTCAAAAGTGGCCCTGTATGTAAAGCGTGTATGCATAGATCTTTAGACCACGTGACTGGTGCTCGACTCTTGTACACAAATAAATAAATAAATAAATCAGGTCGTAACATAGTGCGGCTATACACTTCGTGTAAGCCACACAAAAATGAATGGGGAAGTAATATTATTATGGCCCATGGCAGTTCCAATTCATGTGGGGTGGCTATTCTTGTTAAAAATGGTGTTGATTGTACAATCCACTCCAAAATTCTTGACCCTTTGGGATGGTATGTCATACTAAAAGCTGACATTAACGATAAAATGTATGTTTTGATTAATGTTTATGCTCCTAACAAAGACACAAATACTATTAAATTTCTTAACAATTTACTTATGACCCTGCGAAAAATTACTTTTGATGACGAAGAGAACATCATCATAGGTGGTGATTTTAACTTCCCTACTAATCCAATCCTTGATAAGAAAGGAGGTCTGTTAATTCCAAGAAAATCTGTCGTAACCACAATTGAACATCTACAAGAAGAGCTCGATCTTGTTGATATACATGTATGGAGGGTCAAGAACCCTGAAAGAAAATGTTTTATATGGAGCCAAAATTTGCCAATGATTTTTTGTTGTTTGGATTACTGGCTGATTTCAAACACCTTACATGATCTAGTTAAAGCAACAGATATAATTCCAGCCATAAAAACAGATCATGCTGCAATCTCCGTGGAACTTGTAAATGATTCTAACGATGTCAAAGGACCTGGTCTCTGGAAAGTGAATTGTTCTCTATTAGATGACGAAGACTATGTTAATGATATCACAGAGAAGATACCAATTTGGTTAGCGGAAGGCCATAAAGAATTGTCGGATAATCAAAGCATCTGGTACTGGTTGAAATACAATATAAGAGCACATACAATTCAGCTTTCGAAAAGAAGAGCACCGGAGAGAAATGAACGAGAACAAAATCTTCAAGAGGAATACGCTAAAGCTAAGTCTATTTTCGAAGCAGACCCTAATGACCGAAATGCAAATTCTCTTAATTCGGCTAAAGATACTTTGGAATTGTTTTATGAAGAAAAAGTCAAAGGAATAATCATCCGTGTATGTGCCCGCTCGTACGAGCACGGTGAGAAAAGTACCAAATATTTCTTGAATCTAGAAAAGAGAAATCATATCAAAAAGCATATGAGAAATCCATTACCACGGATCCATCCAT
>Ga0126343_10000845_pt1 | contig 13040 bp, 12 predicted proteins | sample Cyp2metagenome_FD_92531 | JGI IMG/M metagenome (GOLD analysis project Ga0126343, IMG submission 92531) | Coral microbial communities from Lord Howe Island, Old Settlement Bay, Australia - Cyphastrea 2 metagenome | ecosystem: Host-associated > Invertebrates > Cnidaria > Coral ... | reverse complement strand
GCAAAGCCATTACCTGGAACAACAAAGTAAGTCTGTCCTTTTTTTGGCATGCCCAAGAGCGTCAGGTACTCATTAAAGGCGTTGCTGAAAAAATATCTGAACAGCAGTCTAAAAATTACTTTTCCAGTCGCCCACGAGGGAGCCAGTTAGGGGCTTTGGTTTCAAACCAAAGTGAGGGTATTCCCAATCGGCAACAACTGGAACAGAAACTAAAAGCCTTGGAAGAAAAATATGCCACGCAAGATGTTCCGAAGCCTGCCAACTGGGGCGGCTATTTGGTAAAACCCTTTGCCATTGAATTTTGGCAGGGACGCCCCAACCGATTGCACGACCGCTTGCTGTTTACGTTGGAAGCAGGTATTTGGAGCATTCAGCGACTGGCTCCTTGAAAAGAGGTTTCATTCCTTTGTAGTTATTTTTAAAATTTGTGTTTTGAAGGAATTAATTTTGTTGCGCCACGCCAAATCATCATGGGAGTATCCGGTGGAAGACCGCAATCGACCCCTAACAGAGAAAGGAATGCAACGCATTGTAGCCGTGTCAGCAAAATGTCAAGAACGCTTTGCGAATTGCGATGTGGTTTTTTCCAGCCCTGCTAATCGCGCATTGCATACGGCTACATTGATGATGTACACAACGGGAATTCCTTTTGAAAAATTAGCTGTTAGGTCAGCGTTGTACACCTTTGAGATGTCTAAAATAATAGACTTTGTGAGGGCTATTGAAGACGATTTTGATAAAGTAATTTGCGTGGGACACAACCCGGCTTTTACCATGGCTTGTCAAATGTTGGGAAATAGTTCGTGTGAACATTTGCCTACAGCTGCGTGGGGACACCTTGTTTTTAAAGAAGATGATTGGCAGAAAATCCAAAGTGGAACACTGGAAGTGGGGCTGCCCAAAACCATTTTAAAATAACCTAAAACTCATGAATAAATATGTTAATCGTGAAATAAGCTGGTTGGATTTCAACGCCCGGGTACTGCAAGAGGCGGCCGATAGTAGTGTGCCCCTCTTGGAACGTATGCGATTTTTAGGCATTTTTTCAAACAATTTAGATGAATTTTTTCAGGTGCGTTACGCTACGGTGAAGCGGGTGGCACAATCAGATACAACAGGCAAGATTCATTTTGGAGGTGTAAACGCATCAAAACTATTGAAAGAAATCACCCAAAAAGTAATACAATTCCAAAAAGAGAGTTTGGATATTCTTCAAGGCATTGAGATGGAATTAAAAAAGGAAGGCATTTTCTTTATCAATGAAAAAGAAGTCCTTTTGGAACACCAAGATTTTTTGAAAGATTACTTTATGGAAAAGGTCAATCCTGCCTTGGGAACCATTATTCTTTCTGAAAATCAAGTGCAAGACTTTTCAGACAGTATGGCTTTTTTAGTGGTAAAAATGACTTCTGAAAGCCATGCAAAATATGCCATCATTGAGATTCCTAAACAATTAGACCGCTTTGTTGTACTTCCAAAGTTGGGAGATAAGCAATACATCATGTTGTTGGATGATCTGATTCGCTTTCATTTAAATATGATTTTCAGCTTTTTCAATTACCGTCATATTGAAGCGCATATGATGAAAATTTCAAGAGATGCGGAATTGGATATGGATGATGATGTATCAAAAAGTTATGTGAATAAAATTATGGAAAGCGTGCGGGATCGTATTCTTGGCGACCCTGTTCGATTGGTGTATGACAAAAATATTGCTGAAGACACTTTGCAGATGGTTATGCGGAAGTTGCAAATTGATTCTGCCGACAGTTTAATTCCTGGTGGGCGCTACCATCGGAGAGGAGATTACATGAATTTTCCCGACCTGAACCGTATGGATTTGACATACCCTGCCTTGGAACCGCTTCCCGTACGAGAATTATCTTTGGACAGCAGTATTTTAAGTGCCCTTGACGAAAAAGACCATTTGATTCACACTCCCTATCATTCGTTTTCTTACGTGGTTAAGATTTTAAGAGAAGCCGCTTTAGACCCAGAAGTAAAGACCATAAAAATTACGTTGTACAGGTTGTCCAAAATTTCCAATGTTATCAATTCTCTTATTAACGCAGCTAAGAATGGAAAGAAAGTATTGGTTCAAATTGAATTGCAAGCCCGCTTTGATGAAAAAAACAATATCAATCACACAGCGCAATTGGAAGCGGCAGGCATACAGACTATTTTTGGTGTTCCAGGTTTAAAAGTGCATGCCAAAATATGTGTCATTGAAAAAATAATTGATGGCAAAAGGAAACGATATGGATTTATTAGTACTGGAAACTTTAATGAATCCAATGCAAAGGTTTACACTGATTTTACACTTTTCACGTCCAATCCAAAAATTTTAAAAGAAGTCGATCAGGTGTTTTCATTTTTAGAGATACACTACCGATTAAAAAAATACAAGCACCTGATTGTATCACCCCATTACACCAAACGAAAATTACTGAAACTAATTGATGCGGAAATTCAAAATGCCCAAAAGGGAAAACCTTCTGGAATTCGTTTAAAAATCAATTCCATAACCAATCATAAAATTATTGATAAATTGTATGAGGCCAGTAATGCCGGAGTTCGCATTCAAATGATTGTAAGAGGGGTGTGCTGCTTGATTCCCGGTTTAAAGGGAATGAGTGAAAACATTGAAGTTATCAGTATTGTAGATCGCTTTTTGGAACATCCCAGACTGTACATCTTTGAAAATGGGGGGCATCCAAAAGTGTACCTTTCATCTGCTGATTTTATGACTCGAAATATTGAAAATAGGGTAGAGGTAGCCGCACCCATTTACGATTCGGAATTGCAGCAAGAAATAATGGATATTTTTTCTATCAGTTGGAACGATACGGTAAAAGCCCGAGTAATCAATCAGTCTCCTCAGAATGCGCTTCGTCAAAATTCACATTCAAAAATTCGTTCGCAATGGACCACTTATGATTATTACAAAAAGAAGATTACCGAAAATGAGGATTGAAAAATATGCTGCTATTGATATTGGGTCTAACGCCATTAGAATGCTCATTGCGAATGCCATTCATACTAAAGAGACCATCATTTTTCAGAAATCTTCATTGGTGCGGGTTCCTGTACGTTTGGGAGAAGATTCCTTTATTAAGGGGGTCATTTCAGATTACAACATACAACGTGTTACAGATGCTATGAAAGCGTTTAAATTGCTGATGGGAGTACACGGAGTAAAAAGCCATTTGGCGTATGCTACGTCTGCACTAAGAGATGCCGCTAACGGAAATAATCTTGTGGAAAAAGTTGCTTGCGAAGCCATGATACAGATTGAAATAATTGACGGAGAAAAAGAGGCTGCCATTATTTCAAACACCAATGTATTTGACTTTATTGATATTCAAAAAACCTTTTTGTATGTAGATGTAGGGGGCGGTAGTACGGAATTGAGTATTTTGAAAAACGGCGAACGAATTCACTCCAAATCTTTTACGATAGGTACCGTAAGGCTTTTAAATCAAGGGGTTTCTTCTAAGACATGGAAAGAGGTAGAAGAATGGGTTAAAGAACATACTCTTGCTTATGAAAAGATTTATCTTTTAGGGAGTGGAGGTAATATTAATAAAGTTCATAAGATTTCTGGTTTAAAAGAAGGAAAGCCCATTTCGTTCTTGAAGCTCAATGCCATGTATGAAGAAATGGCTGCTATGACCTATGAAGAACGAGTGGTAAAACTCCGATTGAATTTGGACCGATCGGATGTAATTCTGCCCGCGATAGAAATTTTTCTAAAAATTTTTAAATGGAGTGGCGCTAAAGTGGTGTACGTCCCAAAAATAGGGTTGTCTGACGGAATGATTAAAGAAATGGTGAATGTAAATAATTGATTTTTAATAACTTTTATTTTAAAAAAAATAGATGCGTTCGTGTAAAGACGTGTTTTTTGACTCAAAAAACTGACGATTCTAAAAAATCATATAATTTTAATTCATTGATTATCAGTATTTAAATTTTGAGCCGTGTAAGTAAATTAAGAGAAAAAAGGTCTTATTTCCTTGCATTTTAGAAATATGCTATATTTGCGGGATTATTGATTTAAACAAAATGAGAAAGCTCTTTTTCAACGACACTCCAATCGCAAGAGTTAAATATTATTACGATTCGGAATCATTGTCATTCCGTCCCATAAAGACGAATAAAATATCAAGGATTTCTAACTTATTCCTTTTCTTATTCGCTTCTTTTTTATTTGGCTTGATCTCGTTATTTGTTCTGCTCAATACAGATTGGATGAGTACACCTGCTGAAATTACGCAAGAAAGAGAGTTAAAGAACTATGAGTTACAATATGAACTTTTGAATAGAAAATTAACAGTCATAGAAACTGTTTTAGAAAATATTGAGGAAAGAGACAATGAGCTGTATCGGGTGTATTTTGAGGCGAGTCCAATTCCCAAGGAACAACGCCAAGCAGGATTTGGAGGGGTAAACCGATACAAACATTTGGAAGGTTTTGATAACTCTGATTTGATTATTAACGCTACGAAGCGACTGGATATTTTAACTCGGCAAACAGCCGTACAGAGTAAATCGTTAGAAGAGATTGAACGCTTGGCAGAGAATGAAGAAGAACTGCTTCAGGCTATTCCATCCATACAGCCTATTAACAATGCCGAATTGATTCGTGTGGCTTCTGGCTTTGGACAAAGAACAGATCCTTTTACCAAGAAGCGAAGAATGCACAAAGGAATGGATTTCAGTGCTAAAAAAGGAACTCCTATTTACGCAACTGGAAATGGAACTGTAATTCGGGCTGACAGTCGGTCGGCTGGTTATGGCAAACACATCCGCATTGACCATGGATTTGGTTACGTTACCGTCTATGCGCATCTGAGTAAATTCAACACCAAAAAAGGAAATCAGGTTAAACGCGGTGATATCATCGGTTTTGTAGGAAATACAGGAAGGTCTGTGGCTCCACATTTGCATTATGAGGTAGTTAAAAATAACGACAAAATAAATCCCCTTAATTTTTATTATGGAAACCTCTCGCCTGAAGAGTATGATAACATCATTAATCAGGCTAGCCAAGAAAGTCAATCATTAGACTAAAAAAATGCAAATAGAACTTCCCGAAAAACGATATTATTCTATTGGAGAAGTAGCTAAAGCATTTGATGTAAACCCATCACTACTCCGTTTTTGGGAAAAAGAATTCCAGGAAATAGAACCTCAGAAGAAGCCAAACGGAACCCGCAAATACACTCCTGAAAATGTAGCTGCCATTCAGTTTATTCATCACCTTGTTAAAGAAAAGGGGATGACGATTTCAGGAGCTAAAAATCAGCTTAAGAATAAAGGCATTCAAGACAAGAAGCTTTTTATGTTCAAAAAATTAGAGCAGATTAAGGCAGATTTGCAATCTCTCAAAACCCATTTGTAAACCGTTATTTCTTTCTGAAAAATACTTGAATAGGCACCCCTTTAAGGTCGAACTGTTTGCGCAAGTTGTTTTCAATAAACCTTTTGTAGGAATCTTTTACGTATTGAGGTAAATTACAAAAAAAGGCAAACTGAGGGTGAGGTGTTGGCAGTTGCGTGCAAAACTTGATTCGTACATACTTTCCTTTATGCGTGGGAGGAGGTGTTTTTTGAATAATGGGAAGCATTACATCGTTTAATTTAGGTGTTGAAATTCGGATGCTTCTACTTTTGTGTACCGCTACTGCCGTTTCAATGGCTTTGTAAATTCGTTGCTTGTTCAGTACGGAAGTAAAGACGATGGGAACATCTGTAAAGGGTGCTATCTTTTCCATTACTTGTCGCTCAAACTCCTTGAAAGAAGCCGCTTGTTTGTCAACCAAATCCCATTTATTGGCAAGAATAACAATGCCTTTGTGATTGCGATGCGCCAGCCAAAAAATATTTTGAACTTGTCCGTCAAACCCACGACTTGCATCAAAAACCAAAAGGCATACATCTGCGTATTCAATAGCCCTTACGGCACGCATTACAGAATAAAATTCAATATCATCTTTTACTTTTGCTTTTCTTCTAATTCCTGCCGTATCAATAAGTTTAAACTCAAAGCCAAAACGCTTGTAGTGCGTGTCTATGCTGTCACGGGTTGTGCCAGACACTTCCGTAACAATGTACCGTTCTTCTCCAATAAGGGCGTTAATAAGAGATGATTTTCCAGCATTGGGTCTTCCAATTACAGCAAATCGAGGAAGTTCATCTTCTTCAACAGGAACTGTTTCAGGAAGGACCGTAATCACATCGTCCAGAAGTTCGCCGGTACCACTTCCGTTAATTCCAGAAACGGGGTACAATTTTTCAAATCCCAGTCCGTAGAATTCATGAAGACCTGCTAAATGCCGAGCACTATCCACCTTGTTTACTACCAAAAAAACATGCTGACTTCCTTTTTTGCGGAGCAGTTTCGCAATGGTTTCATCCATCCCGGTAAGCCCCTCTGCGGCATCCACCATAAAAAGAATGACATCGGCTTCATCAATGGCTAAACTAACTTGCTTGTCTATTTCTTTTTGAAAAACATCTTCACTGTTTTCCACATACCCCCCGGTGTCGATTAATGTAAATAGTCTTCCGTTCCAGTCAGATTTGCCATAATGCCGATCTCTCGTAACTCCGCTTTCTGAGTCCACAATAGCTTCTCGCTTCTGAATCATCCGATTAAAGAACGTAGATTTTCCTACGTTGGGTCTTCCTACAATGGCTATGATGTTACTCATGTGTTTTTTCTTGGCTGTAAAAATAGCGGTAAAGCAGCAATAAAAAATATTGCAGAGGAATAGTCCCCTGCAATATTCTTGTCAAATTGTTTTGAAAAAAAGGATTACTTAACCACAATCTGCTTTTTAGTTGCCTCAACAGCTTCTTTGCGCTTGGGAAGCGAAACTTGTAAGAGGCCGTTGGTGTATTCCGCATGGATCTTTGACGTGTCTATTGTTTCTGGAATAGAAAAAGAACGGGTAAAAGAATGGTAGTTAAATTCACGTCGGGTAAACTTCTCCTCCGCTGCGTTTTTGGTCTCTTTCTCTTCATACGAAATAGAAAGCACATCTTTGTTTAATTCAATTTGAAAGCCCTCTTTTTGCTTTCCAGGAATGGCTAAATCTAGCGTGAAGCCCTTTTCATGTTCTTTCACATTCACAGCAGGCACATTTTGCGAATTGACTGGCCAGTCGTTTTTAAAGAACTCATCTGCAAAAGAGGGAAGCCAAGGGGTTTGTTTTTTAATAAGGTTCATAACATTTCAGTTTTAGTTAAACGTTTGTTTTAGTTGTTTAACAAGAATCAAATGAAGTGCCATTTGAAATAATATGACAAAATGTCATATTATCAATAAAAAATACTGACAAATTGTCAGTCTTGAATTGCCTGCTGCACTTTGTCTGCTGCTTCTTGAAACGAAATGGCAGAAAGCACGTTTAGCCCTGAACCGTCAATAAGTTTTTTGGCTACATCGGCATTTGTTCCTTGTAAGCGCACAATAATGGGTACTTTAATAGCATCGCCCATATTTTTATATGCATCTACAATTCCTTGTGCAACGCGGTCACAACGCACAATACCGCCAAAAATATTAATTAAAATAGCCTTGACATTGGGGTCTTTAAGAATCAATCGGAAGGCGGTTTCAACACGAGCGGCATCGGCGGTTCCTCCCACGTCTAAAAAATTAGCGGGATTCCCTCCGGCCTGTTTAATTAAGTCCATGGTAGCCATTGCCAAGCCAGCTCCATTGACCATACAGCCCACATTTCCATCCAAATCCACATAATTTAAGCCCACTTCTCGTGCCTCTACTTCCACAGGATTTTCTTCACTTAAATCTCTAAGGGCAGCATAATCTTGATGTCTGAAAAGTGCGTTGTCGTCTAACGTAACCTTGGCATCTACTGCAATGATTCGGTCATCAGAAGTTTTTAGTACTGGGTTGATTTCAAACAGGGCGGCATCCGCTCCGGTGTATGCTTTGTAAAGAGCGCTCACAAATCGGGTCATTTCTTTAAATGCTTTCCCTGATAAACCCAAATTGAAAGCTACTTTTCGAGCTTGAAACGGAAGCAATCCTAATGCCGGATCAACAGTCTCCGTAAAAATCAAATGCGGTGTTTTTTCTGCCACTTCTTCAATGTCCATCCCGCCTTCAGTAGAATACATAATCATATTCTTTCCTTTAGCGCGATTCAACAATACAGACATGTAAAACTCTTTTGGTTCACTGTCACCAGGATAATACACATCTTCGGCAATCAGTACCTGATTTACTTTTTTTCCTTGTGGAGGGGTTTGTGGGGTAATGAGTTGCATTCCCAGTATTTGCTCCGCAACGGTTTTTAGCTCTTCTTTATTTTTGGCAAGTTTTACACCGCCTCCTTTCCCTCTTCCTCCTGCATGAATTTGAGCCTTTACCACATACCATGAGGTGCCTGTAGTTTCTGTTAGTTCTGTTCCAGCAGCTACTGCTTCGTCAATGGTTTTGGCTACAACACCCCGTTGTATGGCAACTCCAAATCCAGCTAAAATTTCTTTTCCTTGGTATTCATGTAAATTCATAAAATTGGCATTTCAAAAGCGGTACAAAAATAGAAAATCATCTTGTGATGTTTTCTTTGTTTTGAGATAATTTGTTATTCATTCTCTTAAAGCAATTCTATGATTTATGAAAAGGGTCTAATTCCTATTAATCGGATGCGTGATTTTTGCTTTTGAAAGGCACCAAAAATCGATACTCATAGTTGACATTGACGTACCTTTGTCAAAAAAACTATGGTTCGTCTTAGTGTGAACATCAATAAAGTAGCCACCTTGCGAAACGCCAGAGGTGGTAATATGCCAGACCTTTTGCAAGTAGCGCAAGATTTGGAGCGTTTTGGGGCACAGGGCATTACAGTACATCCGCGTCCAGACGAACGCCATATTCGCTATGCTGATGTACAGATGCTTGCTGAAACAGTGCAAACAGAGCTCAATGTAGAGGGCAATCCCACACCTAAATTTATGGACTTGGTACTGGATGTGAACCCTACTCAAGTAACCTTGGTTCCTGATGCTCCCGATGCGTTAACTTCTAATGCCGGCTGGGATACCGTTGCACATCAAGCCTATTTAAAAGACATTATTGCTGATTTAAAAAAACAGGGGATTCGCACCTCTATTTTTTTAGATTCAAACCCTGCTATGGTAGAGGCTGCGCAAGCTACTGGTACAGATCGTATTGAGTTGTACACAGAAACATATGCTAAAACATATACTGCGAATAAAAATAAAGCCATAGCGCCTTACATAGAAACGGCTCAAAAAGCACAGGCATTGGAACTGGGCATCAACGCAGGGCATGATTTGAATTTGGAAAATGTAGGCTTTTTTACGACGCATCTTCCTGGACTTTTAGAAGTGTCTATTGGCCATGCGCTTATTTGCGAAAGTCTTTATTTGGGCTTTGAAAATGTAATTCCTATGTATTTACAAAGGTTGCAACCATGATGTTGCATGTACAGACTTTTGGAGAAGGCGATCAAAATCTAATCGTTTTACATGGTTTTTTAGGTATGGGAGCCAATTGGAAAAGTCATGCTCGAAATTGGAGTTCCCTCGGTTACCGCATACATTTGGTAGATCAACGCAATCACGGGAAAAGCTTTAGGAGTTCCGAGTTCAATTATGGGGTTATGTGCGAAGATTTGCGCAGGCTTATGGAACACCTTCAAATAAAAGACGCTTTTTTATTGGGGCATTCTATGGGAGGAAAAACAGCTATGGAATTTGCCTGTCGTTACCCGCAATACGTTCGGGCTTTGGCAGTAGTAGATATTGGTGCGAAATGCTACCCTCCGCATCATCAAAAAATATTGGAAGGATTAGCTGCTTTAGATTTGGATTCTTTGAAAAGTCGTGCAGAAGCCGATGCTCATTTGCAAGCCTATGTTCCTGAGTTGGGAATCCGTCAGTTTTTACTCAAGAATCTTTATTGGAAAAACCCCGGTCAGTTGGATTTGTACATCCATATTGACGTGTTAAAAAATGCCGGGCAAGCCATAGGGAAAGCCCTTGATTCTGATGCGTACTTTGAAAAATCCACATTGTTTATTTCTGGCGGTCAGTCGGACTACATTCTCCCCGAAGACAAACCTATTCTACATCAGCATTTTCCAAACGTTCAGATGACCGCTATTCCTGTTGCAGGGCATTGGCCCCATGCCGAGCAACCCGTAGCTTTTTCCGAAACCTTGTTGCAATGGTTAAAACAGGTGTAAGGGGTGTGCGTTTGAAGTAATTTTGGTCTCCTCAGTTTTTGGAATGATTGGAATTGCTTTAGAATACCCTTTTCAAAGGTTTCTTCTAGTTTTTTTAAATGCTATCCTTGTCGCAACTATTCCGTTAAGAGGAGTCTAATTTAACTGCTTTTCTATTTCTTTTTTGATGATGCTGCTCCACAAGGCATACCCTTCAGGGTTAAGATGAAGCTGGTCTTCCACGAAAAGTTCAGTTTTAGGAAAACCCTCAGCGTTGAGAAAAGATTCTGCTGTTTCTACAAAATAAAGGTGCTCTGTTTTCTCACAATACACTTTTATTTTTTTGTTGAGCCGTTGAATTTTTTTCCACTGTCCCCAACGGCTTTTGGTTGGTGTAATTTCTACCCATAAAAAAGGAACATCAGGATAGCGTTCTCGTACTTGTTTTACAAAATACTTAAACAGGCGTTTTACCCGTTGAGGCGATTCATCTTCTGCTGCTCCTTTGATGTCATTAGCAATAAACCCAATAATCATGGCAGGATGATGACTCCCTATCAAAGCATCGGGAAAAAAGATAGCATCCCGCAAATGAGCCCCACCATAACCACGCTGAATTACGGGATAAGGGGCCATATCTCTTGCCAAAGTTTCCCACATGCGAATGCTAGAACTGCCCACAAACAATAAGGCATTTTGGGGTTGAACTTGTGCATTCAAGCGTTTAAAATGTTCAATTTCGGGGAAAGCCCAAGCATAATCCTCTTTAGAATAACGTTTTAGCGGAGAGCAAGAAAAGATAAATAAGGTAAATAAAATGGCAGTGTAGTGTCTTAGTCGCATGGATTTTTTTATACTTTTAAAGATAATTAAATTCTAATCAAATCACCTATTTATGAAACTACTTTTAACTATTTGTTGTTGTTGTGTAATTGGACTACTAAGTGCCCAAGAAGAAGGAACGCAACAAGTATTGACTAATATTCAAACCTACACTCCTTCAAAACTTCTGTCAAACGGACAATGGGACATTAAGTGGTTCAATAATTTGTACACCGAAACCAAATCCATTAATGAAAGTAAAGAAATTACACCTATTGATAGGCAAAACTTCTTTACTGCCAGTATAGACATTTTTACAGGAGTAAGCAGTAATAACCGCTTAAATTTAGGCGTTCTACTTGAGTATCGATCGAACACCAATGGCGGAGAAGAAATTTTAGCTCCTTTTTCTTTTCGCGATCATCCCTCAAAACGAAGTGGCTTGAGTAGCATTGCACCAGCGGTTAAATTTGTCCCTTTCCCTTCTATCGAACGCTTTGCGATTCAGACTTCTTTCAGTATTCCTTTGTTTAAAAATGAGACAGAAAACGGCGTTTATTTAGACCAAAAAGGCTACACCTTTCAAAACCGATTTTTCTATGACTACCTTGCCCCTAACGGGGTCATTCAGATTTACAGCGAAGTAAACACAGAATTGAATTTTGGTGATAACGCTGCAAGTTTTGCCAATGATTCCTTTCGCCTAACACCGGGGGTATTTGTAAGTTATTTCCCTAGTCCTAACACCACTGTTTTGGCTTTGGTACAGCATTCACAACTCATCAGTATCGAAAATAGTTTAAATCAAAACTTTACTGCACTTGGTGGCGGGGCTAAATTTCAATTGACCAGAGCGCTCAACCTTGAATTGCTTTACACTAATTTTATTTGGGGCAAAAGTTCTGGACTTGGACAAACGTTTAATCTTGGTATTCGTGGACTGTTCAACTAAGTTAGTCATTGCCTTGTTCTTGTGTGGAAAGTTAATGTTAGCCCAAGAGCAAGTAATAAATAAGATAAGTTTTGAGGGAACCCACAAAACCAAGGTCACGTATCTTGAAAAATTACTCACAATCAAAAGTGGACACGTTTTTGATCAAGTTCAGATAGAAGAAGATATTTTACGCATTATTCGTGAACCTGCCGTTAGTCATGCGTATTACAGCATCACGGTGGAGGCTTCCGGAACGGTTGATATTACCTTGCATGTAAAAGAAAACAAAACGCTTATTCCTGCCGTTAATGTATGGCCTACGCTCGATCAAAATCTTGCTTTCCATTTGGGTTTAAACGACTACAATTTTCTCGGTCAAGGATACACTTTAGGCGGTTTTTATCGAAAAAATATTTACTCTGGGTATGGACTACTAGTTGAAAATAACAATTTTTTACACTGGTCCAATGAGTTAAAATTCATTGCACAACAACAAGAAACATTAGAACCCTTACAGTTTGGGGAACAACAAAGTAGATACCAGTACCAAATTAGATCTGTTGAATTACTCTTTGGAAAAGAATTCAACCTTTATCACAAAATTAGCTTTGGCATTGGACAAATTTATGAACGTTACAACTACCATGACGGAGAACAAGTAGTCGGTGTTCCAATTCAATTTGAAACCAGTAAATACTTAGGTAAATTAGGCTTCCAAATCAATAGAATAGAACCTTTTTATTTTTATCGGAACGGCTGGAGCAGTCAAAGTTTTTTCACCTATGTGGCAGGAAAAAATGTAGATAATAGCAATGAGTTTTATCAATTTGAAAATGAGAGTCGATACTTTAAACGAATTAAAACCAAAGGAAATTTTGCACTTCGAGCAAAAGTAGGCATCGCCCGAAACAGTGATAGTCCTTTCCCCCCTTTTGTGATTGATAATAATCAAAATGTTCGGGGAGTAGGGAATTTAATACAACGTGGCAATGGTCTTTGGACACTCAATATTGAGTATCGACAGACTGTAATTGAACAAAAGTGGTTGGCGATACAGG
>Ga0126343_10000844_pt1 | contig 13042 bp, 15 predicted proteins | sample Cyp2metagenome_FD_92531 | JGI IMG/M metagenome (GOLD analysis project Ga0126343, IMG submission 92531) | Coral microbial communities from Lord Howe Island, Old Settlement Bay, Australia - Cyphastrea 2 metagenome | ecosystem: Host-associated > Invertebrates > Cnidaria > Coral ... | reverse complement strand
CCAGCTATTTTCCAGTAGTTTGCCTCACTGCTGCCTCGTTGATAAGTTGGAACAAACCATTCCTTGAAATATGCAAGAAATCCAGATGATCCTATTGTTCTAGCAGTGTTTTGAATTTCTGGACCTGTACTCCAGTTTCTTGTGTCTTTTCTCAGTAAGGAGTGGAAAATTTCAACTTTTTTCTCTGTGATAATAGAAAGCCATTTCTGTTTGACTTGATAGTAAGCTGGATGGAATGTTTTCTGATATGCCATGTCACTTAGTAAAGAGAGAGTTGATTTATTGTAGTGTCTGCGTTGCCATGAGATGAATATTATGGACAGTTGGATCATTAAGTTCTCAAAGTCATTTAGGTTACCACTTCGGAATGCTTGGTAATGGAAAAACACCATTGGCACAACATGATCAAGAAGATAAAGGACTGAAACAAACTTGTGAGACTTGCATGAGCCAAATTTTGGCAGTATTTTGTCATGTATGAGGCACCATCCAAGAAAAGCTGCTGTGAGACATAATGTGGATTGGTAGGGTTTAGGTTTCTTTGAAAGAATTTTACCAAAGACTGCTTTGTACATTTCATCAAAAAAGAACTTAAACATGAAAACAACATCTTCCGCAGCATTCAGGTAAACATGAAATTGTCCCTGCTCTGGAATGATTGTGGCAATTCCTTTTTCTTTTCTTTGTGCAATTAGTGTTTTGGGATAATAAAATCCTGGCCAGTCGGCTGGTAAAGGTAAATAATAACACTTTGCATACTCTTCTAAAACTGGGTACATCTCAAAAAGGTACAGTATTGCATCTCTATAATTTTCAATTGCTTTTCAACTCTTGCTCAAAAACATCAGGCAATGTGCAAGTTTCTAATGTTGCCAGCTCGTCTTGACTACCTCCGTGGTAAACCCTACAAATGAAAAAAAAAATTCCTAAATCAATATCTTGTTACTCGACAAAAAGAGGTCTTGGGTGTTTTCATTCAAAAGACAGTCACTGTATGTACCTCATTTCTTGCATTGACTGTATTAACTTTGCTGGATCTATCTGTGCCAATTTGGGATGAATTTGGTGAAGGTATGTTGTCTGCATACTGTTACAAGATACGCGTGCTTCCGGTGTTCGCTATAGTTTCTGTTTTGTATAAACTGTCAATCAAATAAACGTGGATCAGCTTGTCTAAAAAATGGCGTGTTCACTGTGAAACTTAAACATGGTGTCAGAAGTAAAAGCTAAAGGATAAACGGTCTTCGCAACTGTAAAAGTCGTCGTAACTCATCACAAATAGCCGTTGCAAAGTAGGTCTAAGAAGATGAAAGCCCGTTTGGTAATAGAGTTTCGAAAACAAGATGAAATACGAAGAAGACACGCCTCCGCCCGAGGAAAGTTCAGCAGGACAACAAGCGCCAACCGCTCCAGTTTTGAATTTTACTTTGAACTTTCCAATTCCAACCCCAATGAAAGTATCCGGCGACAGAGTCACAAATTGGGAGTTCTTTCGATAGCAGTGGGAGGACTATGAAGTTGGCACCGGTCTTAAACACCTTCCACAACCAGTTCATTTGGCAACCCTTCACTCAGTCATGGGGAAAGACTGTCTTGAGATATTTTTAAACCTTGAGTTGACTCCTGACAAGAGAGCAAGCGTGACCGACAGTTTAAAAGCCTTGGAAGCATATTTCAAGCCCAAAACAAATGTGGTCTTCGAGAGATTTCTGTTCAATTCAGCTACACAATGTTCCGAAGAGGGGATAGACGAATTTGTAAATCGACTGAGAAAGATGGCTTCGTCATGCAAATATGGCGTGCTCACAGACGAGATGATTCAGGACAGAATTGTAATAGGAGTCCGAAACAAAGCTACAAAGCTACGACTACCCAAAGAAGAGGAATTGGATCTGAATAAAGCACTCGATATTTGCAGGTCTAATGAAGCAGCTTCCAAACAGGTCAATTCTATCAAACAGGAGGAAATCCAAACAGATGAGCAATTCAACGCAATGAGCAGTCAATCGAAATGACACGACAAGCGGCACAACAAAAAGAAAGACGTAAAGGATGGAAAGAATGGAAAGCCTACAAAGGGCGCGAAGAATAATTGCAGTAGATGTGGAGGAACAAAGCAACATAAGAAAGAAGAATGCAAAGCATATGGTCAAACATGAAGCCAAATCATTTTGCATCTGTTTGTCGCTTTAAAAACAAGCCAGCCCGCGGAAAGACATTACACTGAGGGCGCAACACCGTGAAGCAAGTCACCAAAGAAACAGATACGTCCGATGATGATATTAGCGATAGTGAAGATCCACTCTTTAAAATTGAAGAAGTCTCCAGCGTGAAGACAGAAGGAAAGATAATATTTTCAGACCCAGAAGAGTCATATGACACCGATTTGGACTGCCAGGTAGATACCGGCGCCACGTGTAACATAATGAGTCTGCGCGACCTGGCCGTCATAAACCAAACAGGAGATCCACCACTGAGAAGTAGTAAAGTGAAACTCAAGTTGTTTGATGGTTCTCTCATGACGCCCTGTGGTGTAGCCACCCTAAAGATACATCGAGACAACACAACCCAAGAGTTGGACTTCCAGATTGTTGAGACTGTAGACAAGCCACTTCTATCTGCTGAAACATCTGTGAAGCTGGGACTGTTGAAGCTTTCTTTCACAGACACAGCACAAGTAAACAGTATGGGTACAGAGCCCGTAAAGTCCAGTGTTCCACTAACAAGAGAGAAAATTCTAGCTGATTACAAGGATGTGTTCAAAGGTCTTGGTCACATAGGAGAGTCTAGCACTTTTGTCATCAACCCAAACCACTCCCCAGTGCAGCACGCACCCAGGGGGATACCTGTAACTCTACAAAAAGAAGTCAAAGAGAAAATCGCAGAGTTGGAGAAGAAAGGCATCATTCAAAAGGCGACCGACCCCACTGATTGGATTAGTAGTATGGTCATTGCGTCGAAGCCAGGAAAGCTAAGAATTTGCCTGGATCCCCACAATTTGAACAAGGCGATCCAGAGACCCAAATACCAGATGCCAACATTAGAAGAGATTCTCCCAAAACTCAGCAAAGCGAAAGTCTTTACCACTCTTGACGCGAAAGATGGTTTTTACCAGATCGGATTAGATGAAGAGAGCAGTAAGAAAACAACTAAACTTTCTGGACTCCATTTGGCAGATACAGATATTTAAGAATGCCATTTGGTATTAACGTGGCTCCCGAGGAGTTTGAATGTAAGCTCCAAGAGAAACTCACCGGATTATAAGGCGTCGAAATTCTTCGAGATGATCTATTAGTGGTTGGATATGGAGATACCCAGGAAGAAGCAGATGCCAATCACGATGAAAACCTCAGAAAACTGCTAGACAGAGCTAGAGAAGTCAAACTCAAGCTGAACAGCAAGAAGATGAATCTGAAGAAACCTCAAGTTAAGTTCATGGGCCATGTTATTAGCAAAGAGGTCTCAAGCCAGATCCAGACAAAGTCAAAGCAGTGGAAAACATGCCCAAGCCAACATGTAAGAAAGAGACTTTTAGTCTACTGGGTTTCATCAAGTATCTGGCCAAATTCCTACCAAGACTATCTGAAGTAGCACGGCCGTTCAGAGATCTGACCCTGACCAACGTCCACTTTATATGGTCTGAGCAGCACGACAAGGCGTTCAACGAAGTGAAAAAATTGGTGACAAACCATCCAGTACTCAAATATTACGACATCAATGACGAGGTTACTATTCAGTGTGATGCCAGCGAGCGAGGTCTTGGTGCGACACTCCTTCAAAACGGGCAACCAGTTGCTTTTGTATCACGAACACTGTCTGCCGTTGAGCAAAGGTACGCACAGATAGAAAAAGAGTGTCTGGCCATTGAGTTTGGTTGCCAAAAGTTCTCACAGTACATCACAAGACAAGAGAAAGTCACCGTCGAATCAGATCATAAGCCGCTGCAGTCAATATTCAAGAAATCACTTCTGTGTGCTCCAAGCCGTCTCCAAAGGATGATGCTTCGACTTCAGAGATACAACCTTCAAGTAGTCTACAAACCAGGAGCACAGATGTTCGTGGCAGATCACCTATCCAGAGCTTTCCTGAAAGATACCGGTCCAGAGGATGAAGGGTTTTAAGTCTTCGCACTTGAGCTGGAAGCGATGAACCCGTTTTATACCATCAAGATAAGTAGTGAGAGACTTCCTCAGCTTCAAAAGGCTACAGAACAAGACCCTGTCATGCAAACTCTTAAAACTACCATTCTGATTGGTTGGCCGGAGAGGAGAGAAGAAGTACCAGTCCAGATTAGAGAATTTTGGAATTACAGAGAAGAACTAACACTTCACAATGTTATTCTTTTTAAGAATCAGCGAGTCATCATTCCAAGAGCTTTGAGGCCCGAACTGACAGCAAGAGTTCATTCCAGTCACCAAGGAATGGAGGCTTGTATACGAAGAGCAAAAGATGTAGTCTTCTGGCCCTGCATGACCAAAGACATTGAAGAAGCTGCTGAGAAGTGTGAGATATGTGCAGCATTTCAAGCGAAAAATGTCAAGCAGCCAATGCAGACACATGAAATACCTGATCGACCGTGGAGCAGAGTTTCGTCAGACCTCTTTACTCTGAACTGCAAGGAGTACATTGTGCTAGCAGACAGCTACTCAGATTTCATAGAAGTTGGAGAGTTGAAAGACACAACCGCGAACTACATCATAGAGTTTCTCAAAGAGCAGTTTAGTCGCCATGGCATACCAGATGTATTGGTTACCGACAACTGACTGCAGTACAGCCGCCGAGAGTTCACAGAGTTTTCCAGAGAATGGGAGTTGAAACACGTCACGTCATCGCCTGGACATGCCAAATCCAATGGCAAGGCCGAATCCCCAGTTAAAGTGGGAAAAAGGATTTTCAAGAAAGCTCACAGGGCCAATAAAGATCCGTGTTTTGCATTGTTGGATCAACGGAACACACCAACACAAGCTGTAAACTCTAGCCCAGTACAGAGATTGATGTCGCGAAGAACGCGTACACTGTTACCAGTATCGGCAAATCTTCTGTACCCCAGAGGAGAAGAAAGAGTCAAAGAGAAGTTGAAGGCCAAGAAGCAGACAGCTAAAGGCTATTACGATAGAAGTGCTAAGGTACTACCAGAGCTAGAAATAGGCCAAGAAGTTAGAGTATCTGGTCAGCAAAGCAGCGAAGCTGGTACCTGTGTCCAGAAGCTATCAGACCGTTCATACCTAGTTGAAGTCAATGGGAACACACTACGCCGAAACAGAGAGGCATTGAGGCCCAAGAAAGACACACAAATGACTGGTGAGACTACTACTGTTGAAACAAAACCACCCACACCCATGCCTGCACAGACAGAAAGACAAACAGCATTGAAGAGTACCAATCACAGTGATGTGACCACAACAGTTTAAGTCAGCGAGGCCCCGCAGCAGAATCTTAGTGCGCCACTGAAGTCAACCCGTACCAGAATAGTGAAGGCACCTGTGAGATTCAAGGACTATGTCTAAGCGGTTAAACCAGTTGTGGACACTGAACATAAGACACTGTTTTTCTTTATTTGTCTTTATAATTTTATTTTTTTTTATTTACATGGAACTGTTGCATTTACAAGCAGATATATATTTTCTTAAGTGTGTTTTTGGACATTTGTCGTAAACAGGTCATTAATGTTTTAAGTTTTTTCATTTCAAAAAAAAAAAAGGGAAGATGTTACAAGATAGCGTGCTTCCGGTGTTCGCTATAGTTTCCGGTTTGTATAAACTGTCAATCGAATAAACGTGGATCAGCTTCTCTAAAAAATGGCGTGTTCAATGTGAAACTTAAACACATACCTCTTAAGGCATCTACCGTTATACTCTTTATCACCTCAGAAGCAATTCTACCATGGCACACGTTCACCTGTCCTTCTAGGAAAACTGGTACTGGGTGGTGGAGAGGGGCTTGTGATGTCTTGGCAACTGCTGGAATGTCCATGTGGATGTCCAGTAAGCTTGAGGCCATGTGTACAGCTGTTGATGTTCCGAGCTTTTGGGGCACTTTCGTAGCATGAATATTATGGTAGTCATACAGCATTAATATCATAAAACATTTCAGCTGTTCAAAATTAAGAACATTTTATTAGATTTACAGAGATTTTATCCACCTCCCACCAGTTACATGTCAATGTGATATAAAGCTGTCTGTTGTTTTAGTAATCTTGACTTTTATGTTAACTTTTTAAGACCAAAACTAGCAGGGCAACATGTAAGGACAATATTATATTAATTACATTTGTTCCCTTAGAAATCTGTTCTGCTGCAAACTTGGGATGGCTGTCTGCAAGTTCTTTCCTGAATTTTTCAACTGTTCGTGGGTTAGCTGAAAAGCCTAACACTTGACCAGCAGAAAGACCATCCAGCGAAAGGCCGCTCACTGATGCATGAAGTCTACTTGTTTTCTGAAAATGACTTGTTTTCTCTGATCTAAAAATAACATTACAGCATTGTTAAAGATGTTATAATATTTTAATTATTCTCTCAATATTATTGCAATAGCACTTACATGTATTATGGTTTTTGACCAGATAAGCATCTTACTCATCTTTGTTTTGTGGGTGTGGGAAATTATGATATTGTACATTTTTAATTTTTACTAGCTACCAAAAATGCTTTGGCTGCATTTTATTGAAAAATAATCATTTTTTAATTTATAACTTACCTGAAATAAGCAAGAATGTGAAGTAACGCAACTATCCGCCTCTTTTGCAGGTCAGCCCGTTCACTTGTTAACACTCCACGATCTCCTGTCAAAGACCAGGGGAATGTTTTCCAGCAAATTCTTCCATATCTCTGGGATCATACAGACTGCCCTGTTCATTCTCATAATGTTTGTAGAGGGAAAGCTGGAGTTTTTTAACTTGGACTTCAAAGGCATTTTCTGAAAGACTTTGTTGATAATCTAGTGTTTAAATCTACTTTGGCATACCTAAGTATCACAAATAGTATTTTTGGCTTTTTAGTTGGTGTCAAAGAACATTAATATTTTTGTTTGTCAGGGAAACCTTGTATCTCTCGAAAGTTGACTTTGTACTGCAGTCAGCTCCTCTTTCAGTTCCTCACACTTTTCTTTTTCCACTCTGTACAGTCGTTGTGCCTCTTTCACACTGATATCAATGATTCGACATTTGTAGCAGCATTTTGAGCCCGGGTGGTATTTTTTTGTATTTTCCTCATGTTTGTCAATGTATTTATACAGTCCTCTCGGTATGGCTGTCAGTTTTGGACTGTGTGTCTCAGACAAAGTAGACAAACATCGGTTGTCATCCTTCTCGATCGATCGCCAGTGCCTCAAACAAACTTTTGTACTAGGTGGTGTACCTGCAGCCCTTGCCAAAGCGTCGTTCAGTGGCCTTAAATCCCCGTAGCAGCTCTTCTTTCTTTCTCTCGTCTGTCCAGCAAGCCAGTAACCATCATGCCCCATTGTATGGGGAAGAAATGTCCCCAAGAATGCCCAGAACACGAATATAAACATCGGGTTGCAATGCCCTTAAAAAATAATTTCTCGTCTGCGTAACTTCGAGGGCGAAAATATTGAAGAAAACAATTTTTCACAATGTTCGATAGGCCTTAATTTTTCGAGATGCTAATTTCTTTCCTCTGAATTCAAAGCAATTTCCTGATTTTTTAAACAACCGCCTTATTTTTAAAGTTTAAATACCAAGACAATTTTCCCACGAATTGCAGCCATTTTAAACTGTGTGCGCCTGAGCTCACGTTCTGATTCGCTGAGCTGTGACGTAGCCATTGCGTTATTCGGCTCTGTCCGTGATAGTGAGAAATATGGATGTGTTCGTTATAAAATACTTGAACTGCTCAAAGGAGCTCGAGGAAACGCACAAATTTTTTTCTAGATGTGGAGCAGCGGTCGATAGAGGAGGTTCTCATACGTTATTATTTTCACGGAGGCTTTCCTTACTCAGTAATTTTACCATTTTTGAAAAAGTACTGTAGCCATTTCACCGGCAATGATTTGAGTCGTAAAAGAGTTTTAATTCAACCTTATTTACATGACGTTGCCAGTCGTTTCTAGGATAAAAGTAACAAACATAATACATCAAGAGCAGAATGACTAATTACAACAATGGAAATAACATAGGAAATACGAGATAAGTGAAGACAGAGAACATTACCTGACGATTTGGGAATACGGCTAACGAAGTAAAAAACCAACGTAAGGTAGTTGTAACAGCTAGCGAACTCGAGCAAGATACTTTACGATTTGCATAATCCACGCAAAGACTGAATTATTTATACCTAAACGCGTGGACTGGGACTAGGCAGGGGATTGGTTACTACACCGGCCCTACACCGGTCCTAGACTATGAAGAACATACAGAAATGTGACGAAAATTAACTTAATTAAGATTACACAGTTTGCAATGTAGCATTTTTAACTATAGAGCTTATCAGAGTTCATTAGTTCTGGACTCCTTCAAGGAGGCACAGGATCATCTGGGTGGTCACTTTGGGGAATCAAAGGTCTGTTGTTGAGAATCATGTCCACTTCACAAAGAAGGGTTGACAACGTTTCACCGTTCACCAACTGTTCCTTTAACAGGGCATCCAAAATCATCCGTACGGAGCAAATCATTCGTTCTCAGATTACACCTTGATGACTGGCCTCAGGGGGGCTAAAAAACCACTGAATGTCGTTCGACCTTAGACCGTTGCAGATTTTGGCTTGGTCCAGTCGCTCCAGTGCTTCTTTCGGCTCTCGCTCGGCACCCATGAAATTGGTGCCGTTGTCGCTGTGTATTTCCTTGGGTTTCCCCCTGCAACTAACAAAACGCTGATATGCACGGATTAAGGAGTCTGCATCCAATGTGTGCACTACCTCAGTGTGCACCACCCTCACGGTAACGCATGTAAACAAACATCCGTAACATTTCACCTGACTGCGTCCTTGCTTGACAAAGAGGGGACCGAAATAGTCCACACCCACATGGGCAAGTGGTGGATCTGTCGGAGCGACTCGTGCTGACAGGAGTGGGGCCATAATTTGTTCACCAGAATGAGCATTTTGCTTGCAACAGTTGATTCAACTCGCCAAAACCCTGCGTACTGCTGAGAGACCATGTGCTATCCAGAATCTCTCTCGGATGAAGGCCAGAACTTGAGAAGGACCACAGTGCCCTTGTTGGTGATGACAATTCTGGATAATCAAATTTGTCACGTGATATTTACTGGGAAGAATAACAGTGTGCTTCGTTTGGAATGAAACAAGAGCATTCTCGAGGCAATCTCCAGTCTTAATGTTCCCTTGGCAATGAAAGGGTTCAAGTTGCGTATTGGACTAGATTGTGGAACGCACTTCGTCTTTTTCTCTGACACTCCTTGGCCTATTGCAGCTAGCTCTGCTGGAAACGCATCATGCTGGACAGCTTTGACGATCACACACTCTGCAGCAATAACTTCCCTGACAGTCAAGGGCCCCTTGGGAATGCTCTCTGGATCCTTGTTAAGGAGGCCAACCGAATACTTCTTAAAACGAACTAACCAGGCTACGGTCTTTCGAAGACTGTCCCATGATGAATAGCAGGACAACAGCGGTTCCAACATTTTACTGCGGACAATCACGTTTGCTCAACCAGGGCATTTTCTGCATTCACTGTCATCTTGAGGCATTTCTGGCAACTGGGACGGTTGCTCAGGCCAATGTTCCTCATCCTTCCACAGAAACTTTGGGCCGTGAAACCACAGTTCCAACTTGTGTAGTTCAGAACCTTTCGCCCGTCTGGACGTGATGTCCCCAGGGTTAGCACAGGTGTTCACGTGTCGCCATTGACGTGGTGTGGATTCATCGTGTATCATCACGACTTCGCTTGCAACAAACGTGTGAAATCTTTTTGATTCATTGCGAATGTACTGCAAGACTATGGTAGAGTCTGTCCAGTAGATTGTGTCATGTATGGGATACTCTAAGTCATTCTGAATCCGGCAGTTCAACTTCACAGCGACCACTGCAGCTGTTAACTCAAGACGTGGTATGGACACTATCTTCAGGGGAGTGTGCGAGACTTGCCAAGAAAAAAAGAACATTTTGGAGCACCCTTGTCGTCGACGGTTCGGAGGTACGATACCACCCCGTAACCATTTTCAGAAGCATCTGAGAAATGATGTAACTGAACATTGATGACTGCACCGAGTCCTGGTGGCTTGAAACACCTAGGAACTGATATTGTTCTCAAACATGCAAGTTCCTTCAGCCATTCTTGCCATACAATGGAATCTAAATGGGAAATCTCTTCGTCCCAGCCATATTTCTGCTTACATAGGCTCTGCAACAGACTCTTGGCTGGCAGAATGATGGACGCGACGAACCCGAGAGGGTCGTACACAGAGCTCACAACAGACAAGTTTCCTTCATCTATGCTGTGAAAGTTGAAGTCGTCTGTTTCCATGGCCCACTGCACTCCCAATGTGCATTCTACAGAGAGATCTTCCAAATTCAAGTTTACTACTGAGGGCGCTCTCTCCGTTACTGGAACAGTGGCGATTACGTTCTTGTCATTACTAATCCATTCGGTAAGCCAAAACCCTCCTCTTAACAGCAATTCTCGTAACTGGCCAGACAAACGTGCCGCCTTCTCAGTTGTAGGGACAGACTCAAGACAGTCGTCTACATAGAAGTTCCAGTCAACAGTGGTAATGGTTTCCACATCAAAGTCGCCCTGATTATCTAAGGCTGTTTTCTTTAGACAAAAACTTACCCAACTTGGAGGGGACGTGGCTTCGAACAAGTGCACTAACATCTGGTAATCAACTGGCTCTTTGGAGAGATCATCATTGGGCCACCATAGGAACATTAATGCATTACAGTCAGCAGATGGAGCATGCCTTCCACATCTGCAACTATGGCAACAGCTTCCATTCGTTAGGTCTGGACCTTCAAGAAGCTGATCAGTCAGGGAGGTGCCTTGACACTTGGCTGCACAGTCAAACGCCATTCTCGCTTTCCCTGGTGTCCGAGGATGGAAAACTGGATGGTGGGGTAGGTACCATACTGCTGAATCCTTCACATCTTCCTGTTTGCTACAAGGAACTCGTCTTGCATAGCCGCTGGAGACATACCCGTTAAAATTGTCTCTGTACTTCCCAAAGAGGTGAGGGTCGCGCTTCTTCTGAACGCAAATTCACGATTGTTCGGGAGGTTTACTGACTTGTGCCTCCATGGCAACCCCAACTGATAGTGGCCATTCACAAGCTTCACGGAAGTTTCCATTTGTAACAAGGCCTTTTGATCTTCATCTGACATTGCAGCCTTCGAGGAGATCATGGGCTCGTTAAAGTCACTCCTGAACATGCTCTCCATTTGCTGATGAAGCGTTTTGTCGTCATGGTGAACAAAGTTCACACTGATACAATCTCTCTCACACGAATTCAGTGGTCCCATCAGGGTCCAACCGAGTGGGGTACACACAGCATAAGGTTCACCACGCCTGCCACGCCTCTGATCGCACACCCAATGAGCTTCAGGAACATCGCTACCAATAAGCACAGGCACTTTATCAGATTGCATTCTTGGAAAGTCTATTCCTTTTAGATGAGGCCACTTAGCAGTATCTTCCTTAGTTGGTGGACTACCTTGAGGTAAACACAACGTATACGCTGTCCAAACTCTATCCAACACGATATCTTCTTTCATTTGTAATCCTCGGACAGACAAAGACAACTCAAATACCTTTCGAGTGTCGGATGCACCATTAACTGTCGCTAGTGAGAATTCCTTAGGACAGCCAACTACTTGAAGTTTCTCCATTAGACTCGAATCACATAGCGTGACGTCCAAACCAGGATCCAGTAGCACGTTTGCCACAATTGTGTTGTGCTGACCCTTTCCTTTCACGACAACTGGAACGATTCTTAAGCGAACATTCTTCTTGCCACAGTCTGTAGCACCACACCGACCAGCATCTCTGGCCCCGCTGACGGTCCCTGTTCCAGTCTCCCCAGTTCCACTAATGTTACTCGCTCCAGTCTCTTCCGAGGTGACTTCAGGATGGCTAGGAGAGGTGCTATTATTGTTGCTCTTCTTCTTAACGTGCAACATAGTGTGGTGTTTCCATCCACATCCATTCACTTGACACATCATTTTACCTCTGCAGTCGGTGGCCATGTGACCGCTTCCAAGACAGTTGTCGCATAGTCTTGCTTGTCAAATGAAGCTTTTTCTTTCTTCTGGGCCCTTTGCTTTCATGAGTTCGCATTCCACAGTCTATGTTGACCAGAACACAAAGGGCAAGTTACAATAGGAGCTGTGTTTACTTGAGGAAGGTCCTCGGACTGCGTCGCAAAGGTGTTTTTTTTCGAAGACAGTGACTTTATTTTGGGCGGTGGCTTAGAGTTCGGTTCTTTGTCTGGTGTCAATCCAACTATTCGTCCGTATATAGTGTTTGCCAACAAAGCTTTCTCTTCAACAAAACCACCTAAATCCACGAAGGTAGGTTCCGTTCCTGGTTCCAGCTAAGGTTAATGAACCGGCTCTGTCCGCCCATTTAGACTGCAAATGAACAGGGAGACGCTTCACCACCTTAACAAGATTGTCCGAGCTGTTAACATCTGCCTTGTCGCCCATTTGTACGAGAGTCGGCGCACAATTCTGCATTTCGACAGACAGGTCTAATAAACCAGTGACGTCAGTATTCTTGATCTGCGGACTTCCCACAATCTTCGTGATGTGCACAATGATGTGTTTCTGTCCAAATATATGGTACAAGATTTTTTCTTGTTCTTTCCTGTAGCCTTGCTCTGGACCGGATATTATGGCACAGTTCTCAATGGCTTCCCTAGCCTTCCCAGTACAGTGTTGAATAAGGTAAGTTAGCCTCGTCCCGTGGTCCAGTACCCTGTTAGCGATGTTGAGCTCAAAGTTGTTTATGAATAACCAGTAGTTTAGCGGGTTACCATCGACAACAACAACAACAACAACAATATTTATTCACTCACACTTAAGACAAGTTACGGAGGATCGTCATGTACATCACAGGTTACTTAAGGAGAATAAT
>Ga0126343_10000843_pt1 | contig 13045 bp, 6 predicted proteins | sample Cyp2metagenome_FD_92531 | JGI IMG/M metagenome (GOLD analysis project Ga0126343, IMG submission 92531) | Coral microbial communities from Lord Howe Island, Old Settlement Bay, Australia - Cyphastrea 2 metagenome | ecosystem: Host-associated > Invertebrates > Cnidaria > Coral ... | reverse complement strand
GGGGGGGGGGGGGGGGGGGGGGGGGGGGGGGGGGGGGGGGGCAACTCTAATATGGGGTAAAGAACGAAAAACACCACAGAAAGAAGAAAATCGGCAGGGCAAGAAAATCAAAAGCACCCCTCCCTCTTCCTGTAGCTCAAGGTCTGGATCCGCGACAGACCTTAAGTGACTGCACCATGACTTATATAAAGACAACACGATGCAAGAAAGAGCAGCGACAACATATCTCGCTATTCCTCTATACCATCTTCAGGTAGGGGGCAAGGGTCTGAACATCGTACAAGATAATAACGAAATAACTATAACATCGATAATTCTTCTTACATCTGTTATCTATCTATCAGGTACAATTCAGTTTCTCGGATTAACCTTTATCATTAATGGTGATGGTAATAATTAATGGGTTTTGAACTTTTGTAGTGTTTTTGAAAGTGCTCCTGAGGGACAAGTTAACTTCTTTTTACTTCACATTAAAAAGTGCACTAAAACATCTCGAAATTAGGGGTCAGATTTCAGCCCCAATTAATTTGCACAGTATAATCGGCTTCAAATAACTGAAGCGTTAATTCTCAAAGAGTATCATCCAATCGTATCATTTTATCGTCTCTTTTCTTGACAGGTGTTCAAAATGTTACCGCCAAGAGTAAATCTCAAGGTCATACCCTTGAAGGACAAAGCTTGGATGTGAAGCCACACTACCCTTTCCTTGAAGATACTTCAGCGAAAACAACCGAAGTCTCGCTTGATTTAAAAGTCTTTGAATATATTCAGATGAGTCATAAGCCTGAACTGCAAACTTTGCTCAAAGAGCATGAAGTACTGGTTGAACCCTCAAGGGATTCTCAGAACTCGATCATCACTATCTCTCCTTCAGGAAAAGGCAAGAGAGACTCTGAACAGTCGTGGAAAGAAAAGACAGAGATCTTGGAACGCTTCTTGCATAGCTTTAAGAAAGATGAAATTTCCATTGGTTCAGAAATCTTCGACGAGATAGCACAGCGTTGGAAGATGAAGCACAGCTCCAATCAAGGACCATCTAATTTTGTGGTCTCTTTTGATAATCACAAGCACATAGCCCTGCTCGTTGGTAAAGAGGCATTCGTTGAACAAGAAAAGAAAAAGTTGCAAAGGCTGATTGACGAGGTTACAGAAGATGCGGAGCTCATGAAGTCTGTGGTACCAGTCATCGAAACTAACATCCCCAAGTCCAGGCTTATTCTGTTAGAGATGTCAGGTCTGTGTCAAACACTTGCGCAAAAGCATCGCCATTTGAGCATCAGCATCGATAGCGACGGTCAAAAACTGTGTTTAGAGGGTCCTAGAAAACTTCTTCAGGAGGTCAAAGCTGAAGTATTTACTTTTATTTCCAAAGTATTCGAGCAGACAACTGAGCTACCGACCAACGTCATTGATGTTTTAAAAAGACCAGACGTTTCCAGATTCATACAGGACCTGTTAGGAAAGAAGTCCATACAGGCGGTAGTGCTTTTCGATCAAGGTCAAAATTCCAATGAAGTTCAGGTGGTTGGTGTTGATTCAAGGAACACGAAAGCAGCCGAAAATGAGTTGCAGGGCGCCATCGGTGAGAAGAGTCATCATTTGACACCTGAGAATGCCCAAGTGCTTGGGACCCGCAAATGGAAAGATCTTCAGTCTTCATTGACAGAAACATTTAAAGTTGGAATAACCGTTGATAATCACGCTAGCACCATATGGGTCAGTGGAATTGCCAAAGATATCGAAGAAAGTTACCATGAAGTAAAGACGTTTTTGGACGTCAACACAATTTTACACGCCACAGTGCCAACAGAGGAGGGATCTGCGAAATTCATATCCACAGTGTGGGAAAAAAAGCTTGATGGCATTAAGCGGGAGCTTTCCAGTTGTTCAATTGACATGAGAGTTACCACCGATTGCAGAGGAATTGAAGTTTCTGGCACCGCGGAAGGACTAGAGAAGTGCGTGCCACGCCTTCAGGAAGTCATTAATGCTGTTAAGAAAGATTCTGTTCCAGTTGACAAGCCTGGGATGAGAAAATTCTTCTTAGGGGACAAAGGGCCAAACTTCTTAAAAACAGTAGAGGAAAAGAACAAGTGTGTAATCTTGACCACTGAACGTAGTGAGGACGAAGCGGTGGCTGATTTAGAAGCTGAGGAAGAAGAAGTACCGCCCGCTGCAGAGTTATTTTGTAGTTACTTGACAAAAGAGGGAAAAACTATTTCAGTCATGAAAGGAGACATAACCAAAGATCGTGTAGATGTCATTGTCAATGCCGCAAATGGCGATCTAAAACACATTGGAGGCCTTGCAGCAGCTATTGTTAAAGCAGGTGGTAAAAAGATTCAAGACGAATGTGACGCTTTTGTGATGGACAATGGTCCCCTTCTTGAAGGTCAAACACTTACAACCAGCGCCGGAATGTTGCCTTGCAAAAAAGTTATCCATGCTTATGGACCTAGATGGGATTTCGAAGCGGACAGGAAGAGAAGAGATGAAGAACAAACGAAGCAGGAACGTTACCTCAGGTGTGCAATCGCAAGTTCTCTTGAAAAGGCAAAAGACCTGAGATCAATTGCAATTCCAGCAGTCAGTTCTGGTGTCTTCGGCTTTCCACGTGACCTTTGCGCTGAAGTCATTTTGAATACTGTCCTCGAATTCTGCAAAAAAAACCCACATTGCAAGCTATTAGAGATTCATCTCATCAACAACGATGACGTAACAGTGAAGGTGTTTGCGGATGAATTGAGGAGGGGATTTGGAACAGAGATTAATTTTACCGATCAAAAGAGTAGCAGACCTGCAACTTCCGTGGCTACAACTGTAAGCAGAGCAAAAGGAATGACAATGATGGGATCTCCGAGATCCTTTACAACTCAGAGAATTCGTATCACAGTGAAAAGCGGCGACCTGGCCAAAGAACAGGTACTCGTGGCTTAACAGCTAGTTTCTTTTATTATGTCAGTTTACAAACAAAACACCACAAAAAAGGCTAAAACATATTTATGCTTAACATAAGAACCAGAACTAAAGTGTAGTGCAAAAGTAATGCAAATAAATTTTGAAATACGAGATTTCTCTGGACTTTTCAGGGAAAATAGATGCTGCTTACGAAATTTCCTCCCATTCTCTTTCGAGTTGTAAGAACAGGATTGCAGGTCAGGGAAAGCCTAAAAAACAGTACAAACACTCCCCTACGTATACGGCTCCCGTCTCCTCAGTATTTAGGGATTATTCTCCCCACCTTCCGATGGTATCATTTAAAAAAAAAAAACTATTTGGAGACGTGAATAATAGAGGATCGACTCCTAGGCTATTTAGCTTCATTGCCAGATATTTGGTTCTGCTAACAAGCAATACCTTTTTATCTTTCAGGCAGACATTTTAGTTGGTACAGCGGCATCGAATCTCAACTTGACGCAGAATCCGTGTGCAAAGGCGCTAAGCCAAGCTGCTGGACCAAGCTTACAGCAGGGGTGTACCAGTATAGGGCAGGTGGCTGTTGGCGACATTGCTGTAAACGTCCAAAGGGGAAATCTCAAATGCAAGGCAGTCATCTTTGCCATCTGCTCTGAGTGGAATAATGGACAGGGCAAAAAGGTTAATGATAAGTTATTACCGTGCTCCCAGACCTATATTTAGCTCTGTGTCATCCAGTATTGTCAAGGGCGTGCAAAAAGTAACAATGAGCTTTAAACGATCGGGGATTCAACGAGCGCGAACTCAAAGGGCTCTAACAATTGTAAAATTACGGCTGTGACCAGGCATAGCTACTTTGCTGTCAAATCACCGCAAACATTTTGTCTGTAAAATATAAGATATTTCAAATGAAGTGCTATAAATGTTCCTTTGGGTCCTAATTCCTAATCGTAGTTACCTTGGTTCTCGTTGGTTGGTAACTATAATCAGTTTATTACGAGCTTTCAAAGCCTTCAAGAACACTCGGCTTGAATACATCATCACAAATGCCATTATCTATAGATGCTTATCTGATTATCCAACTGAAAATCACCAGCTCAATCCATTTCCGGAGACAGGCCAGCTACTTCACCTTTGCGATTTATTTCTCACACAGACGACCTTTCCTTATTTTTTCTGACTTTTGTATTGTTCCTTTGGTGTTGGTCTTATCTTAGTACATCATCCTCTTGAGTTTTAAGGCTACGAAGGGAACGTAGCTGGAAAATAATGATAATAACCGGATATATAGGATAGCTCTTCAGTGCTGACAGCACTGAAATCATCTCGGGGTCCTAATAACTAAGAAATAAAATGCCCCTAAGTAATACTAGATCTCATGATTTATCTCATGCAGTACTCTTATCAAAGTACCTAATAAATAATTAACGGTAATGTTCTGCGTCCACAGGTATTGAAGAGGCTGCTCACAAAATGCCTTCAAGAAGCTACGAGAATGAAGATGGTTTCCATTGCATTTCCTGCAATTGGGACTGGCACGCTTCAATTTCCTCGTGCCGAAGTTGCCGAAATCTATTTTGATGAGGTAATATCGTTCAGCCAGAAAAATCTTACCACCTCACTCAAGGAAGTCAAGTTTGTCCTATATGATCAAGATCATCCTACCATACAGGCTTTTGAAGCAGAGGAGAAAAAGAGGAACGCGAACAAATTCTCTATTCCGGTTGGAAAAAGTGCACATTTAATTCGAAAATCGCATCGGCTGAGCGCCACTACTAAGCATTCCAAAGAATCGTCGTTTCAAATCGCCACCTTTTCTCCAGTACGAGAACGAAACCCAGATCGCTTTGAAACAAACGTGGGAACATTGTGCTTCAAAGTCCAGCCTGGCGACATCACAAAAGAGACCACAGATGCTATCGTCATTATATCTAACCCAAAGCTAGATATGACGAGGGGAGGTGCAGGTGCAGCAGTTCTGAGGTCAGGAGGCGACTCCATTCAGAGAGAGTGCTCTAGACAAGGCCTTCAAAGTCCAGGTTCCGTTGTTGTTACTGGAGCGGGTAATTTGGAAGCAAGATTCATTTTCCATATAGTCCCTCCACAGCCCCTGGACACCGGAAGCATCAAAGTCTTGGTAATGAGGTGTCTTCAGGAAGCCGAAAAAAAGAGCATTTCATCTATTTCATTCCCTGTCATTGGAACTGGTAATCTTGGGATTTCTGCAAAGTCCTGTGCCGACGCAATGTTGTCCGCGATTCGTGACTTCAGTAACAAGCAACCCACTTCCTTGCAGCTTATCAAGATGATTGTTTTCCAGACAGACATGATTAAAGAAGTCCGTTTGGCTGTAAAAGAAGCGTCTGGAGAAACGACCACTGAGAAACAGGGAATCCTTCAACGAGTTGTTTCAACAGTGGGAGGTTTTCTTGGTTTCGGGGATTCAGATAAATATGCCCCAACTGAGAAAATCTCTCGAAATGAACATAATAAAGATATTGACCTTCTGATCTTTGCTGGCAGCAAAGAGGATCTAAACGGAGCGATGGACGAAATCAATGACGTTATGAAAGCAAATTCAACAAAGAAACCCATTGAGGATGACGCGATCAGATTTTTCTCCCAAGGACATTTACGAAGAATTCACACCCTTGAACAACGATATGATGTTTCCGTTTCGGTGGAGGCAATGGTGGGGCGTGTTGTGGTGAGCGGACAAAGTAATGATATTGTCCACGTTCTGGGGGAGATCCACAAAATGTTGTCTCAAATACGAGAAGAACAGCTTGAACGTAAACGTGCTGAGGCCCTGTCGAAAGATGTCCAGTGGATGTATAGCGATGGCACTGACATGGTTCCGTACGAAAGCCACGTAAATGCAAAAATTGAGCTTGCCTACCACGACAAGAAAACTGCAGTGATAATAACTCCAGAAGAAGGAGACAATTTCGAAATTAATTTCAAGTCAATGCAAGAGAAAGACAAATATGGAATTGTCACTAAAGTGCAAAGAGTTGATCTTCGCAAAGGTAATAGAAGTTATTCGTAATCCAAGTTGCCACGTATAGCCCATAGTCGGTTTCACCCACTTGTGCTGTAGTACGTAACATCGTAGACGATTCCCAAGAGATGGCGTGACCAGATTGTAAACAACGTTCGGCGCAACGGGGGCCGAGCAGGAGAGGACCCTGGGAACGAGGTTGCATTCGGCGAGTGCATATTTGGGATGTAATTTCCTAATATATTCAGTTTTTTTATTAGCAATAACGCGATCTTAATAAACTTGACACTTCATTATATTATATTTTTACCCCCTGACACCTGATTATAGCCGAAACGTTGGGTTTTAGAGATGTTTAATAGCTTTTCTTAACAAGTGTAACATTTTTATTCTTATCCTCTCCAGGTGTCCAAGTGCCAGATCACTGGACTCCTCAACCAAAAGATCTGCAGGGTAATGAAAAGATCGTGCATCTCTATCAACTGGATCCTTCAAGAGATTCAAAGGAATACCAGAACGTCCAGACTAGATTCCAACAAACATGCGGTAACGCAATTGTTAAGATAGAGCGAGTCCAAAATCCAGTTCTGTATGGAACTTATGCAATCCGTAAGCAGGAGATGGACGAGAGAAAGGGAAGTAATGAAAAATGCCTTTTTCACGGCACCCCAGGCAATAACTGCATACTTATAAATCACAAAGGCTTCAACAGAAGTTATAGCTGGCAGAAGGGTAAGTAAAAAAAATGTAAATTTTACCGAGAATGCTAAGAGAAAGATAATTTCTGTGATGAGTGACTGAAACACATTTCCGACCAACGTAGCATCTGGTTTCTCTAAGAATAAACTTGTCATCAATGACTTAAATTCAGTTTTTGCTTAATTTGTTGTCTCTCCAAAAGCCCTTTGAACAAAGTCAAGCCTGTGACAATCTCGGTGAAAGTGATGTTATTTGAATTTAGAGATACTGCTATGTTAGACAGTTGCATGCAAGGAATTAGGAGACTAGGAGCCCTCAATGACATAAATTATTAGCATCATTATTTACAGGATGATTAGATAATGTGGCAATATACCGAAGCGTTTTCATTGGCATCATGGGCTCTTAATCGTAACCATTCAATAAATAAATTTAAGAATCTGGGATATGATAGATGATTGCAATATAATCAACCACGCCAAGAATCAGGTCTCTGCTGTTTTTCATTCGCGCGCTATTCGCAGAAGTGTGTCACCCAAATGTATAGAGCTCTGTATGGAAACGTCAAGTTTGTGCCCTTCAGAAGGACACAAACATGGCGGCCGTGACGTAACGAAGCATCTGTCGTTGAGTTTTGCTATTGAAATGAACATTTTTACTCTAGAGCTCCGACACAGTGAAATAAATGCCTCTTCTAGTGCAAGCACCGTTTAGCTAGCAAAACCTAAAGCGATAACTCATCTTTTGACCTACGCGACAGCCTTTTCTGGCTGCCATTTTCACGCCACGCAACGCAAAAAGCTTACAAATTTAAACATGCTCTATTACAAAAAGAAGAACCCTGTCGAGCTAAAACATTGTCAAACGTTAGGTTCCTATAGGATCTTTCATCTGATGCAACTAAAGCCTCAGAGGGAAAGGTAGTTTTTAATTTTGGAACATAACTACGTCGCAAGAAAACCAAGAATTAGATATTTGAAGTGAAATTTTCTCTGCCAAATATTGTTTAAATGGACATATCAAGTGAATTTAGTCAACTAGTGAAGTTTCTTAAAGAGCAAGTTCGAATTTAGCAACCATAGTTTTACGCACCTTGCAGTCGCAAGATGGCAGGATTCGATGTCCCGTGGACAGAAATCTTGAAATTTTGTTAACTTCCCCAATAGAATTTTTGTTTATTTTTTTGACAATGTGTAGATAGCTGTAAATAAAACTTGATCTGTTTCTGAAAAGAAAAGTAGGGATCACCGAACGTCCAAGATCGTTAAATCCACGCAAAGATGTAGTGATGGCCATCTTCCCTATCATTGTTTTCCACTGACTGTTAGCTTGTTTGTTTTTAAGCGACCATGTATGGAAATGGCGTGTACTTTGCTCTAGAAGCCTCCTACTCCGCAAGGTCCACGTATTCACCACCAGATGTTAACGGATTTCGATACATGTACCTCACTAGAGTTCTGGTTGGCGAGTACACAGTTGGAAAACAAGGCATTCTTACACCTCCTGCAAAGAACCCAAACGATCCCACAGACACCTTTGATAGCGTGGTGGATCAGATTGCTAACCCTGGAATCTTTGTCGTGTTTTACGACTGGCAATGTTATCCTGAGTACTTGATTACTTTTCAGTGACAACTCCATTATCAGTAATAATATGTTCTTGCTTGAAAATGTAAAAAATTCAAACATTGGAGTGCGTTACTGTACTTCGCCGACAGCAGTTTGTTGCACCTATTTTGCAGACAGCTATTTTAATCTGTGTTTCGAGTCCTGACAGATATAACTAAACTTAGAGTTAGGGTGCTGTTAGACAACAGCCAATGATTAATATAGTCATGGGGATACCTAGACTAGACCTATATAGATGTGTTTTTTTAAAGATGTGTTTGGTATTTTAGGAGGCTTTATTCAAATGCGGGATTTAAAGAATATTGATTATCTTTGTAGCAGGTGCAGATGTTTCCAAGTAAGCCCTCAATCACTTGGAAGTGCCTGCAATGCAATGATGCTCATGGATAGATCAAAGTGATTGCAGTCCAAAACATGTTATGAAGGAAATATTTTAAGAACGAGTGACTGACTCGCAAAAACTGGGCTATCTTTAATCATAGATACCCAGTTATAGTCATGTATTTTAGAATTTTAGCTTTTGACATATAGTACTGGACACGTCGTGAACAAGAGAAAAATATTTGGGTTCTTGGCTAAAAAAGCAGCATAAAAGTAGAGGGTGAAGTTACTATCTCTTTTGCTCCTCTTGCCAAATGGACGCGTGTTCCGTTGCGAGATTCAATATTCATAGACACAACCTAAGGTAGCAAAATGTCTAATTTGTAGCTCTCAATCTACATTTGGGATGTGTATTTCCACTTTCCTGTGAACCTTGATCATTACTAAGGCAGCCACGGTATATCAAGATCATCGCAAAGGAAGAACTAAAGAAAACACCGTACCATATAAGAAGCTAAATGAAATAGTCGTTCTGGAACCTGCACGTGGAGTATCCCAATACAGCTTTCCAGGAACAATTGCGCGTCTGCTGCGCAGAGTACATGGTTAACAAAATCTAGTGATACTTATTAGTCAACACCTACAAAAGCTAGGAATACTGACTTAGCTATATATATGTATGCAATTTAGTAGAACTGCAGCTCTATTATATTCGCTGTATAGTATAGAACGTATTCACTCACGTGTCCGCGGCAGCCATCCAAGTTAATTGGAACAAAAGAAAGTGTTTACATAAGGAAAGAGGTGAACTCCAGCAGGACTGGTTTGGTAAACCGCCGTCTCATTGTTTCGGAACATCAACATGGCTGCCATGACGTCATGTGCATACGCTCCATTACCCAAGGAATGTTACAATATACATTTAGTGGAGTCGATGGAAGGGGCTGTGACACGCACCTTGGATAACCAGCAATTTGGCTCAGTAAGAAACACCTCAAGCATGGTGTCATTGCATAGTGACTGACTCTGGACCGAGCGGTTCAGGTTCAAACTCTTTCCTAATGAGTAATCTCACTGTACCTCCCCACCCACAATTTTGAGTTTGATTTATTTCACTCAAAACCACAATGAGCACCCGCATATGTGCAGATCTGATCTTCCCTCGCCCGGAAGTTAAATGACAACTTTCTGATGTCCTAATTTGCGTTCGTTTATGACAACAGGGAGGAGGAGATCTAGAGATTGATACTGAAGCAACAATCAAGACACCGGCTCACGTTTCTTTTTCATACCGCTTTTTTTTTGTTTGGTTGTTTGTTTGTTTGTATGTTTGTTTGTTTCCATGTAGTTGTTCAGGGTTCGTACAGGTCATGGAAAACCTGGAAAGTCATGGAATCTGTTAGTTTAATTTACAGACCTGGAAAGTCATGGAATTTAAGTGAGAGTCATGGAAAGTCATGGAGAAGCAATATACTTGGCAAAACGAAGTTTTAAAAATTGAAAAAATTACAGACGAGTCAGAAACAGGCTTTAATTCCAGAAGAAATATACACAAGCACACGTTTTACGCACTATAATACTGGGAAAAATGTTAAATAAATTATTGTTTTGATACTGCCGTGAGAAAAACTGCTTAACTTTGGTCATGGAAAACTCTGAAATGTCAAAGATAAGGTCATGGAAAGTCATGGAATTTTTAAAAGTTTCAAAGAGCACGAGCCAAGTAGTTGTTGATTGTTGTTGTTGTTGTTTTTTGGATATATTTCGTTCCTTGTTTGTTTGTTTTATCTTTCTTAGTCATAATTATTTCTCTACCTATTCTTTGACTTCTCTGAAGTGGCTATTGCATATTTCATTTTCAAAGAAGGCCCAATATTCAAGGAGCGACGGGACACAGCCTCTTTCGAACGATAAACATTCCTGAAAGCGGAGTATGAAAAAAACCAATTTCATACGCTCTTGATTGTTATTTATCAGCTATATAATTAGCTTATAGCTAGTTGCACCCACAGCATCTCTAAAAGAACGTAAACTGGAATGATAAAGTAATTGCTTAATACAGATTGTAGTCAAGATTTCTTTTTTGACTTTAGGATACGAAAGGCCTAGCAGAGAATTCTTTGATGCATTAACTAGAAATATGGACTACACAAGCTTTCTTGTGTCAGTCCATAATTATCTTGGGCATTTGCCATAGTTTTGGTTCTTTTTCAATGGAGAGTAGATACAGTTAAGCTGTTAGGTATAATAAAGCTGTTAACTAAAATTAGGAGAAAAACCAATTTGGTAAGGAGAGTTCAGACGATTTTAAATTTTCGAAATTTAAAGTGGTCCTGAAGATATTTTTATCTTATCACGATTTGATAATAACAAGCTGGAATAATATCTAGAATGATAAGCACGTAAAACCAGAGTTAACTGGCTGTATCGTTGCTATGGTAACCCATTGGGCCACAAAGGTGATTGGTAATTTGTATAATACCGATATCAGTTCATGAAGTGTGCTAGTGTTGACGGCTGGACAGCTGTTACCAGAAACTTGCAGCTGTGTACTTGGGCCATCAATTTATTCAACAATTTTGACGTTATTAAGTTACATAAATGTGATTGCAATTCCCCCCAAAACACAGCCGTTTTGTGCACGACGTTCGGCCACTGCCGCACACTAGTTATGTGGTCATATCATTCTGATATGCTTCGGGGGCATGTCACGTTAGTTAGGTTGAGCCATCTAGTCACGTGGTCGGTATTTTAACTCGACTGCGTCTTGTCAAAGTACAGATGCAGAACGAAACGAGCCTGATGTGCTGCCGAGATGTACACCATAGAAACACACACTGATCATGCTATATTATGAGGATCAGTGACTTGATTTCACAAAATGTCAGGAAGGCAGACAGGGCTTCTCATTATGTTACCATATACAGCTCATTTGGGTACAATAATGACGTACAGCAAACAAAAGCTCGATCAATAAAGTTGCAGATATCCATTGCCATGATTGCTTTTTGTAGTATAAATATTACTCACGTTTGAGAATGAATGTGATAAAATAATTATTTAACATTAAAAAAAACCTTGGATAGAGCTATTTGTGAACCCCATAAACATCTTTAACAACATAATTTTCCGTAGAAAATGCCAAGACAACTCCCAAGAAGTACAAATGAATTGGGAGTCGTCTACATATTTACCAGCTCCCAGCGTAGCACCCACTGGACATTTAAGCCACACCCCTATCGTCTCCCACCTATCATCCTGGACACACACTTGGAATTTTGCTGCCCAAATAGTCACTGTACTCCAGTTGCTGCAGTTTGGAAGATTTCAACATAATTTTTTGCTTCTAAATCGTAGAGGAGGCCTTTTAAAAAACGACGGAAGTTCTCTACTATATGTTCTGTTGAAACTTCTGTCTCTTCATTTCTCCCCTATTAAGCCTCCTATTTTCGACCACAATATTCATAGCTTTGACTGGCAATTGTCAGTGTCGACCGTAAGCGTAAGTGAAAATACCCTGCTTTTTTTTTCTTTGTGTGTACGGCCATTGAAGTTATTTGCATTTAAATGGATCATTTTATTTCTAGTCAAACTTAAATCCTCATTCCCTGCACTTAACGTCCAAAACGTGACTCGATTTCGTCTAGCCTGCGAACACCGACGAATTTCCGGCTTCAGCATACTGACGCGAAAGAAACGTCTCCTTGCTCCAAAATCTAGCTAAGCTAAGCATAATTAGACCTTGAATATCAGACACTGCTGTCTTTGCAGATGTTGACCTATGTTTCCAAGAATGTTTGATTGCATTTCTTAGAAAACATGTAACAATACAGTTCTAGGCGCCGGACCGTGGAAATATGATTCCCCCTTTGTCAATGATAATGTCACATGCATAATTTTGATATGATGAGAATTCAACAGTTGGCACCAAACGCTCAACTGAAAATCGGAGTAAAGGGCTGCCGCACAATAAGTAACCATGATGAAAGTTGAATTGGTTTGATAATCGTTGAAATCCTTCAATATTATTCAAAACAAAGCGCCATGCATATGGCGAGCTAAATTTAAACCCCTGACTATGACTGACTGCATTTAAAACCACGCGGACACGCGCGGATATCATGATTCGGGGAATCCCCGTAGAATCCCCGAAGACAAGGTAAATTAGGAAGCCTGAATTGGTTGAAATGAATGAGGTCGGAAGTTAAATCTTTATGCCAAGCACGGTAAGATAGTTATAAATGGAAAAGAAAGTGTGCACAAACACAATATCAATACGGAATTTTACGGAAAGGAAAAGAAAATAAACAGACCCAAGTTTATATTGGAACGAGTCGATCAGGGTGCAGTCTGCTTATCACTATTCAATGGCTGATTTACGTCACTCGAGATAACCAATCAGTCTCCAGCGAAAGTGAAACCTTTCCACTAAAAAAAAATCCCGTCCTTGAACCAGTTTACATTTGCACTGTTCTGCAAG
>Ga0126343_10000842_pt1 | contig 13051 bp, 10 predicted proteins | sample Cyp2metagenome_FD_92531 | JGI IMG/M metagenome (GOLD analysis project Ga0126343, IMG submission 92531) | Coral microbial communities from Lord Howe Island, Old Settlement Bay, Australia - Cyphastrea 2 metagenome | ecosystem: Host-associated > Invertebrates > Cnidaria > Coral ... | reverse complement strand
GACCGCGCGCAAAACGAACCCATTTTAGGCTGCGAAATCCAAACTTCGAGCTTCAAAAAATACGACAAGAAAGTGCTTTTGATCGGTTAAAACCGTTTAGCTGTGTTCAACAAGACATAAGCATGCAAACAGGGCAAAAAAATTTTTTACTTCATAGGCACTTTAAGAAGGCCTCCCTAGACTGTAAGTATCCACTGAGTCAAATTCTTCTTTTTGTGTGCTGTCCTCAACATGATGTTAAGTTAAGTAAAATTGATCATTTGTTTTTGGTCTTACTTCTAATGACAGACTTGCCCTCCCCTCTCCTCATCCACACTGTCCACTCTTTGTTAAGTGAATATGTCGGTGGCCAGTAACGCATTTAATTGAAACTAAAAACGAAATCAATTTGGGGTTGAACACTCCTACTTTTTCAGTAAATAAATAAATTAGCAAAACTGAAACATAAGTACTTACCTCTACTCTGATATCCTTGTCTCCCAAAGTCCTGGTCATGGGAGGCGGGAATCGGTCATGCCAGCAAACAGAGCTCTGGCAAACTGTGCATGGAGCCAGCAACCCCATCAGTAGATAATTGCTATGAAATCTGATATTCAGGGAAATACACAACAACAGGACCAGGGAATGGTTTCCAGCCTAATGCCGGACGAATGACTGGACAGCACACGATCAAGCCACTCCTGAGCCCAAAGGCTAAGTGTTGTTCTCTTGCACTTGGAATGTTATAACTATGTATCAAACAAGGAAGATTACGCAGGTGGTAAGGGAAATGTTGCTTTACCATATTTATGTTTTAGGCATTAGTGTAGCGACTGTAGATGGACTGGTAATGGCTGTGTAGTAACATCACTAGCAACATAATTATATTCAGGGAGAAATGACAATGACCACAGAGGGGGAGTAGCAATCATGATGTCTAAAGCAGCAAAGAAGAGCACGATAGAGTGGATGCCAATAACTGAGAGACTGATGGTAGCAAGATTTGTATCCAGGTACCCAAAGGTATCGGTTATTCAATGCTACACCCCAACTTATGATGCCGAGGAGACAAAGGACACTTTTTACCAACAGCTGCAAACAACACTAGATAATGTGCCCTCACATGATGTTCTGCTAGTGATTGGAGATCTGAACGCCAAAGTAGGACGTCCTAACAAAAGAAGGGAAAAGATCATGTGGAAAAATGGTTGTGGTGAGATGAACAAGAATGGAGAGAAGTTGGCTGGTATTTGTGGTTTAAATGATCTTGTGAATGGAGGTACCATCTTTGAACACAAAGATATCCATAAGTTAACATGGATCTCCCCAGATGGGAATGTTAAGAAAAAAGTATACCATTTCCTGAGAAGCACTCTCGTCATGACGTCACTGTAAAGAGGGGCGATGATGCTGGAAACGATCACCACCTTTTAGCAACTGTCAAATTAGAGTTAAGAAGAACCCCCATCAAGACGGAAGAGAAGGGGCAAAGGTACAACGCTCCTAGGTTGAGAAACCCAGATGTCAGCAAGAATTTCTCCATAGCTGTAAACAATAATAATAATAATAATAATAATAATAATAATAATAATAATAATAATAATAATAATAATAATAATAATAATAATAACTTTATTTAATGAGGGAAGCACTTTACAGTCCTAGACTGAGAAACCTGTGGCCCTCAATAAGTATGAGGCTCTAAGTAACATTAATGACGAAGCAGAAAGGGATGCAAAATCAGCATGGAGGACACTGGGCAAAGGAGAGCTACCTACATGCATGTGAATGTGTGCTAGGGATGAAAAGGGAAAGCGACGACAACTGGATAAATGCCGAGATGTGGTCCCTAATCAACAAGCGTAGAGGGATCAAGGAAATTAAAAGAAAGGGGCTGCAAGATCACAGAGACTAATAGAGAAACTATCATAAGAGTAATCATTGGCTAATAGCGAATTTAAGAAAAACTTATGTAAGGACAAGAGAATTAGCCTCCGAAGGTGATCGAGCTGCAGTTAGAGGGAGCAAATTGAGCTGTACCGAATTAGTAACATACAAATGCACTCTCTGGAAAATGCCAAGGAGAATGCGGTGCAATTAAAGATAAGAACGGGACGAGAACCACAATCGAGGATAAACAGCTACAAAGAAGCAGAGGACTTCAGAGGGGTCGTTAACAGACCCTATTCCACAGAGTGGGCTTGTATAGCACAGCCATTAGGAGACAAACGGGATATTGATTGTTCTCCACCAACAAAAATTGAGATTCTGAAAGCCAATAAGGGTCTGAAGAACAACAGGGCACCTGGAATAGGTAACATTACAGCAGAGGTACTGCATTGTATCGAGTGGAACACTATGGCACACACCAATTTCATAGATTTGGTAAAGGCCTTAAGCAGCATGTACAGACTGAGACACCTTAAGGAATACCCTTCTAGCCTATGAAAGCCCAGAGAAGATTGTCAGCATCACCAAACTATTTTTACAGCAATTTCTCTTGTTGCGTTACCCATAAGAAAAAGTTATCGGATTGGTTCAGTGTCAGTAGCGGGGTGCGCCACGATTGCGTCCTGTCACCCATGTATTCTTCTTAGTAGCGATTAACTGGATAATGCGCGAGACAATAGGCAACAAAAGCCGGGACATCAGGTGGACTCTGATGACTTTGCTGGAAGATCTCTACTTTGCTGACGACGTTTGCACTCATGTTTCTACTGGAGATCAATTACAGCGGAAAATACCCGACCTCTCTGTAGCTGCCAAACAACTGGGCTTGACCATCAGCAGGAATAAGACCAGGCCCGGGTTATTCAAAAGGTGGATAACTCTATCCACCGGATAAATTACTAGCTAGCGGATAGCGCGGTTTGTTTTGTTAACATTCATCCACTGGATAGCGATTTATCCGGTGGATAGTGTTATCCAGCCTTGGAACAACTAGGGCCAGAACAATGCAACACCATTACCAGTGGAATTGGACAATAAAGATTTGGAAGAAGTGGGGGAATTTACCATGGTTAAGGACATCACCGAACCGTCTACACAAAGCCAAATAAGGTATGGAGGTCACCTAACATTAATGACTGAAAAAACCAAGACAAAGATCTATAACAGCAACGTCATATCCCTACTATTGTATGGTGCAGAATGTTGGAGGGTTACCCAAAGAGACAGCCAAAGACAGTCACGTTTCCACATCTCATGCCTAAGAAAGATGTGTAGGATATACTTTCCCCCGAAGATCACAACCTCTATCAAAGGACAGGACAGCGGGACATCACCACAGTAATAAAGCAAAGAAGATGGAGGTGGCTTTGGCATGTTGTCAAGAAAGACCGAGATAGCATGACACGAACTAATAGCGGAAGAAGCAAGAGGGGTCGCCCACGACTGGAGAAACTTGGATGAGGACGATCGAGGCAGAAATGATAACAACGGGGAAGACACGGAAAGAACTTACTTGACAGCCAAGGATAGAGAGCAATGGAAATCTCTGGTTTCATCCTTATGTGCCACTTAGGCGCGAATCGAAGAGGATCATTCATTCTGTCTTCTCGGATAAGGATTATAAATCGTAGGCCTCGTCTCCTGCATCTTCAGTGTTACATGGTTAGCAGGGGACGTTAAAGAACCCACGCACTTGTCGGAAAGAGTAGGGGACGATGTTCCCGGTGTGGTGGTCTATCTCCCTTATGATGGTTAAATGCTCGGAAATATTAGCTGCATAAGCTACTCTGAAAATCCGAGGGTAAATAAAAGTGATGTATGTATGTAAGCCCAAATGTAAACCTTTGCCTTTTTCTGCAGCCAAAGTTAGAATTATACAAGGCAAATTTAGCAGAATCCTACTACAGAAGACAAGGATATCAGTTCTTATTAGTGATAAACTGGGTTTTGATGGCCTGGATAAGGTGTGAAGCAACTTAATTTAAGTTCAGACCATTCTTCACTGCAATTTTACAAAGAACCCGGCCAGTCACAGAATATTATAAAGGTGAATATGAGTATCGAAGAATCGGGACTGGAAGGCAATCACGTTCTCCTATATAAAAAGAACGGTGGTGCCCATCGGAAATTTTGAAAAGAATCCCCTTAGGTACCAGGATCCTACTTTGTGGGGTGTAGCTTGAAAAAGTCGTTTTCACCTCTTATTGCTGGTTTTCAGTATCACGCCATTCAAAATAGATCAAAATAAAAATCAAAACTATTCCATGGATTAAGTCCAGAATCTGAGAAAAGAAAGACGGTAAAAAAAGAACAATAGAAAGAGGAGAGTAAGTTAAGTAAGTAGGAGAGTGATGGAAGAAAAAGGCTGACATTCCTTTTTTTGTCATCTACGTGAACAATGTTTTCATAAATCCAGACATACATACGTAAAGGTATTCTTTCACATTCCCTTTGACTTGCCCTTTGATTTGTCATGTTGTGAAGGAGACAGGACTAGGGGCTCAACTGGCGTGCCTTTCCAAAGAAGCAGTAATCTGAGGGTGCGTTTCTTCAAGAAAATCCAAGATTGGATTCTTAATCCGAAAGAATCCGAAAGCGGATTTTGTGTTTCTTTATTGTATAGCTTAATCAAAGATCACTCGGATCATGGTGCGTCAAAGGAACCGAAGAATCCATTTCCAGAGTCGATTCTTCGGTTCCTTTGATGCACATGATCCGAGAGATCTTGGATTGATCTGTTCAGTGACGAAACGCCAAACCGTTTTCGGATTCTTTCGGATTTTTGTAATTAAACGCACACTGAGTTGGGACAAAGTTCACAATGTACGGCTGCATAAAATTGGTGGTTTGATTTGATCAGCCCGACGACGCCTGCAAACGGCCAGCCGACTCAAACAAGAAGCCAATAAAAAACAGTAAAAAATCGGACGGCCTAATGGATCAATATAAGTCTTATATTTGACTAAAGATCTAGAAGATCGATGTTGGTCTGAAAGATCTATTGCTTTGACTTGTTGACGCCGTTAGCTACGTTTTGCCGAAGATTTGCCTCATTAGCAAACTATTCAAAACTTGTGAAACTCAATCATAACAAACATTTTAGCTCTCGAGTGTAGTATTGAAGGAGATACTGCCTTCTTTCAAAAACCGTCAATTCTCTAGGTACGTGGCCAAAGTGCTCGTGAATACGTGCATTCTTTGTAAAATTTCAACCTTGGAGCGGGCTCCTCACGGGAAAAATGAAGGAGCACGCGAATAAATAGCCTGCTTTAAAATCAGGGTTGTACAAAATATACATCATGATCCTCAAATTCCTTGGTGGGAGGGGCGGAAGCCTCATGGTGGGTCCATGGTTAGTGTGCTTGACTTCGAATTGAGCGGTCCAGGTTCAGGCCCAGGTTTGGAACTTAACGTTAACGTTTACATACACACTTTTTATTTTTTTGCTTTCAAATTAAAATTACAATTTTAACATGCCCGCGTGTAGCTGAGCTAATCTAGGCGGGTCATGTTGTGTTCTTGAGCAAGTTCTCTCACAGTGCCTATCTCACTTGGGTGTATAAGTCGGTACCGCCGAACTTAATTCTGGGGGCTAACCTTGCGATGGACTAGCATGCTACAGAAACTGGGATAAGCTTCAGCCCTGATGGGCCACTTGGGTCGACAAACTATTTAGACCTACCTCAGATTCCTAGAGACAATCGTACGATAACCTTTCAATATTTCAGAGCATTTTCGTAGATGGATGATTGTAACAGACATGACCTACAAGTGTTGTCCTTGAAACGAATGGGTATATGACAATTGTGGGTTTTACAAATGTTAACCGATGCGGTTTCACCTCGAAACCTTTTTACTGTGTAGCGTTTGTGTTCTTTCCGACTTTTTGGCAACTTTCACAAGCACCGGTCTGAACTTAGTCGCAGCAGTGCTATCACAGGTAGTCCAAGCTCCTCAGGGAGCCGTCAACGTGACATTGCGTAAACAGGAGCCCATCACCCGGAGCCTCCATCTCCCATATGTCCTTGAGTCAACCTTTGCGCGTATCTTTCTATTTTTAGAACAGTTTTCACCCCAGACGAGCTTTAATTCCCAAGAAAGCATATTGTATAGTGCATTGTGTTGTATTGTATTACATTGTACTGTATAGCATATACTGCGCGCGAAACTAAGAGCCCCGCAGTTTCTAAAATAGAAAGATACGCGCAAAACTTGTCTCATAGGGTTTGTATGGGAGATTGAGGCTCCGGGTGATGGGCTCCTGGCGTAACAGCGTTATGATAAGGGTTTGTACGGGAATTTAACGATCGTTCAAAATAGTTCAAAATATATATATGAGGAAAAATAATAAAATCGACTTACCTGTCCTGTTGTTTGTATAACTTGTGTTTTTATGGCGTTTGGGAGGGGGGAGGGTTTCAGAGCGATTTCAGTGAGTTTTAGCTTCTCTGTATTCCTCTCCCTATAAAGAGGTAATTTGAACCCAAATGCAAGGTCGCTGAGCTAATCTCAAACGGTCGGTGCACACAACACACGGTCAACGCATCTTTTGACGGCTATCGATGGAAAAGCCTTGAGAGATTTGGACGCTTGAATTGCTCCTTGGCGGACGTTTTAATCCGATGAAGAAAAGCAGTGGTTAGAGCATCTAATAGCATTGCTCCCCGGCGGTAGAATCTTGAGGCGATCGGATCCTTTAGGGCGAATTTATGGCTGGATTTTTTCGTTCCATCTGCTGAGTTTTTGTCACTCGAGTGGCCTACCTTGTCTCTCTTTATAGGGAGAGGAATACAGAGAAGCTAAAACTCACTGAAATCGCTCTGAAATCCCTCAAAACGCCATAAAACACAAGTTATACAAACAACAGGACAGGTAAGTCGATTTTACTATTTTTCCTCTTATATATTTTGAACTATTTTGAACGATCGTTATATTCCCATACAAACTCTCATAATAACGCTGTTACGCAATGTCACGTTGACGGCGCCCTAAGAAGCTTGGGTTTCTTGTGGTGCTTTTTCATCAGTTCACGCACCATTGTCCATTTATTCAGTCCATGCCTTGGTTGGCCAAATCATTTAGGTATTATCATGCATTTCTACTGGAATGCAGAGACACCAAGTACATACTAACCACAGATCTTTCTGGGGGGCAATACACATTTTAACATATTATGCCATTATTACAGTATATATACTGTAACATTTTAAGCCAATTACTCTCTCGGTATTTACAATATTTATATACCGACGCGAATCATACGCCATTAGTTATTGACCTAAAATGTTACAGTATGTGTAGTGTGGTTCCAAATTAAGCCGTTAGTTATTGGCCTAAAATGTTACAGTATGTGATTGAGAGAGCCCCCAATTAAGCCGTTAGCTATTGGCCTAAAATGTCACCGTATGTATTTAGTGTGGTTCCAAATTAAGCCTATAGTTATTGGCCTAAAATGTCACAGTATGTAATTGAGAGAGCCCCCAATTAAGCCGATGGTTATTGGCCTAAAATGTCACAGTATGTAACTGAGAGAGCTCCCAATTAAGCCGTTAGTTATTGGCCTACAATGTTACAGTATGTATTTAGTGTGGTTCCAAATTAAGCCTATAGTTATTGGCCTAAAATGTCACAGTATGTAAATGAGAGAGCCCCCAATTAAGCCGATAGTTATTGGCCTAAAATGTTGCAGTATGTGACTGAAAGAGCTCCCAAATAAGCCATTAGTTATTGGGCTAAAATGTTACAGTATGTAATTGAGAGAGCTCCTAATTAAGCCGCTAGTTCTTGGCCTAAAATGTTACAGTATGTATTTGGTGTGGTTCCAATTAAGCCGTTAGTTATTGGCCTGAAATGTTACTGTATGTATGTAGTGTGGTTCCAAATTAAGCCGTTAGTTATTGGCCTAAAATGTTACAGTATGTAACTGAGAGAGCTCCCAATTAAGCCATTAGTTATTGGCCTAAAATGTTACAGTATGTAATTGAGAGAGCTCCTAATTAAGCCGTTAGTTCTTGGCCTAAAATGTTACAGTATGTAATAGAAAGGGCTCCAAATTAAGCCGATAGTTATTGGCCTAAAATGTTCCAGTATGCATTTAGTGTGGTTCCAAATTAAGCCGTTAGTTATTGGCCTAAAATGTTACAGTGTGTAGTAAAGGTTGATTCCAATTTAAGCCGTTAGTTTTTGGCCTAAAATGTTACAGTATGTAAAAAAGGATGGTTCCAAATTAAGCCGATAGTTATTGGCGTAAAATGTTACAGTATGTACTGATTGCGGTTCCAAATTAAGCCGTTAGTTATTGGCCTAAAATTTTACAGTATGTAAATAAATGTGGATTCAAATTAAGCCTTTAGTTATTGGCCTTAAATGTTACAGGATGTAAATAAGTGTGGATCCAAATTAAGTCGTTAGTTATTGACCAATAGGAGTCGTGTTTGGCTTTACAACCACTTGTTATCGTGAGTTCAAAAATCGATTGGAGCTAGTAGGGTTTCATCTTGAATTGGAAAGTTTTTCTTCTCAATATTAGTAATTAAAAGAGGCTATTTGCTATTTTTGTAACATAACTACACAAAACTGGAGAAGAAAAATAGTATATTTACTTTTATTTTTTTATTCGTGCCCCGTCATTACCCGCTAAGCACTCGAACTTGTGAAACTTTTCACTTCGCTGCTAAGGTGTTAATTAAGCAAGCATACTTCAAAAATTACATTTAAAAGCAGGATCTTCAGATAACGGATTTCACCGCAGATATTGTCAATTACGATAAGCCAATAACCAAAGGCTTAATTTGGATCCACACAAAATAGTTGCTGTAACATTTTAGGCCAATAACTAACGGCTTCATTTGGAACCACATATAATAAAAACTGTAACATTTTAGGCCAATGACTATTGGCTTAATTTGCATCACATATAATACATACTGTAACATTTTAGGCCAATAACTAACGGCTTAGTTTGGAACTAGATATAAAACGTACTGTAACATTTTCGGCCAATAACTAAAGGCTTAATTTGGAACCACATATAAAACACACTGTAACATTTTAGGCCAATAACTATTGGCTTAATTTGCATCACATATAATACATACTGTAACATTTTAGGCCAATAACTAACGGCTTAATTTTGGAACCACATATAATAAGTACTGTAACATTTTAGACCAATAACTATTGGCTTAATTGTTCGTGGGTATAAAAAATGTATTTTAGGCCAGTAATTATATAGTACCGACTGAGGTTAGTGGCTTAAAATGTTACAGTATGTATACTGTGAGAAAAACATATTAAGCCGTTGTCTACGCGCCCTCTCTGGGGCAATACTGGAGCACTTGAGAATATTGAATTTTGTTACATCTTTGAATCTAATTCAAAGGAACACTGCAAAGTAACCAGTAAAAAAGTTTGAATTGCTAGGTGGTACTCCTTTTTTCAGAGATTCAAGCAAAGGGAGCTTCCTAGCCTGTCGTGGGATTTTAGAGGTTAGAAAGGGTGAATAAGAAGAAATAAGCTTTCTAACTAACTGCTTTATTACTACCACAGGCACAAAAACGGATTGAGAGGTGACAATGGAGAAAACTTTTTAAAATTATAGGTCATTGGAAAACCTCCCGAGATATTATTCCCATGAAACATCTCCCTAGATCCCCCTGGGGGAGATGTCAGACAGACACATCTTCAGATTACAACTTAATGCTACAATTTCAAATTTCAGTGATAAGCGATGCTTTCTTTGGTGGCTTTGATCCTCCCCATGCCTGCTCTAGGTTTTCTGTTTGTTCCTTATGCTGTTTATAAGACATGGAAACTTCTGCATGTATCACTTGTATGTCAAGAACAAGGGATTTCAAGATGTCAGTATTCAAGTGAACCCATGCTAACAAAAACTCTGCTTTCTTTTTTGCAAGCCACAGGGATTTGTAGAAATCTTTTTCTTGCTGGTTCAATGTAGAGTTCAGCTTCAGTTTTTCCCTTCCTCTGCTGAGAAGTCTACACAGATGCGACATAGCATGTTCTACATAGTTTGTTCTTTGTTGTTCATTAACCTTGTGTCTGCTGATCAAAGATATAACATCAAGAATGACCAAATGAGATAGTTCCTCTGAAAAATAGAGGTCCTTGGAATGTTGTAATACACTCAAAGAATTATGAACCACAGACTCCACGCTCTCAAACACAGAATTTTGAGACAAAACTGGTGAAAGCTGCAACAAATTCTCAGCTGCCTGCTCTACACTGTCCTCAGGGCATCCATTGTATAGTCTCATGTTATAAGCATAGGAGAAGAGGACATCAATACAACTGAACCGAATGTTTGGATTTGGAGTTGAAGATTTCATGATTGAACTTAATGGAGGAATATTCCTTTTGACTGGTGGAATGTTGTGATCTCTGTTTTGCTCCACTGTTTGAGGTTTCTCATTATTTGGAGCCTGAATCTCTTCTGCAGCAGCATATTCTTTACTTAAATCCTCTATCTTCTTCCTAGACATCAACAAAGGAATTAAAAATAAAGTACATGTAAACATCTCAAGACGACTGAACAACACAAAGAACCTGATAAGCATATATTAAGGAGAAATGACCTTTAAAATATTTGGCTTGAAGTCATGAGCAAGAACGGAGTACGTTCCCATCTGGCTGACCTATCCGGAATCAAAGTTTCCAACATAACTGTTTTGGCCAATTTCTCATGCAGTCTTTTGGTAACTTTTACCTGGAAAATGCCCTGTTTGACAAATTTAACTTAGTATAATACTTAAACTTATCCTCATGTTTCTCTCTCATGTTCATGGTTCAAGGGAGTGTGGGACATTTGAAAACCTTGGACAAATCATTTGAATGACTGTTTCTGTTCCCTGTACTAAGATTTGGGAATAGTTGTTCAAAGATGTGGACAAAAACATGGGGTAGACCATGGCCACGCCCTATCCTGTGGCCTTCCCTATGGCCTACAGGTGGCCAGATTTTAAAAACAGAATTAACATATTCTCGCTTCGGTAAGAGTCAAATGAATACTCTGGCATAAAATTCTATTCCCTAGTAAGGGTATACTAAAGAGTCACTAACACGAACTGCTATCAACATCAGAGGAAATGAAACAACACAAATCCTACTGCAGTCAGCCTTGAAACATCCTATTTCTTTCTCTCTTTGACATATACCTTACCTAAGCACTCAATCATAACCTTTAACAGCAGGTTAAGAGGTAGGAGAAGGGCCAATATTGTGTGGTCACTGAGGGTATTCAAAATAGCCGCTCCATGATATATACCGGCTGCCATTTTGTAACATTATAGTGGAGTGCTAGTGTAAACATATAATAAACAACAGGCTGTAACTAAAAATAGGCTTGGGACTTGTGGGGACTAGGAGGTGGGATGTGGGACTTATGGATGTGAGGATTCAGGGACATGTAGACTCAGGGAAATGTGCCTCAGGATGTGTGAACTGCGGGATGTGTTGACTTGGGAAGGTGTGAACTCAGGAATGTGGGACTTGGAAATGTGGGACTTAGGGACACAGGATAAGATAACATACTTTATTTAACATGGTTTTCAAGGAAAAGAAAGACTGCTCGCAGTCTATCTAACAGTAAGAAAGTCAGCAAATATGCATGTATCAGGCCAAACCATGGGTGCTGGGAATCGTCAGCTACTGTTGACAAGCTTTTCAATGTACAATATCTTTCCAGACACCATTGAGTCCACATGTCTCACCACATGTCCTCAAATAGACAAGATTTATTTTACTAAGCTCAGTTTTACAGGACATTTAGGTTAAAATTACATGGACAACTAAACACAGTACAGCTAAGGAATAAAAGAAAAAAGAAAAATGTGACAATAAACTAGGGAGCGAGTTGGGATCATCCAAATAGCAAAGGCTAATCTAGTGGATGACCCCTACAATAGGATACAGTTACAGACAAAATTAGGATTAAATATATATTTTTTATAAAAAGTATTTCTTCATAGGCTAGGGTAAATAATTAAATAGAATAACAATTAAGCATAGAGTTCTTGAGGGTTTTACGAGATATTCTAAGAGAGTTTGAAGTAGTTAAACTAGTAGGCAGGGAATTCCAAAGGCGAGGACCAGTGAATTTTAGGGACCATAGGCCATATTGGGTGGTATTATTGGTGAAATTCACACGTCTATTAAGTTTGCCTGCTATGCCTGCATGTCCCTGGATGTGGTTATAAATTCAATACTCTACAGCACTAAAGAGGCACTTCAAAAAATTTGCTCAGGAACTTCCTTTATGCATTTTCTTATCTTCAGATGTTCTCCTGCACAATGCTGTTCATGTTATGTTTACACTAGCACTCCACTTCATATCTGGGGAGGGGAAGGGAGGGTATTTCCTTGTATGGGCTATATAGGTACGTGCAGCCCCAAAGGCCAGATGGATTATGGAGGTGCCATTTTTAGATGTCCTCAGTGACCATGTGATAATGACCATTTCCATCCCTCTTAACCTGCTGTTATGGTTGAGTGCTTGGGTGAGAGGGAAATAGGATGTTTTCAGGCTGAGTGCTGTATGGACTGTAAGTTTTACAATGTTTTGTCCTCTCTGATGTGGAAAATCATGATTTAGATAAAAAGGTTCACTGGCTAGGGTTCAGTGAGCTCATAAATGAACTGATAGTGGCTGCCATCAGCGCCCTAAGTATGCTGATGCCGAGCCCACTAAAAAAAGCAATAATTTACGTAAAGAGGACACGTATGTTGTTCTCTCACTCGCCACATTACATTATGCTACATTTTAAAAAATTTCAAAACAAGAACATGAAATTTAATTCAAAGCCAATTCCAAACCAGTATATTACTATTTTAAAACTAGCAATAGTTTTCACTAGAGCTGCCCCCGCTTTTGAAGATCTGTTTCAGTAACACCTCAGTATGGTTTTTACTGGATATAAATACTGTGCATACCACTGCTAAAAAAAAAAGGTTTGAATATTTATTGAAGTTAACATCCATTTAACTGATTAAACTCATCAACAATAGATGAGCGTGGGCGCTGGTGTCTCAAGGTTGGTGGAGCCGGGCCAAGCTAAGCGAGGAAGGAGGTAACCATGGCAACCCGGAAGCGGCCACCACCCACCAAGAG
>Ga0126343_10000841_pt1 | contig 13057 bp, 7 predicted proteins | sample Cyp2metagenome_FD_92531 | JGI IMG/M metagenome (GOLD analysis project Ga0126343, IMG submission 92531) | Coral microbial communities from Lord Howe Island, Old Settlement Bay, Australia - Cyphastrea 2 metagenome | ecosystem: Host-associated > Invertebrates > Cnidaria > Coral ... | reverse complement strand
TTTTTGGGGGGGGGGGGGGGGGGGGGGGGGGTGCAAATCCCCCCAAAAATATCGAGCATATGCGTCTGGTTAAAAAAAAAGATGTCCTGCAGAATTCTTAGGAAGGAAAAAAATATCGGGCAGCCTTAACCAGGGCGTGGCAAAGGATTTTGCGTGATGCGTGACGGCCCCAAAAATTGCTGTGAGTCACATGATACGGGACTGGGCATTACATTTTTTGATGTGTGATTTGGTATTTTGCAAGCGCGACGCGTGGTTTACCAATTAGACTTCCTATTAAAGTGAACTCTCTGATCTAGAAGGATATTATGATTCAAAGATATTCATGTATAATGGTCAGCACTATCGTGGAGCAGTGACGAGGGGCGATCAAGCCTGGTACTCTTATGATGGGCTGCGGGAACGGAACGGTCCTGGTACTGGTCTTCAAAAAGGAGCATTGACAACACCTGCAGGTTTTATCCCCTCCAACTGCTTCTACGTCCACTCGAAATTCGTCTAAACTGGTAATATCTACAGCGAAAAATCCCCATTTCTTGAACCCTCATGTTTTTTGAAACTCTAGATAGCTCTAAATACTAAATGCGTACATTGAGAAGCCAGATTAATGTTCATTTTCTCCTTCTTTGAAGTCCCTCTCTCTTGCTTTGAAAGTAATAAACAGGGTGCAAATAAGATGGAATTTTCAGCTCGCCCTTTGGACAAGTTGGAACCATTACACGCAAGTTTGAAAGCTTTTCCTCAGTAGCATTAAATAATTAGAAAGAAAAAAACGTTCACTTGTTCAGTGGGCAAGTGATCCGGCGGGCAAGTGATGCATAACATCCACTAGCCTGACAGGGAAAGCAACTAGCCGCAGGTTAGTGGAGATGCATTTCTTTGTACACTGAACAAAGATGAAACTCGTTATTGCTTTGAAAGAAAGATGTAAACTTCAAAAGGAATTTTGTGTAAAGGTGGTTTTTAATAGGGTGAATTTTGCGTGGCTGGTGACGGTCAAGATAACTTCAAAATTTGTGTTTTAAATTTCCATTTAAAAAATATCATGCAAGGACATGGAGATTAAAAAAAAATTCCTACAGGGCTGGAACAATACACCCCTATCAACAATCAAATGGTCCGCCCCTAACTGCAAGAAAAAGGAAAACATGGACTTCAGAAAGCAAAAATCGAGCTTAGGTTATCTCCTAAGATAACCAAAGAGATAGCCCAAACTCAAAAGACGTAAAATGGCACAGAAAAAGGTCACAAAAAACCTAAGTCGCGAAACTCTGACGAAGACTTCAAAACATTCTGTTTGTCGTCGTCGCCGGCCACGAGACGCGAGATATTTGGTGCCACCTTAAGCTTTTATGAAAACTTGAAGGGTTAATTGCCGGAACTCAAATCAAATAATTCGGCATACAATGCATAAGTAATATCGACTTAAAGCTACTTTGACTGTAGTAAATGTGTTAATTATTTCGTGAGGCTCTGATTAAGGATTTATCTTTCTCGCTCGAATTCCTTGTATGCACCAAAGCTGATAAGAACGAATTCGAACGAAAGAAAAGTCTGCAATAAATAACACAGGTGAAACATCTTTAGCACAATGGTTAAATCGTATCAGTGATAATTCACGTTTTTAAAACCTTCCCTCAGAAGGATTCTTGAATTCATTCATGCAGCTGATTATCCTAACCTGCGGATTGCAAGTTTTAAAAAGGCGCGGAAAGCTATTCTATTTTCGTGAAATATAAACTCTGATGTAGCGAATAAACAAGGGCCTAAGAGTAATATCAATGACTCCCGGTCAAAATAATTAATATTCTAACCGTTCAGAGGATTGCATTTTCATTTACTAAACTTAACTTTTGATTAAATATGAAAGTTTCAAATATTAGTTTGTTTATATGAAGCTGACATCTCGGCATATTCTGTTCTTGTTGATTCTGATGTTATTACCCTTGCAATTTGTCCATCGTGCTTTTTATTATCAAGCTAAATCAATTTAAGATTCTGCAGTTTGTGAACACTTTGAAGGAAGCAGATAAAAGCTGACTGGACTGCGAAGTCGGTTTTGTAGCAAAATTAAATATGATATTTGGGCACGTATGCAAAACGTTGCCGTGAAATTTCGAAAAACTTTACACTTGCAGGAGTGCGGTGCTATACATCCCTCAATTAAACATTTTAAAATAAAAACAAAATAAAATAAAAATATATTTCAATATTTAGAGTTCACCCCATCTTCTGTCCTGGAATTGGAAATTTGGAGTGTGGTTAATTGGTTCTTGTGGAGGGAGGAAAACCGGAGAACCCGAAGAATAACCCGCGGAGCGAGACGAGAACTGACAACAAACTCCACCCATATATCATGGCACCGGACCGTTTTAAAAGAACGTTAAAAAGAACTATAAACACTCCGCCACAAAATAAGGCATAATAGAGATATAAGAGCGCTGATGCAGTCTGTCTGTAATAGATTCATTCCCTCACTCACCATCAATATTACCCCTGCAGCCTTCATCGTTGATTCCGTGTACCTCAGTGCCTGGGTCAAATAACTGCTGGAAATATACACACCATCCAACTGATGTGTTTACCTTACTGAAGGGAAGTTAAAACGCATTGGCCTTGACCGGCTGTTTTTTCCATTTTTCGTGATATCTGCCATGAAAACAAACTACTAATTATCCACTAGTTAAAATTCAGGGAAATTATCCGTCTGTTTAGTTTAGTTGTACAGAAGCTGATTAAAAGTCGCGTCATTAGAAAAATTGTATTTTGAAAATTATGTTATTATGAGAGGGCATTATTTTAAATTTACGAACTTTCATCCGTTGTCGCGTTTCTGCTAGTCCAGGTTTATATTGTAAGATCACCATAAGCTACGATAGAGCAGGTGATAGTCGAGGCTTATGAACCATGTTGTGCCGCATCCCGAAAGTTTATTGAGACAATACCAAGTTTCTCAGTCCTTTTTGAACGAGACTCTGATGTCAAAAAATACGGCACACAACGAGTCTTCATCCTCTGCATCCTCTTTCATTTAACAGAAAGCAGCTTAAAAAAGTTATAGTAAAAACTTCCACAAATTTCTAGCGCTGAGGGAGAAACTCTTCGATTGTTAAAATAAACGTCAGCTGATTTCCCAAAATTGTGTTGCGAGCCGAGAAGGAACATTTCAGTTTTTGAATATGGATGCGTTAAACAGTTTAAAAGGAAAAAGAGGCGATACGATTGAGTTAAGTTACAAGTTTTACTGGCTTTATGAAAGTATTGAAAAACGCCCCGGCGAAAGAAGGAACAATAGCTAAAAGAGCATTTCACCTGTAAGCAACACATTGTGTTTGCCCTCGAGCCATATGAAGCTGGGTAAAAGAGGGCCATTTTAAATGTGAGGTTGAAAAAGTCATGAAAAAGTTTATTTTGTAAGTGCAACTCTGACTTAACCTCAAGAAACGACATAACTGGTGATAAATTAAACTGAGGCTAGAATGCAGTGATGAACAGGTGAAATTTCCAGTTTGTCGGCTTTAATGTCAATTAAGGACGTTCGCGCGAAAATTTTCCATCATTGATTTTTTTCTGAAACTTTTACCACTCTAAGATGATGAGTTAGTTATGTCAGAAATGTAAAAAAAAATGGGGGGTCACCGACTTCGTTTTGGAGAGAACAAAATCTGAAAAATTGGGCTTCGTTAGCGAATAAGGCCACAGTGTCTGTAAGCCCCAAAATATTGCAATTAGATCTTTGAATTGAAATTTTCTCTGCCTAATGTTGTTTAAGAGGCCCTATTAAGTGAATTTAGTCAACTGTTGAGGTTCCTTTAAGAACAAGTTCGTGTTTAGCGACCATAGTTTCACGCGCCTTGCAGCTGCAAGATGGATAGAAATTTTGAATTCTCTTTAACTTCCCACATTGCCTTTTTGTTCATTTTTGGGCAAATTGGAGATAATAGTAAATACAATCCGTTTCTGCAAAGAAAAGTAGGGGTCACCGAACGTCGAAGATCGTCGATCCAGGCAAAACTGTAAAAACGGCCATTGCCCTATTGTTATCCATTTTATTACTCAGCGTGCGCTCATGCGTGACGTGGCGTGAATTTGCGTGCGCAGTAAGGATGCACAGAAACAATTGGCGCGGACGTCCTTAAGGGCTGGTTCACACTTTGACATAAGCATTAGCATAAGACGACATACGCAGAAGCAATAAGATGCGGATAATTAGCACCTTTTAATAGGGAAATTTCCAACAAAAGGCGCTAATTATCAACATCATACTCCTTCTGCGTATGTCGGCTTATGCTTATGCTTATGTCAAAGTGTGAACCAGCCCTTAACGGGCGCAATATTTCGTGGCAACATGTTGCTTCATTTTTGCTCATGTTTCGCCAAATCCTGTAGCACCATTCAGTGTATTCCAACAGAATGGTCAAATGTTAAACCATGTTGAACACGAACAATGTTTCAATATGTTGTGTTGAACTATTACGTGCTTTGGCCGAATTGTAATATATAAAAACAACTAAAAGAGTTAACAATGAAGATGAGTAATTTTAAGCGAAAAGTGACTCGGCAATTTTGGAAAATTGTTGGTACGTGTGTGTGGATCAAAACTATCATAGCTTTCATTAAATTGCACCAGGTAGTTCGACCCTTCTTGCACAAGCTGTGTAAAGAGCCTACACTCGTTCGTTTTTTATAAGAATACATTTTATAAGAATATCAGTCGAGGTTGAGAGTTGAGAGTTCCATAGATTTTTCACTGAGGAAAATGGCATTTTTTTTAATGGACTAATCGTGACAAGATAAAGCACATTTATAGCTCGCGGCAAAAGCCCCGCGGGGTTTGTTTGATCCTAGTTGGGAAATTCAAAGAGAATTTTGGAATCGAACTAACGAATTTTAAATGGTAACAAAAAATACTTACGCAGTTTTATACAGAAAGGAAAATCAGATGGCGCTTGTGTTACTAGTAATAAAAATTGATTGAAGATTTTGTCACCAAGACATGGCTTTCTGATCGATAAACCACTTTTTAGCATGAAGTTGCCGTCAGCCATAAAACAACATGCAAAGAACACTTCCTGTTATTCAACATTATCAGCGTTCTTGTGTTTTGGGGTTAAAAGCGGATCAATTTTTCACAACAACTCATTATTGGTAATCGGTAATATATGGTCATTCAGATATCTAATTCCCTTTAAACGAGACTTTGTCCACGACCTGATGTTACAGATTTTTAGTTAATGAATACTTTGCTCAAAAAGGAGCAACCTAGACTGGTAGGAAACCTGTCATTTCTATCTGATTAATGGCTGTCTCTTATGAAGTTACTGTGAACTACCCCAGTTGACATAGCCGGTGTCATTCTTTGCTATAGAGGCAAGCAAAGAAAAACGCGAGTCATTTGAAATCATCAAAACCAGGTGCGCGTCACCCAGATAGTTTGTAAATACGGTGGAACAACCAAATGCCGAGATAAAGACTTCCTGTTTTTCGATATCATCTGCGTTTTATGTTTTCTGAGTGTTCGTTATTTCTATTTTTCGTTTTTCTTTTTTACCGACTGAGTTACACTTTGTCCAAGCAAGGCAGAAAAAAAGCAATAACTGAAAAAGCCAGTCGGATTAATTCAGGACAGGTGTTCTTTAGAATTTGGGTTTAAGAAATGTCTCATTAAGCACGGCAGTTTTGGACCCAGGGATGTTAACTGGAAGTCGAGCTTTCTCCCTTTCGACGCGTACTGCTCCCTTTTCGTTGCAAATTAATTTCAAGTTGTAAATGCTAAAATGAGAGCTTTGTAACTCATTGGTCGGGCATGAAAACGTGCTCAAAGCTAAAACATAAACATCCGGTTTACGTCCGTAGTTAAAAAACGTCTGTGCTTGGTTTGTTGTTCCACCCCAGGCCCCGTCCAAACTACCCCGGCCGAGAAATTCGAAAACAGCGCTTTCACTTTGAAAATTCATCCAAATTTTGCCGTCCATACCGAAGACATTTGGAAACGTAACAATCACCGGCCATTGTAGATTTGTGTTTGAGGAAAACTCGGCCAGGAAAATCACATTAATATCTTGACGGCATAGTTTTCGAAATGCTCCGTTTTTAAAGTGTTTTGCGTCCGCACGAAAACGCAAGGTCGGTCGGCGTTTTCCTCTTGTTTGCTTGTCCAGCAAGGAGGTTCAAGAGAGACTTACTTATTAACTTATCATTCGGAGAGCGAGCAATTTTCACAGTGTGTATATTTTAATGTGAACAAATCAACCGTTGAATTACAAAATGTGACTACAAATATTAAATTCGTATTGCTACAATATATTAATCTCATTTTTCTTTTCTTTAATATCCTGGTAAACGAGGACACATTGTTGCGGACACATTGTTGCTCATGGTGTTTCTTGGGCTGCGCAAACTAGGAAACATTTGTTGCGGACACAAACTGTTTCTGAACAAAATCAGAAACATTTTTTGTGTCCGCAACAAATGTTGCTCGCGCGGGCAAACGGGGAAACATTTGTGTCGACAACAATGTGTCCGTAACAATGTGTCCTCGTTTGCCGGGGCCTTCAGGGCGCGTGAATATTATTTTCTGGGGTGATCGGAGGGTGAATAGTGTTACCGTTTTAAATAAAATCAAAGGCTCTTGTGAGCAGCTCATGGATGAATTAAGGTTTCCTTTTGCCTCTGTTTCAAAACCAGTCTTTGTGCAACCTTTGTTTACATTTCCTAAGAATAATCTATCAAAAAAAAAAAAAACATTTAGCCCCTTCTCGTGGTCTGTTCACAATGTCCGATTACAAAGCTTTAGATATCAACATTGAAGCTCGCGTGAAGCTACCTGAAGTACCTTGGCACCAAACAATTAAGGCGTAATTGGCTGTAAGCTGCTGGGATAGCTGGGTGCAAAACGTTTCATTTGTATTAAAGAAAAAAAATTCACTAAGGAAAAATTTAAAAAACTTTTCGCTGCTCGCCATCTCTACTTTCTTAAGTGTTCCGGCTGCTTTCAAGACAAATTATGTCACGTCAGCTCGGGAATACCATTCGATAGCCTTAGCTAATCTTATCCCTTTCATTAAAAGGCCAACTTAGCTTACATGTTTCACAATCGCATGATTTCACCTGTGACATATGATGACAAATGGATCATGTGTATTGTAGGTAGTGTCGGTCGACACTATCGGTCGGCACTATCGGTTGACACTCGGTCGATATGTCGGCCGAGTAGCAGTCGACACTCGGTTGACATATCGGCCGAGTGTCGGTCGAGTTTCGGTCTAGTTTCGGTAGATATGTCGGCCGATAGTCGAACGACACTCGATCAACATCCGATCGATACTTGACCGATACTCGGCCGATATCTTTCTTTTAAACATCTAATTATCGGCCGATAGTGTCGGTGATCTATCGGTTAAGTATCGGTGAACTATCGGAGAGCTATCGGTCGACTATCGGTGAACTATTGGCGTGCTATCGGTCGACTATCGGTGAACTATCGGCGAGCTATCGGTTGACTATCGTTGATTGGCGTGTTATCTTTGATGTAGCGTTGTGGTGGTACAGTAAAAGCGTTGTGGTGCTACAATAAAACAGGTAGTAGTTATTCCAATATAAGAAAAAACAAATCCAATTTCCCTTTTCCTTTTCTGAGTTTTTGCCGTACAACAACAAGAATTTTCACTTCCATTTCGACTGCCCACGCTGGGGACCTAGGGCTAGTCAAGCAGTGAAATCAAAAGCAGAAAGTGCAACAACAACTGACATATGAAAAAAAAAAACAAAAAAACAATGGAACAGGGAATTCACTGACGAAAATTACGACTAGGTCGAGCAAAAACTTTTAAAAAACGGCTGCAGGGATGCAATCTCAATTGCTTATTTTGTAGAAGTTTTATATTTCGTCCAGCAGTAAGATCAAATGGCCTCTGGACAGATTTTGTGTTGCTTTATCGCGCCTTTTTCAGGCGTTGACGTAATCGTCTGGTGTGAAACGGGAGGGACACTGGTTTGAAAGCTATATTAAATTTATTGTGCTCAACTTTATTATATTGGGCCGGGTTGTTCGAAAGCCGGTTAGCACTAACCCAGGATTAAAAGTTAACCGAAATATTTTTTTTTCTAGCATAAAAATGTTTTTTGCTGCTTACGTTTTGTGTAGCTTGAGCTTGGTCAAACTCAGAACTGAAGGGCAAACAGTATAAACAGAAAGCCTTACCGAAAAGTTACAAAACTCAAATCAAAATTCTCGCTAATCCTGGGTTAGCTTAATCGGGCTTTGAACAACCCTGCCCAGACGTCTAAACTCGCATATCGTAGTGTAATCACGTTTAAGGCTTGCAAAAAATAATAATAATTAATCATTTATTACATGATAGTACACATAGAGCAATGTTAATGAGATAACAGCTTGGAACGTACAAATGACCCGAGGGAGATTACAAAAACGCGTTTTTTCGCATTTTAAACGAAAATGGCTGAATTTGTTCTGATTGCTTTTTCTTTTTATTACGGCAGCGTGTTAAATTTTCGTTTTCTTTTTCATTTTCTTTTTTAGTATACGACATATGCGCTTATATTGATTTCGACCGAAGTTTTTAAACACGCCGTTTGTTTATCGTTGCAAACTTTGATTTCTCTCGGTTAAAAACTGACAATTAAGATACAATTACAATGAAAAACACGTCCGCTTTAATGGTCAAATATAACTTCACTATCAAAATTTATCTAAAGATAAAGTCATGTGAATAAGAGAACCCTATAGACCGTTGCATAAATGGCACCCAAATTTAAATAACAATTAACAATTATTATTTGAAATCGAGGTAAATATTCGGCCACTATTCACCGAGATTGAGAACAATAATTGTTTTAGTATATACATAGGAAGTGATCTCAACAACATTTTCAGAAGGAAACCATTAAAAATCGATTTAATTGACTCGGCGAAACGCGAGTTTACATCCGCCATTTTGTTTTTGTTTGGCTTAGGCATTATTCACTCGGTAGGGGGTGAATAATTAACAATTATTCACCGAAGCGGAGGTGAATAGTGCTTGCTAATCACCTCCGAGTTAACCAATCAGAGTGCGCGAAAAGCACTATTCACTTGTGTGGTATATACTAATGCTCATTAGCCAGAGATAGCGAACCAATCAGATTGCTTAAAACACCAAGATCACTGAGTGTGTATATACTAATATTTGATACATCCTAAGCCTCGTGTTTATGTTTCCAGAAAAAAAGGATTTTTCACATGAATATGAGGCTTCGTACGCATAAAGTATTGTTATTCAAATTTGGGCGCTATTTATGCAAAGGCTCTATTGACGAGCTAAATGCTAATCAAAGCGAGTTCACGCTTAACTGCACAATATAATCATTTGTCAGATCAAATGAGTGAATGAAGAATTTGAGCGTTCAAGCATGTACAACAAGTTTTGCCAAAAGTCTTGAAAAGTTTTATCATTGAAATTGACGATTAATTTTAAATTGTAAAAATATGCTTCTACAGTTTACTATCAGATTTTCAGGCTATTGAATGTATTCACATTTCTTAATAAAACCATGGAGTCAAGTTGCAGTGAATGATTTTATTAGTGTTTCTTGTAAAAAGACAAAAAAATGATTTATTGTCTGGTAGTATTAAAACCTTTTCTCTTTATCGATTGCTGACGTTTATTGCCTTATCGATTAACCACGCCTGGTCCAAAGGGAAGAAAGACACCCATCCCATAAAATAGAAACATGGATTAAAGGAAATTGTCTAATTATGTATACTCCCAACTATACTGGTTCTTTTATAGTTTTCACAATTTTAAAAGTTCAAAATTACCGAGAAAAGGTGTTCTCAGTTCTTATTTTTCACCATCGAGAGAAGGTCTGGCTAGTCTACACAGAGCCAGTTATAATTACAGCGAATACTGTTCTGCAATGTCCTGTACGAGCCGTCCAAAAAAGCCATCTGGGTGAGGCTCGCCATATCATCGTCTCCACGTGAATTCTTCAAGATATTCTTGCAGAATGTTTGGATTTGTGTTGCCTTTTATCTTCTTGAATTTTGCTTTTGCTGCAGACCAGTTACTTTCTGCGTGCTGGTTATGGACACCGGTGACTGGATCAACGAAATTGACCGAGGGATTCACCGTTTGATGGTTAAAACCCGAGACCCTTTGCATTCGCCTGTACGCCGGCCACTGGTCGGTGTAAACCAAAGAGCCTGGCTGAACTTTTCTTTGAATGATTGGCAAAAGGGTTGCTGCATTTCGCCTTCGGACAGGCTGTAAATATGGTCTAGCAGGCACATACTGCGTGTCAAATAAGCCAAGAACCCACCTCTCACCGCGAGGTCGACGTCCCCTTTGGTACTGAAAAATTGTATCATGTTAAATCAGTCAAAATTCAATGTTCAAAATGCTCAATCAGTGAAAAGTCGTTAGTCATAAATGACAAAACTAAGTTGATATGAATGATCAGTTTCGCGTAGAAATTTCAGAGCGGAAAAGCGTATCAGAGTTTTAATACGTAGTACTAGACCCACTCTCTGTTTCCACACTCGCTCTGACGTTTCGTTCAAAGACCGCCCTCCCCCTCTCCCCACTCTCTACCTATATAAAGAGTAATGATTGAAACATAGTCTTACCGGGGCGTGGGAAGAGATTAAAGGAGCTACGTCACGATGTTATGAGCTATTTCCTCGACGGCCTAAATTCCGGTTAAAGTGTCAGGGAAAACCTAAAAATAATGGTTTGCTCAAGTAGAAAATACACCAAAGTGCTAAAGACCCAATATTTACCATTATGCTTTTCGCGCGTCTGTTTTTGTTTTGGTAACGAGGTTTCTATTCTTTTCCAATGCTCACAGCGCGCAATGCAACCTGGCCAAAACTGGGTCTTCAATTCTAAAGCAAAAAGGAACAAGGATGGCTGAGGATGGGGAAGATTTTAGACGGAATGGAAATGACGATTTTGAGAAGTTCAGCTTTTTTTTTTAAATATACGAACGACGATGTTGCTCCTTTAAGGGTTTATGTGGGTTGAGTCATTGAAAAGAAATAAGTTGAAAGTGTCTGTGCTACATGTTATTTAGTACTCAATGCATTAAGGTTGCTCCCTATAGTTTTACGATCGCACTCGCGCCGGGGACGAAAGCTTTAGTAATCTGTGCGCCTTAATGGAAATCGACAGTATTTGTCGATTTTTTATGACGTCAAAATGAGCACAAAAAGTAAAACTAACAGTGAATTTCCTCGCGTTTTCTCCGTTGAAATGCCGCAAAATTTGGCAGACTGGTACTAAATGTTTTACTTTAGTCGGAGCTCGTTTTTCAGGGAAATATATAAGACCAGTGTTTTCGCAGCGGGGAAAGACATAAATTTCCAAAAATAAAAAAAACCGTTTGAACAAACCCTACTTTTTTCGTGTTTAAAATTTGCATCCCGCTTGAAAATTTTGGAAGATTTCACCGAAGGAAATTTTAAAAAAAATCACAAATAAAGTCATATAAACGATAAAAACGCATTTGTTTGGGCACGTATAAATCAAGACTAAAAGCCAAGATTTTAATAGAGATGATAGTAAAACACTATTTCATCATTGCTTAGTACATTTCATAACTTTGAGAGGCCGGGGCTTTTTTTTTTTTTTTGAAACTTTACTTTACTTTACCTACATTAATTACAGTACTGATACAAAAACAACTTACATTACAATTAATTCCAAACAAACATCCAGTTACAAAACTTTACAATTACACTACTGTCTTCTACTTACAAGACTTTACATTACAATCAAACTACAATTATCTACTTACAAAACTTTGCACAACTTGCAATATTTTTCCCTTTTTAAAAAAAGAAACGTCCCTGTTTAATCCATATATGCGGTCATCTTAATATTATTTGTGTTTATTTTAAGTTGGCTAAGGGTACACGTGTACTGAAAACTAATTTTCCTAATTTACATATTCATATTTTGAAATTGCAGAGATACTAACTGAAGAAGGTGCGCTTTCCAGTTCTTGTTTAATTAGAGGAGTTTCCAAGCATTTATCTTTGTTGTACAACGTTTATAAAATCATTAAGAGAAATAGGCTTGTTGTTTAATTTGCTACTATAGATATGGTAGCGAATGAATAGAGTTGTGTAATAAAATTTCTTTATCGCGTTGTTTTTTCCGGACGAATTGATGATAATGCCGGACACTGAACAGCTCCTCGGTAGTGGAAGAGATTTAAGAATTATTTGTTGGATTAAACCAGAGTTACTTTTTGTACGAATGACTTAGTGAAGAAGCAGTGAATGACTTCCGGTTGACGTCTGTGGCTTAAAAAATGTCTGTGTTTAATGACATACCTGTAATTCTTTTCATTCGCCATCAGACAAAAATCCTAAGATCGCACTAACGTGGGCACCTGAAGGAAGGCGTAGAAAAGGGCGGCCGAGAGAGACATGGCGGAGAACGGTAAACAAAGAGAGGGATTTAGGATCTGGAGACAGGCAGAGGTTGCAGTCAGAGACAAAGTAACTTGAAAAAGAGGATTAATGGCCCCATTCTCCGCGAGGAGAGAGGGGATCGATGATGATGAATTCTTTTCACTGCCCTTAGAGCTTAAAAGTTCATTTCGGCTTTTCTCCTTAAATTTGTAGCCAGAATAGCAGAAAATGTTTTCCGTCCTGGCATTCTTGGGTGCTCGGTCGACTGTCCATGACCAGGGAATACCGAAAAGGGCACTGGTTTCCAGAATGAGAGTGTTTGACCGGGGGTCAAAGATCATCTGAACTCATAAAATGGCTTAACTGCTTTTTGTACCAATCACTGTTGTTCTTGCATTGGTATCATTTGTGAGCGTTCTTAGAGCAAACGATAAGAATAAACACAAAGATGAAAGGAAAATGGAGTCGTAAATTTGCATCCTGATCTAATATAGCATTGATTGACTCCTTCACATGCACTCGTTCAGGTTAATGTACCTTGGGTTCCAGAGGATATATTTTTCTTATCGATACTGATGGTTCGCAGCGAAGCCGGGTTAACGAGGAAAAAAATAACCTCTGGTCACAGGAGTACGCAAC
>Ga0126343_10000840_pt1 | contig 13067 bp, 9 predicted proteins | sample Cyp2metagenome_FD_92531 | JGI IMG/M metagenome (GOLD analysis project Ga0126343, IMG submission 92531) | Coral microbial communities from Lord Howe Island, Old Settlement Bay, Australia - Cyphastrea 2 metagenome | ecosystem: Host-associated > Invertebrates > Cnidaria > Coral ... | reverse complement strand
GAAAATTTGATTGAACTTTATCCGGATCAGGTCGATTGGGTGCTGTACAGACCATTTAGTTGTCATAGTCCTTTTTGCCTCTGTAGACATTACAAGCCGCATCACTGTCTGAAAAGTTAAATATTTGGAACAGACTGGGCAAACTGCTTGCAACATCAAAGGGCTTTTGTTTGCTGTGAAACTGAAACTCACGCGATTGCGAGGACTTTTCTTTTAGGGGATTCCCCGTTTTCAACATGCGTTAACCTCGATTTGGCGAAATGCTAATTAGATGTTCCGGGTTGGCCTGTTGTCGATAACAGAAGTACGTTCTGCAACTTGCTGACTGAATTTCAAAGTAAGACATGTGAAAACATCCTTCGCTCGTTACGACTGCTATTAGAATATAGCCGAGTATTAACAGGCTGCTTAGCACTGAGGAGTCACTGTCAGGTGCAGGTACGCTCAGTGCGGTGAGCCGATTTACACTGCGACGAATTCAATGTTGCATGGTGCGGATTGTTTGTTCAAGCGTCTGGAGTGCTGGGTCAGGTAATATTTTGGCCAGGAGAGTTTGTCGTGCAGCTGGGATAGCACAACCTATTGGTAGGTCTTATGTCATATTTACTTTCTCCAGTTAGTGAACAATGAACAGTTCAAAGGAAAATTTATATACTTAACCTTGTAACTTGTACATTTTGAAAGAATCTCGAACACTCGATTCTTCGTTTTATATCAACCACCTTACTTAGTATAAGCAGGAACATCAATATTTTCACGATCAAACAGTTTTTTATGTCTCGGAAATTAAAAAAGTTAAGATTATGTCAGAGTTTATGATTGTTAAAGGCCAAGAGAATTAAAGACCTAAAAAATCTCGCGTGTAGCAGGGAAAAAGGTTTCTTCTCTGCTCCAATCGATGCGCTTTGTTGCTTTCAAGTTTTCACGGTTAGATGGTTCTAATTTGGTGCTATATGCAAAAGTTCTCTCAGTCTCAGCGTGTCGTGATCTGATTGGTTCATAGAGCACAGGTAACGTAAATTGTTACCTTACCCCTTATTACGTCACTGGGGTTTGTTTACTTTTGTAACGCTGCATTGAAAAACACTGTGATTTTTCGTTCCAAATATGTAAATATGCATACTTTCGGTTTGGCGCATCAGGCGACCTGTCTGACACAAACTTGAGTTCTAAAAGGCGCAGAATAGAACAAAAACCCAGAAAAACAGATTCGATTTAAATACCTGTACGTCTTGCTTTTTTGTGTTATTTAGTGGGTACAGTACAACGCCAATTCCTATCAATCTGTTGGTATAAAGGCTTGAATGTCTTCAAAATATTTTGACCGAAGACGTGTCCCTTAAATACGTTCATTATATCGAGTATGTATTGTTTGTTTTGACTTCCTGTTTTAGAGGGTCGATCATCTTTATTCGAATTCATTTTCATTTTAAATTACAGAATTGTAGAAGTATTAAGCACTGAGGACGCAAGAGACAAACCTATATATCAATGCGGGCTATCCCTGAGTGGAAACTGCTACTGCTCGCGATTAGCAGTGTCCTGTTGTTGTTGGTAAGCGAAACGTCTTATACTTACTTCAGCTCAGATATCACAGTTCATCCTCTGAATCGTGAAACTCGTTCAAATGTCATCGACCAGGTAAAGGAATAATTTCTTATTTCACACCAAGCCAAGCAAAAAAATGACTTTCATTTTTTCCGTTCAGTGTATAATAAAGCAAGTTTTAGATTCGGTTTTTGTGATATCCGGCTTCGGCTGATAACCCCTACATCGACCTCAATTATTCTGGATATCACAAAATCCTCATCCAATAATTGTTTAAAAACGCATCATTATCTTTGATTTCTTTTGGCATATTTTCATGGTAATAGAATGAGGCAATGTGGCAGTGGTGGTGGTGGAGACTAGACAATAGTGGTGTTGGTGGCACCAGCTGCTCTGGGAACCAAATTTTAATCCACCTGAATAACAGCAAGGTGACCATATGCCAGCCCTGCCCTATTTGTAGCGAAGGCACAATACTTTCGCCGCCATGTGGCAGCATATTGACGCAGGACACAGTTATCGAGTGCAAGCCCCCTTTTACGAAGGCACTGACGGGAAACAAGCAGGAAATGCTCAATAAACGAAACAAGAATGCACCCCATGGAAATAGTAAAGATGATGGTAGCATAGGTTCCCAAAATGTAAACCGGACTGCCTGGCCATCTATGGATGCAAGAGACATCTATGATGAGGAAGAACTTGAAGAATCAAGTCTATCGGAAGTAGCAGAATTACACAGCTTCCTTAGTCCGACACAGGTTGTTCAAAGAATAACCACAGTTACTCCTCCAACACAAACCTTTTTATTGAAAGCTTTTCGTCGCTGGAGACAAAGACGAGTTAATCCAAAAGTTCCGACGAGCAAACAAGCCGCCCGTCCACGACCGAGTGCGGAGCAGCCGATACCAGAACAGATAAGTAAAGAAACGTGCAGTTTCACAGCGAGCAGTTGTGTACTAGGAGGTTTTCTTGGAACATCGCTGACATGCCTTCTGCCTGGATCAGCACTGCTATGGCTTTTGTGGAGTCTCCGGAAACGTAAAGGCTGGTGTAGGTGGAACTCGGACACAGAGCTATCAGAAAGCGAAGTTGAAGGTAAAAATCTTTACCAAAAAGTCGAAAATAATGACCGAAAATACTTGAAAATATCCTAAAAGCGAATTTGAACTGTCCGATGATTAGAAGCGGTGGGTGGAAAATGGGTCTGGGAATGCCTCCCCTCTCCGACAGTTTTTGCGACACTCAAACACGACACCGCACGTTTTACAAGAACTACCATATGAAACTCCATTTATTCCGAATTTTTCTCACGTGACACTTGCACTTTCCATTTGTAGGACGGTATGGTGTAATATATTCGGTAAAAACGTCCTTCCTTTCCTCTGCACCCCGTCTTCTAATTTTACTATCCATATATATATATATATTTTTGGTTGTCTGATAAACTCTGATGCAAAACTTTATTGTTTTATACAGATATGCCTGACTACTACGAGAAGGTTGACCATATGAATGCGACGAGCGCTTCTTACCCAGTCACATCTGTTAACCTTAAACGTAAGTAACAATAGACATTCGTACCGATGACATGCAATCCAGTTTTTAAATAAACAACAACAACAACATCAACAACAACAAAAAACCACTTCGAATGGGAATATGTTGGAAACTCGTGAAGATATTGGACCCCACACTTGCCAATTTTTATGAGAGAACTGTATGTCAGGGGGCAAATGGGACAATATGATGTTTTTAAATTCGGCTTGATAAATCAGGTGGCGACGCTTGTGTTTGTTTTGAGTGGAGAAGTCAGATCAAAACTTAACCATAGTTTCAAATTTGGTTTCTCCATGTTTAAATGGCTTCGTCTAAACACGAAGGGGTTCAGAGAATTCGAGACAGTTCTGCGTGCCCGAGAAACAGTCGAGGGTTTGTATAATTTTCGAGGATACTTCCCACCTCTCAAGTGTTTAGGCAAGGAAAAAGTTCTCTGTTGCTTTTATATAACATTTTTCAACTGGGAATACGTCCAGTCTCTTACTGAACAATAAAAAAAATATGGCGGCACAGCGTGTAGGCCCAGTTTCTCAAGAGTGAATCCGCTGATACCATCGGATGCGTGGTGACAGACGAAACCGATTTGAATACGTTACGTGTGGACGTGGAAATTTTTTAATCCAGAAAAAAAAAGGTGACTGGATTAAAAAATATCCGGATATTGAGGACGAGGCCTTTAACCATATGATGCATGGCTTTTCCTGCAAACGTTAGAGAAAGTATCATACAAACCTGACCTTGACGACCTTTTAGAATGTTTTCTCCGGTCCCCACTTCGCTTCCCCGCCCCTTACGCTTATGTCAGTTATTTTATAATGACATTTATAATGGATGTCCTTCCTCATGCTCGGCTTTTACTTATCATCTTTTAGACCTTAACCTGTCCGAGATACCCCCCGATCTTGAGGATCTTCTTGTGAAGACTATGGATGTGCCGCGGCGGCGCCGCGGGGGTGAACGCCGCTATGGCTGGCAAAAGGTTGGCGCTGCATTCAAGATTTCCAAGGATGACCTTGCATACCTAAATATTGAGTACAAAAGGGACAAAGGCAGCCCTACTAGTACGCTTTTATCGATACTCGGAACTAAAGGCAAAACAGTATCTGATCTAGTGAATGTATTGAGGAGTCCCAAAGTAAACCTCCCTAATGTCGCTTCTCAGATAGGACGATATATAAAAGAGGCGAATAAATTCCAGTAGGACAGCTGACACACTGAAAGATCCTGGGCGAACTGCAGAAATCAACGCGCGCTCATTGGCTAATTTTCTTAGCATGGTCATGGTCAATTTGAAATTCATAGGACGCGTCAACAAGCGCGAGCGAGCAATTCGACAATTTGTCGTCGAAAAAGACAAATTGATGACAGTTTTTAATGTGTCTGTCCTCTTATTGACGATGAATTTCGTCATAACATTGTCAAAGTAGTCTGCAGATCCACTCGGCTGGATCCCCAGCTACTTTGACAATGTTATGACGAAGTTCATGATCAATAACAGGACAGACGCATAACAAACTGACGACAATTTATTAAATTGACACATTGTAAATATTATTTTTGTAAGATAACTTCTTTTACAAATAATGGGTTATCGTTTTGATAAACCACAGGATATTTTGAAGTTTATTTTTTTAATGAAGACAATGCATGTTTCGGAAGAGACATCATTTATCGTCAGTTGTACAGTGAGAAATAAAATGATAGTATGCGATAAATAGTCTAACAAAGTGAGATATTAACAAAAATAATTAAAGATGAAGACGGAAACCACAAAATGTGTAAAAAAAAATGAGGTAGTAAAATGAGCTAGTAGCATGAGTGTTAAATTAAGAGGTTTTATGTAATGAGTTAATAAAAAAATTTGGAAAAAAATTGGAAATTCATATTTCTTTGCGAGTTTTTCACATATCCGGTCTTCCGCCTACACAAATCACAATGTAGCAGCAATAATTGTATTGATTTGATTAGATAATTTTTTTCTTTTATCTCGGCATTTTCCTTGGAACTTACCCTATGCTAGGACAGTTTTGTTCACTTCCACTGACAAAGTTTGAAAACGCACCTATGAAATCTAACTCCGAAACAAATCATTACAGACTAGCAACATAATATAATCAAACGCGTCAAGTCTCGCAAAAAAAAAAACTGACAACCTTTCAAAAACAAGGGTGAACATAAAGGTTAAGAGTATGCAGACTTACCTTGATTGTTCATGCAAACCTTGAGTGTTTATGAAAAATGAATTATTTTAAAAATCCCTAATCAAAGATGTATAAATCGTGGATTACGTGGAGATGACAAGCTAACAAGAAAAGGACTTCTGAAAAGTCGAGATAGTTAAGAGCTCTGGGCGTTTTGCCAAGGACAGTTGTTGGCTACCGACTGCCAATGATAATCTAGAACCTTTGGCTTCAAGTGGTATTATCACGTTTCCCCTTGAAACACATGACTAATTTGCATAGAGGAACCAATTATTATGTTGAACGCTCTATTAGAGTTGCCAGGGTTCGGCCTGTATTATTTCTTCGTTTCCTAGAACATAATTTCTACTTTCGCTGGCTTTCTTCAGATAAAAACAGCAAAAGGCAGTGATCGGCTCAAGTGAGAAGCCACTCTTAAATTTGAAGAATTGTCGGTACCTTTCCCAAACAGCCAACTGAACCGGGTTCTCTCATTCCCTGTTTAGCTTCCGACGACGTGGCATACCGTTGCTTGTTGTGAGGAGTCTAGTTCCCGGTAAACGGAAAAGCTTTATTCGTATCAGTGAGGTACGTTTGTTTGTTGTTAGCTTTACCGTGCTATAACAGTAAAGAGGTGGTAATTGTTTTCAGTAAAGAACGCCGTTATAGTTAAGCTAATCTTCTAAACAGATGCACGCGCCATTACACGGGAAAACATTGTGCTGGCAATAATGTACTGAACAAGCCTTTTGATTTAATTCATTATCGATGATCGAGGGGAAGTCAAAAGAACACGAACTTTCGAAATTGCTCTTTTCTCTTTACTTCAATAGCTGGTTTGAATTCTTTCATATCGTGAAATGCTCTTAGTTCACTCGGCGAGACCATGAGTGGGCCGATATATATTTATATATATATTTGTTTGGAGTGCATAATTATATTTTTCAGGTTCTTGTGCAAGTCTTATAATTTTTGTATTATACTTGCATTCACATTACTTAAGTTCGTTTCAAAGTATCAGTTGGTGGCCGGAAGACTAGAATCCGAGCACTAACCTGCCGTTAATTCTTTGCCAAAGATTCATATATTAATATACTGAAGTATAATCACATGCATAAAATGAATGCTATTGCTTTCGTGCTCAAAAATTGTCCAGTTTGTTGTTTTGAAATTGTTTTGATTTCGATACGAATCACCTAAAATATTATCATTTAGATATATAGTTTTTACTTTTTGACTATTTTTCATCGACAATAGAAAATTTAAGGGTCAAGCTATGCTTCCCGCCGCCTAACAGCCGTTAACAAAACTTCTGTTTGAAGAACGTAAATAGATCAGTACTATATATTTTTATCACGGGAATCTTAGGTTTCCGCTTCTCATTTGGTTTGCTCTGGTTCATTAAACAACAAAACACTGCAATTGGATAGGTACGTTCTAAATAAAACAGTGTTATGATGTAAAGATTTTTGAGCAATTTCAGGGGAGGAAGTGATGACTCGAGTCAGTATGGAAAGAAATTGTTGGGGAATTCAGAGAACACTACACTTCAGTTATATCACTGCACAGGAATGCAAGAGAGAATACAGTACTCCAAAGCTAATATATACAGCTAATTCGAAAGGGGAAAACTTCTAATCCTCTCAGTCTTGTTATATGATGGGTACTCAGAGGAAACGGCGCTGTAACCTCTATTTAGGAGCGAAAAGTAGTATTTATATGGTTTCAAACCTTGAACATCCTATTATAATAAAATTGTCGCATTTTAGTATCTTTCAGGGCAACTCAACTTGCATCCCTGCTAAGGAAAATGGAATTAGAAGTCGAGCTCCTGGTGAAGCTGTTGTTTATTTTTGGATTCTTGTTCTTACTTTGGGTAGGTCAAGCGGTTGTTATACGATTTGTATGTAGAAGCGAAGACGTATTATCAATAATCGCTTTTACACTTGTATATGTACAGCATGTATGGTAGATATAGCCAAATAGATTAAGCTGAAGCCTTTAACTATAATTGAAATACCACACAGAGCAACATATGATAAATTCCATCGGTAGAATGTGGCGCTCAAACTATGCTTTGAACTGCAATTCTTTAATTAGTGTTACAGGCTCGCTGATATCGTCGATAATTATGTAATGTGATAAGTACATCACTTCGAATTATTGGAACGATAAGATACATGTTTAATGAAGTCGTTTCATTTGAATCTCATTTGTAGACATGGCATGACAGTCGGTAAATGTCATGGCAAATACAGGATGAACAAAACTCATTAGCATGAGTCTAAGATGTTTTGGTTCATGTTTTTAGATACACAATGAATTATTTTAACTACACTAAGTAAATAAAAATCGCCTTTATTTCCAATGGCATGGCCGGTTAGATATGGTCCTCCTTAAGGATCTAAATCACACTGTCACGCCAAATATAGGATGATCAAAACGCATTGGCTTAAGCCCAAAATGTTTTGGCTCATGATGCTAGACTACAAAATGAACAAATAACTATTTTGAGTAAGATGTATATTTTTTTCATTGTTTCCTCTGGTTTGGTCGGTTAGGTATGGTCCTTTTGGAAAGATGTACAAGACAACAATGAATTTTATCCAGATGGTCTTGAGCAATGTCCTCAAGAGACGTACACGATCCTTGAAAATGACAGTAGCAATAATAGCAGGATCAGGTGCTTGTCCTGCCCTGTATGTCCCCCAGGGGAGGAACCATCACCACCATGTGGTATAACATTGGTCAGAAGGGCAGCTGGTGAGTGTACTTCGTGCAGTCCAGGAACGTATTCAGACGAGACTGACAGTACTGCCTGCAAGGTGTGCTCTGATTGTGCCTCCAAGAAGATTATCAACTCCTGTACTGCACAGAAAGACACGGAGTGCAAGGACTGCCCGTGGAGGCACTACGAAGACGATAATACACACACTTGCAAGCATTGTTCCTCCTGCTGTGGTAAAAAATATTCCGCTAAGTTGGAATGTTTCAAATCACAAAAGTGCAAGGGTAACTGCACCAAGACAACAAACAGTATGAAAAAGCATTTTAGCACTATTTTTAACAGACTGGTTGCAAAACATATAAATGATCCCAACAACACTACCTCTATTTCAAATGGTAGCAGCCCACGTAAAGAGGGTGAGGAAAATTCGAAGTTACTTGAAAGCGTTATAAATTACAAACAGGAAAACCTTACTCACTCCGCGACTAAACGCGATATTAGTGCCCAAGAGGAGTACCAGGACAGCACCAACAGCCACACAAGCTTTGAGCTTCCCGAGACTGCCGAGATTAATAACTACGTTCAAGAGGAGGTTGATATACCGGGAAAGAAACAAGACATTTCACCTACGCAAAATAGTACTGCACTCACTGAAAGCCTGGCTAATAAGGATACAGAAGTGACTGCTCCTCAAACATTTCCAGACAAGGATTTCAACTCCTTTCAACCAACGGTATCTCTCCCAACTACAACAAAAAGTGAATTAGGACACTTGACAGCACAAAGCCCAAAGACTGTGTCATCAGCAGCTCAAACTCAATTATTTGTCCCAGGTTCCTTTCTAAGCAGCTTTGTTGGAACTATTGCTGCATTCCTCTTGCTTGGCCTGATAGGACTAGTAATATACTCTGTATACAAGAAGTGTGTTAACAAAATGCCCAAGGGCCACAAGAAGTTAGGCAGCACATCGAAGCTGGAAGGAAGTGAAGGTAACAAGGAATACATTTATATATGTAATGTTTATATATATATTATTATTATTATTAATTATTATTATAATAATAATCTATAATAAGTCATTATTATTATTTGTTGTTGTTGTTGAGTTTCCACTCTCACGCCACTTTAAAACAATAACTTGAGTCATAAACAAGTAACAGTTGTGCCAAGATATGCTCTTCGAGAGTTTTACTCTCATATAACCGGTACACTTTCATTCATCACTATTAATTCTACTTATTTTGAATTTATCGAAAGATGATTCAGCTGATGAGTTATTGGACAAAGAAGGCAGGAATGAATTTCGGGATGAAACTGATGCTGTCATAGAACTGGAAGGTAATAAGGAAATCACAGTCTTTAAACATCACAGCATTAGACAACGTGAATTAGCTCAGAGTAGCAGTATATCAGTGATCCATCACTGATCCTTCATGATCCAGATCACCCCCAAATGAACGCACCCTAAGCTAGATAAAGCTGTTACAGTTTGAACTAAACAATTGCAAGAGAATTCTATTCACTGCACTATTCCTTTTTAGGTCTGAACTTATCACAAATACCTCCAGATCTAGAGGACATATTGGTGATGAAATTGGATGTGCCTCATGGAGCTGAAAGCCAGGAGTTTGGTTGGCAGAAAGTTGGCAACGCGGCCGGAATTTCAAGATGTGAACTTAAATATTATGAACACTTGCGAGGAAAACACGAAAGCCCTACTAAGTTATTGCTCGATAAATTAGGAAGCCAAGGGAGAACAATTTCGTATCTCATTGATGTTCTCCAGAAACCTAGAGTAGACCTTGGTAATGTTGCTAAAACAATACGACACCGTGTAACAAAGATTTGAAGGAGCTACGCGGTTATGGTTTACGCATTTTAAAAACGTTTAGCCTGAATGTTTCAAGTTCTTGGATTGTAATCCGTGCTAATCTTCAATTTCCTTAAGCTATATTTGTTCCTTTATGGTTTATTATTGTCTCTCTCGTGTTTTCCTATCTTAGTAAACTACTACTTTCAATTCTATAGGCCGATTTTTTTCGTGACCAAAAAGAACTCAAAATGCCTCGACTGGAATTTTTTTAAATAGCTTAGTTTTTTACAATCCTGTGTGTTTCGTCTCGTGGTCAAATTCGAAAAATCGGCTCCTACCTCCATCATTCTCCTTGGTCATTCCCTGTTATTATGGCAACAATTCAGCAAAGTGATGATGTTGACACTGATGAAATCAGGAAGGAGTAACTACATTTTGAAGTGGGAAATTTAACTGTTCATTATTTCTTGATAATGTTACTGGTACATTGTGAAAAGGCAAGGCATTGATCTAGTTTAACAGCTGAAAAATTTTATATTGAATTTGTACGCTTGCTTACTTCGTCAATTACCAAAAATGTAATATATATCAAAAGTAATTATTGTTTATAACTTCCGCGGTGTACTCTGTTCTGGTAGTGTTCATCAGGCATTCAGCAATTTTTAAACAGATACCAAAGTTTAAAACTTGTTTGTTTTGATAAAAATCCAATACCTAGCTGATAACTGTAAAATCTAAAACTCCCTATATGATTTCTACTTGTCCAACAATGTCTTGGTAATCAATAAATTTTTCTGTATTGCTGGTGTATGGATTTTGTGGTTAACAGCATTTCACATGGTGGACGTTTGGGTTACATCACCTGCTAGCTATACCAGCTGCACTGAAGGTGTGTCCTGTCTGTTGGAACCCTGATCATACAAGGTCCTTCTAACATAGTCCGATGTTCATTTTGTACACCTGTTGTGAGGAAGGTCCTCTTACAAAACAAGCTTAAATTAATGAAAATAAAAGACCTGCCTTAAGTGGTCATAATAGGCAAGCGACGATATTTCGTGTCCATGATAAAAACTCCCCGCCTTACTGAGAGGTTCAAAGTCAGAACATGGGTTCTTTTACTCCGATGCTTCCTTCAGCGAGCTAAATTGTGATTGGTAACCAAGCACAAGGTGCATTATCATTTTCAAATTTGACTAAATCTTATGTGACTTTTACTGGAGAACATTTAATTCTCCTCGCCATCTCTCAAAAAGGCGATTGGACAACGGTAAAGAAGAACTGGGAATGCAATATATCATGAATTACTCCATCTGGATCTGTATCGGTGCAGTTGCCATGATACCAAGGGGAGTCCCCGAGCTAAATCATGCAGAAATGTAAATAAATTCAGCAGGGAAACTGGGGTCTACTTTCGTTTCTCGGAATCGGTCGATGCGAAGTCAAGCATTTTTGTATACTTGGATAAAGATTCCATAAAACAATCATAGAAAACAACGCTTGATTACAAACAGCCATTATGGGAAGACATCACAAGGTATCACATTTTAGTGGTCTATCAATGGTTTGTGATCCGTGCACATCGAATAATCAGAATATTTGAATTCAACGTAAAATGAAAAGTTATTAATTCCGAATATTGCTCCAAGCCGATACATTTGTCGCCGTTTGATAGATGGTAATTGGTCGATATTTGGGACTTAGCCCTTCAGTTCAGCGCAATTAGGAATGTACAATAGGCTTCATCGACTCATAGTGTATAGTTCAGGAAAGTTAGGCTCCCTGCTTTATATTACTAAAATCGTTTCACAGAAGCTCAATATTACTCAAGCCGGCGGTGGTAATATAATGCCCAGAAAATCAGGCGCTTTGTTTGGTCGAGTTTCGCCATATCAGGCAGGTTTGAAAACCATAACAAAAGATTTATAGAATTGAAAAGAAGGTTCAATGTGACGTTTATTACAAAGATCTTATCATCCTTATTCACAATTATGAACTTTACATGTAGTACAATCATCTCGCTGTACTTGTATTTATTTATTTTATAAACGCGGTTACTGGCGTGTGAGTATTCTCAAAATGTATATTGCAAAACGTTTAAGAAGTTTTGCCTATATCAAAGTAAGATAAGGTTTCTAACTGGTTTCAAACGCTATTGGAAGTGGTGATTGAGATACGTTTATACTCTATATACTCACACAAGAAGAGGTGATCAATATTGCTCTGATCCCGGCTTTGAAATTTGCATACTGCAATTGCATATGAAAGAAAACCTTTAAATCGTATTATTACTATTAACAAATACGTTCCAAACACATAACGCACTTTTCCACGATGGTTTATTTCAGCCTGCAGATCTGTCTTCAAATTCGAGTTATCCTACAGGCTTCAGTCGAAGTACTTTTACGATAAGGGGAGTGAAGTACTTTATTTGGTGGCCTGCAAACAAGATTCCTTCAGTTATTCCGCTTGCTTTCATCGTGTGCTTCTTTATTTTTGAAGTAAGTAACTAACTACGTTCTGTTTTTATATGTTAATTGCTAAGTAGAGAACATGAAGACAAAGTACGGAAATTAGTATTCAAATGCACATTTCAAATTCATGTTTAATTCACGAATACGTCTTGACTCCCATGGCACGTGATCTTTGCAAAGGAAATCACATGATTCTGAGTGCAATTTGGAAATTTAAATAAATCGTAAATCTTAGCTTCGGAAGGGTTTGGATGGTTGTCAGGTGTCCGGAAATGATCGGGTGATATTCGTTGATATTAGGAAGTAATCGGAAAATAGCTAATTACCTTTGGTTACCTTCCGGAGTCGTCGGATGAATTACAACCATCTTTGAATTACGTTAGGTGACCGTGGTAGGTCTTCTAGTGTCTTCGTACTAATTTCGGATATCTTCATTGTAATTACTCATGCGCAGTATGGCGCATGAGTTTCAAAATGGGCGCCGTTTCTTCGTTTTGGTGTCACATTTGTGCATGCAAATTTATGTATGCATACATTTATCACGTTCTTTGTCTTTGTCCACCATATTGGATTCTTCAAGAAAGTGCCGTTTTTTCACAAATGTGCTTTTCCCCCAATTTGATACGGTGTGAAAGTATCTATCAGTACTTTAGTTCGCATTCTCGTCCCCAGAGCCCACGATCATTCTGACCTGCGGCAGGGATCGAGAGCTCTGAGAATATGAAACGAATACTCTGCACATGCTCAGAAAATCGGGTCCGGCCAGAGCT
>Ga0126343_10000839_pt1 | contig 13075 bp, 10 predicted proteins | sample Cyp2metagenome_FD_92531 | JGI IMG/M metagenome (GOLD analysis project Ga0126343, IMG submission 92531) | Coral microbial communities from Lord Howe Island, Old Settlement Bay, Australia - Cyphastrea 2 metagenome | ecosystem: Host-associated > Invertebrates > Cnidaria > Coral ... | reverse complement strand
AATGTCCCGGAATTATCGTGTGTTTTCCGGAAAAATTTCCACGTGTCCCGATTCCCGGAGAAAACTCCAAATTCCCGGAACAGTTTTGGCTTTGTCCCGAAACAGCGTTTGTTAGAGTTGTCACCCCCCGTAATCACTGGTGCGAGACTAACGCCAATTATGATGTACGTTCGGCACATTTCAATTGATTTATTAGCCTACCACCTCGGTCACTATGCAATCAATTCCTGCTATATCCATACATGTGTATTGTATACAGTCGACCCTCCCGTAAGCGACCACCCAAATGATACGACCAGGTGGTCGCTCACGAGAGCTTAGACCTTATTGGGTTAAAATTTTGCCTCATTAGTATGTGGTAACTACAAAAACTTACCCATGTTTTATATGTTTTATTCATATGAAAAGTCAATTTCGAGAAAAAATACAGCTCTCTCTATTGAGAAATTTCCGTCCCTTGTACAATCCAGGAATGTGATGTTACAAATAACAACACTTTATTATCTAATTTCCGCTCAATCACCTGACGAGTAGGCGCTTAAGGGAGGTTTATAAATATTAAACTTTAAGGCCTGAGAGGTGGTCGCTTACAGGAGGCTCCAGATATAGTGATTTGGCTTTGGTATTTTAAAAAACGGGTCGCTGATGAGGAGAGCTGGTCGTAACTGGAGGTTCGACTGTATGCAATTTCTCAAAATTAAATAAAAGTCATTTTAATGGCATGCAATCAATATAAAAGGGGGTGTTGTTCGTTCATTGTGATGAGGTACAATAATAAGACTTTCTAGCGGTATGCAGTCGATACATCGTGACCTACATCACAAATGGCCACATCTTGAGACAAACGATTACTGACTTTATTATTATACACACGACATTTTTCACCAAAACACTGACTTCTAGACGTTATCCCTTGGTTTGTAGTAGTTTCTTCCTTTCTCTTTTGACTGCCTTTGTAAAGGCCATCTTTATATTACTAATCCTTTTTCAAACGAAGAGCTAAACACACGTTTTTCTGGTAAAAATGTTTATTTCATGGTTTCCAAATAGCAAAGTTTAAGCATCAGAAGTTTTATTGTAAAACAACGCACCCTTACGACGGGTACTATCAAATTTCTTCGATTCCAGTATTTTCCTACTATGACTGCCGGAATCAGTGTTCATGTTCACGCATTTATTTGAACCAATAAAAGGAATTGTCGCCGGTCGATAGGTGTGTAACTGACCGGAAGGTCCGGGCTTTTTCTAGATCTGCCTTGGCATATGTTTTTCAACATGACTACCGCTTTGCTGTTCTCCAATTTCTGCAGCATTACAAATATTTCAAGGCTGCAGGAGCACTTTGTACCCTTTGTCGCTTAAACAGCGGTACACGCACAGTAAAGGAGACAAGTTTCGGTTTATCAGCGCAGTATTTTAACACAAACCGCACTTCGGACTGGTCCAGTTCCCAGTTATATATAAAAAACTCGTCCAAGAGTCCGGCAAAATTTTTACCATCTGGTAAATGCCCCCCGATTAGAACACGACCCCAGGCATCGGATAGCTTTGGCTTATGGGGATTTTTAAAACTTCCCCTCAGAAGACCGTTCACATAAATTTTGGCGTCACCGGTTTCAGAGCTGTACGTAGCAGTCACGTGACTCCAAAGACCTTCAGGTATCGTAACATCGTCAGTTTTGACGTCGAATGCCACGGCACTGTCAGCGGTCTTGTGGCGCCAGTGCAATTTTCCGTCCACTACTTCCAAGTTGTAAATGTCGTGCCATTCGTCGTTTTTGTTGCTCACTGCTTGGAAGATGGAGTGACGTCCTTTCGTTTGGTTTAAACTGATCCAGGATGCAATGGAAATGGCTGAGGTTGGTTTGTGGTGAAATTTGCGTCCGTCAAGATACACACTTGGAATTTTGTCATTCGAGGCGTCCAAGCATGCGCCACATTTGTCACAACCGCTGTTTAAAATGTGCGCTCCTGAAACAAAATGAGTTGCGATCGCTTTTAAAGCATTTATAACTCATAGTATGACAGCGAACAAATTTATATTAGTGAGGAGCACAATAAACGTATTCATGACCAAAAAGAGTTAAATAATGGGGTGTAAGGGGGTCGTGTATCGTTTGCCTACGAGACGACGAGGTATGGTACCCACCTTTCAAAGTGAATTTCAAGCGAAGCGAAACTTAGTTCTGCCTTTTTTTTGAAGTAATGCTCTCCAAAATCTATATCTTGCCAGAATAGAGCGTTTTCAGTCACGTGGCCAGCATACGTGCAAATTTAGTGGAACAAAAGAGCGTGTTCTCATGAGAAGAGAGTTCAACAGCCACCGCATTGGTTTAGTACACTAACATGGCCTCCGTTTCAATGTTTTGGCACACCAACGTGGCTGGCATGACGTCATGTGAAAACGCTCTATAGCTAGCTAGAGATACGACAGTCGATGGAGTTCGGGTACATTGTATGCGCTTTGTGCTTCTGTGGGGGTGATGGGTACAAGAATTGATATTCTTTTGTCACTATGATCCAGCGTTATTTCTAATTGATGGTTTAAGTATGGAGCGTGCTACAGATTTGTGCGTATTTCTTACCTCCATCGAGAGTAGCATTGTTTTCCAGACCTGATTGATCCATTACTTGATGAGTTGTTGTGTTTACTTTTTGGAATCCAAAGTGGAGAACCATTCTGTTAAACTCGCACTTTCTGTACAGAACTTTCACTTCGGCAGGAGAGATGACGCGATCAAACATGAAAACATCATCTAAAAACGAGATGAACTTATCTCCAAATTTCTCTCCAATACCTGTAGCTGTGAAATCATCAGGCAAACCTTTGTTTTTCTTTCCAACTGTTTCAGAAATCAGTTTACCATTTACGTAAACGCGCGCAATTCCATCCTTTGAGTCGAATGTTCCCGCCAAATGAATCCATTGGTTCTTTGGAACTTTAACAAGCTTTCTAGTGCTGTCTTTAGCGGGTAATCCCGCACCGTCGTCGACGTCAAACCAACGAACGAGTCCAGGCTTTCGGGATTTGACCCACATTGCAATAGAAGCTGCTTTCGTTGGCTTCCTGGTGAACTGGTCAGCTTTGTACATGACTTCACCGTGTTTCAGATTAACAACACGGCCGCAGGAACCTGCAACAAAAATAGTTTGCGACTAAGTAAACGGTTATCAAATAAATTAACTTTCAAAAGACAGTTTATCTCTATCTATTTGAATAATTTATCTGGATGTAAGTAAGTTTATGGGGTAAGTAAATTGTTGTTGTCGTTCACTTTCTGACGTAGTATTCATGAGTGGTTTTTAAATAGCGCGCAGTTATGCGCTGTGCAGATTGTACAAATGCTCTTATCCATTACACTTGTCACAGATCATGAGGTAAAAAGGTCTTGATACCCTTTTAAGTGGCCGACAAGTGATAAAACAACCAGATTAAGGTGAAACGAGAGCAGCGAGTAGACTATCAGCAGAGCAGAACTCCCATTTATATGGCATACTGGTGTGAGCCAGAAATGAGTCGGAGTTTTGACCTTCTGGGTACGACGTCAGATAACAGTTCATAAGCTTGAAAGTTGCATTCCCTGGAGCACCTAGACAACTGTGACGCTTAATTCTAAACTGGTTTAAGTAAAGAAAAGTGGTTTGGTCATGGTCTAGGGCATGTCTTACCCATTGTTCGGTTTGATATTTCTGCTCCATTGACGAGACCTGCGTCGTTTTTGTTACCAGAATCATCTAGTACGCTGTTTTCACCATGTTTTACCGGTATGGTATCAAAGCTTAAGTGCATAACAGCACTACGGGCTAGAAAAAAATCGAAAAATAATTTTTTTTGACAATCAGACGGAATAGAAAGGGCAAATACAAAGAGCTAGAAATGATATAGTGTGCACCTTTTTAGCTCACGCCTACTGAATTCCACCAGGAAGAAATAAAACTTACACAATTTCCTGATGATTTTTTCTCTCATGGTCGTTGAAGTGGGACCTGAAGCTGTAGGTTATAAAAGTTTTTGTCAGTTGACTCGGAAGCGATAAACTAAAACCTTCACAGAACATTAATGCCAGAATAGGATGATCGACTCTCATCAATAATTTTTGGTCTCTTTTCAGGGAAAAACATTCATGTGATGGAAATCTTTTGTTTTCAGTTGTTAACGTCACTCAGACTCATTGCCTGTTCCAGTAGTAATATCATGGATCGCGCAAAGGGCCAGTTTGAGGCAAACCGAGGCACTTGTGTCATATTTTTCGTTTCTGCTGTTTCTTTTTTGAAGGGGGAAATAAAACCACCGATAATTCTCTAGGAAGGAAATTCAACCATGGGTATTTTTCCTTTATCCATTTTTTTCTGGCGGCGTGGTAGTCTGTACTACTCTCTCTGCATTATTCGCATCAGGGCAACTCTTGGAAGTGAAAAATTCACGGCGTAGTCTGTAAGGTTCAATTTTTCTGGCTATTCTATCTCTTAAAGAGGTATCATCTATGACATTTTTCTCTGACAATACTGATTATGCTTTTTTGTTTTACTGATTGGTAGCACCTCAATTAACATAAATGTACGTTCATATTAGAATTGGCACGGCTGAGTAACACCAAACGTACCAGGCTTGGATAACGAGATTGATGCAGTCGAAGGGAAAACACCAAGTGATTCTTCATTTGTAGACTCTGAGGAATAAAACGATTGTACATGATATTTCTGGAGGTAAGCTCGCATTGATGAAAAACAAAGAACAATATGTGAAAAGAAAATCGCCTCCACGATCTAAACTCTTCGTTCGTCTTAATGTTCTCCAATTAGACCAATTTTGGAACAAACCTTCTAAACCATCTTTTAGTTCCTCGTTCTTTTCACTCTTGTCATCCGAAGAAGGTGCTTCAGTATGGGTATCCTGTTCGCTATCGTCTGATGTCTCTGTCTCTGGTTGCCCTGTATCGAGCTCGCTGTCTGATACATCTGCTTCGGATTGACTCGTTTTGACCCTTTCATTCAATTCGTCTCTCTCTTTGTCCTCTTTATAGGAGCCTTTCTCTAACTGGTTAGTTTCAACGTGTTCTTGGTCGGAATTTGGCCGTATGTGCTTTGAAGAGTGATGGAGCTTGCGATTGGGAGTTTCGTATGCATCATCTTTAATGGCATTTTCGGTTGTCTCACCTGCACATAAAAACATGTTTGAAATTGTCAATATCTTCTGAATCTTCATTATACACCGTTGTGTTACACTGTAAGCTAAGTGTCTCAAACACTTTGCAATCGAGGGACAATATACCATTTTGCTAATACTAGCTCTAGTCTATTATAGGGGCAAAATGTGATCTATTAATTTATGAGGTCAGTTTGGGCCGACTGATTCCTTTTGCCCCGACGAGGGAATGGAACCAGGAAAAATATGCATTAGCAAAATGATCTATTAAAAAAGCAGTGTAGTGAGTGAAAATGTCGTACGAAAATTGATATCTTATCTCGTGAGAATCGTTTGAATGAGTTATTCTGAGTTCTAGAGGCTATTTTGATAACTTTTCATTAAACAGTACTGTCTTTCTTAAGACTGCCAGGATTATCACACTAAAGGAAATTAAGTATCAACGTGGATCATGCCATTTACTGTTACTACCGAAGAGAGAAAGGTTATTGCATCACTGTAAAATACATTTTTGTCACCCACGAAATACAATGAAAGTTGGCATGCATTTTTTGGAATATATTTTGCACCTGCTGGGTGAAATGCGACGTCGTGTAACTCTTCATCGATTCCGTCGTTATGCCCAATGATTCCTTTTCCATTCAGTGGCTCAAGAGTGTCATCATCAGCCCAGTGATTTCTGTGGCGATGTCTGGGACGGTAATGTCGCCTTCCTCCAGTGCCGTATCTCAGATTAGAAGTGGATTGCGATTCCTCAACATCGTCTGGCTCGCGAATGGATTTGTCGTCATCTAAATCGTCTGAAAGAATGGAAAAGCGACACAGAATTCTTTCTATTTCTGAATTTCAATTGTTTAATTAGTGATACAGTCAGTACCTGAAATGTAATGAAGTCGCCTTTCTTTCCTGGCTTCACCCCTCAAGCCGTCGATTCCATCGTTCTCGTTGAAGTTATTGTCTATACCCCAGGTTTTTTTGTCATTTTCGTAGGCGAATTTGTCATATTCAGGTTCCTCTGGCAACTGATCATCCTCGGAGGTAAAATAATTTCTTGCGACGTCACCTCGTGACACTAAAGATAATAGAATGTTACTGTAATCCTAGAAATATCATACAACATCGCGGCTTAAATATCTTTCTAGAAATTTTCAAAAAATATGCCAAATATCACAAACGCTTTCTAATTATCTCGGAAAACCGTCTAAATATCTCTTATTTTTGTGGTAGAAATACATCGATTATGAATAACTTCGCCCAAAAGCTTTAGTTCAAAGTTTCTTCCAGTATCACGAGAGGGAGTTGAGGAAAAAGATTTGGGCACTTCAATGTTACCAGCATCTGCCATTTTGGAAAATTGCTGCTTTAGCGCTCGTAGTGATATTGAATACAGTTTTCGAGCGGGAAATCGCTAAACTGAATTTTTTCTGGTAATAGCAAGGAAAACACCGGGTACGACAGAAAAAAACAGAAGTTTCTAAAATACCCCCAACTGTCTATATATCATAATATTTTCTAAATACCTGGGAAACTTCAAAATATCCCAGAAAATACTTGGACATTTGCGGAAATGCCTATCTTGCATGCATGATTTTTAGAGTTTATTTTAAACATTTGGTGATATAGTTAGCAACAGAATCTCAGGAAAAGGCAACTTGTAACTGAATTCATTATATATTTCTTTAAAGCTTATTGGCCTTTTGAACACCTACTTTGGTTCCCAATGATATCATCAGACAGATGAGACCTTGAATTGACGTCTTCGAAGTCTCTGTACACTTGACTAGCAGCAAGAAAACTGGGTATCTTCTGAGGCGCCATCATGGGGACATTAACTCTCACCGGGGATAAGTCTGTTTGACCAATGGAAGTCAGAGGCTCGTTCTGAGGATAGCCAGGCCTTTGTGGTGGAATGTGTTGAAGAGGAGTAAGTCCCAAGGTTTTGCTGAGCTGACCTAAGGTGGGTTGAGGCGCAAAACCGAATGGGCCTCCTGGGTTCTGGAATTGCTGAGGTGCGAGTAGACCCTGCGTGATCTGGTTGTTAAGTGTTTGTTGCAGTGGAAATTGGGAACGTGAATCTAGAAGAGAAAAATATTCTTGAATGACTTTTAGACAACTGATTCACCTGTTGTTATGTCATGTCATTTCAATTACTTGAAGGAATATTTGTTTGAGTTAATGCAATGATTTGCATTATGCACGTTGTATAAGTCTGTTGCCTCAAATTGCTTTTACATTTCATTTGCTTTTATTCTGTTGGTTCAAGAATGTTTGTGCCACTTTAATGATAAAGGGTATGTCATTGGTACTGAAGTGGCGAGAAAGGCTAGATATGACCTTAGAAATGGCGCCCTGAACATTTGCTTAGTTTTTTAACAGTTTCAAGTTTGCAAATTTAAACCCAATTTAGAGCCGAAACAGTCCGTTTGTAATCTGGACGTCCTGTGTTCAAGCTCTCCATGAATCCTGCCTTTAGCTGAATTTGACGTCGGTGGATAGTCAATTACCTCTTGTGTAAGCTTTGTAAATTGCTAGTTGGTTAATTAGCTTCTTGCATTACTGGATTCACAAAGTTGCACCATTTTTACTCTACAACTCTTAAACAGAAATTCCAAAACTTTACCTGGTTGTCCGAACAGCTGCAAGGGGTCTATCGCTTGAGGAGCTGGAACAAACTGTGATAATAATGATTGCAGCGGCTGGGTAGGTAAAAACTGTTGAACAGGTTGCTGCAACTGTTGTAAGTTGGATAGTACTGATTGATCAGGAAGTTGACCAGCGAGAGGAAGAAATGACTGGCCAAACTGCTGTGAATTGTCATTTGCTTGCATAAATGGTAATGGAACTAACACTTGCCTTCGTGGTCTGGAATGAGCACGATATGAGTCTCTAATGCGGCTGTTAAAAACGCGAGCTTTAATTGTGTGATTTTCGTTTCCTAGCCCTGCTTTCGCGTGCAAATGAGGCGTTACGGATTCTTGTCGATCGTTGAAGGTAAGTTGTGTGTCATGTGAGGACAACCTTTGCTCAACGAAAGCTGTCTTTGGCGTCTTTCTTGCTTCGTGCTGTTGCCGCCACACATCGTGTCTATAAATTTTAGTGCTGGAGGGGATAAATCCTGATTCAGTTGGAACAAACGGTTTTCTTGTTGGCGCGATTTTCTCCGCTGGATCAGACGGACTTGCTAAGAATCCTGATTGAGTTGGAACATAAGGATTCGCCGTCGTCGGGGCGACTGGAATCATACCAGATTGTGTTGGAACAATAGCAGGAGAGCTGGAGGGTTCTTTTTCTTCACCAATTTTTGTCTGTGGCTGGATTAATCCAATCTGCGTTGGTTCAATACTGGGATCAGTTTTTGCTTTATGTTGAGTTCCGGCTGTTGCTGGGACAGGTGTTGAAGAGCTCGTTTTTAAAGGAGCCTGCGACGTTCCTAAATGGTCCTTAAAAACACTCCCAAGCGGTGAGAAAATATGTGCTGGGAGAAGTTTGGCACCAGCTTCTGTTAAATATCTGTGGCCCGGTTCCTGCTTACCTGTTTTCTTCGATCTCGCCGGCAACAAGTTCGATGCCGACGAGATGGACCTTGGTGCGCTAAGACGTGGCTTCACTACGGACCTCTGTCCAAGGTTAGAAGGCGATTTTAATAAAGACATCAAGAGAGCCTTCTGAACTTTACGTTGCATCTCTGGAGAGAGCTTATTTGTTCTGTCATCTTTAAGAGCCAGTTTGATTAAAGGAGAAGAAGAGTTTTTGCTTAATGTTTCATGACTGGAGAGCAATGTTGGCGAATTTAGGGCAACAGGAGATGACTTCAGGAACGCCTTTGCAGAAGATGGGTTCTTTTCATCGATTTCAAATGGTGCTTTGAAGACTGATAACTGAGGATAAAGAGTTTGTAGATAATCCGCTGCAGTGTATGGTTTAACTGTTGATTCGTTACTCTGTGAGGTAGACAAACTAATGTTTCCCATTGCTAACGAGGTATTCGTAAACCATTCATTGTGAGAATTTAAAGGGGACGAACTGTTCTTCGTCGAATCATTTTCCACAACGGATGGGGTAACTGCACTGTGATTACTCAGTTTCTTTGTGTCTTTTATCATAGCGGATGAGTTGTCAGTTGGAATTCTACTGTCTGTTGTTGCCGACTTTGTGGCGTGATTTTGTTCATCTGCCATCGACATGTCTTCTTGCAGATGATGATGGGACATGATGATCCCGGCAGAAGAGTTATCAGTTGGAATTTTATTATTTGTTGACGCAGGGTTTGTCTGGTGAATTGCCTCACCTACCATTGATATTTTCCCTTGCAGATTATGATGGGGCGATAATTCTTGTTTGTGAGCCTGATTAAGTGCAAAATCGCTAGTACTGGATTGCTTGGAAGGTTTTTCTTGAGAAACCGGTTTGTTCTTCCACTCGATATTAGCCAGTTGATGTGAAGTGGCCAGACCCTCTGAGACAGCTTGTCTTGGTGACGTAAGTGCAGTATCTGTGGAATAGATCTCTTATGTTATCACTTTTTAAATTAGAGTAATCACAAATAGGTAATTAAATTAAATGCGTTAGACAGACTTAACGAACAAAGTTGTAAAATCGGAATAATTGAAAATAGGTAGCTCACAATATCGGCAGCAAGACAGACTTGTTTACGAGACTTCCTTGGCTGAATAAGACGAGCGAGACGCAAACCTAAAATGCGAGTCACGTACGGGAATTGGGAAGATGATTGTGAGACACGAACGCAAGTGTGACTCACAATATAAACTTTGAGGCATGCATGCAAAACACGGAGAAACGAATGCAAAGCGTTACACAGAAGTGCAAAGCAATGAGATCTAAGCGTAAAGCGTTGGACAGAAACGTAGCCTCTTCCAGGGGTTCAGTTAGTTGGGATGTATCGCGAATTATGGCTCACGAATAAAAGGCCGCGTTCTCTCCGTTTTTTCTCTCCTCCATTTTTTTGAAAGTGTGAGACACAAGAAAAGTGCAAACTGGTATTTGATAGACTAGACTCCCTTAAAGCTCAGGAGCTTGTGCATATTTGCACCTGTGGATATCGTTGTTTGGTTTGGAAACACGTCTCCGTTAGATACTTGTGATTGACTATTATTAGTGTTCGTAGTTTTGTTGGCCACCCTTTGGTAAACTGTTGCTTAACATACCTTGTGACCAAGCATCTTTGATTATGGCATTCGTGATGTCATTTTCATTGTCGAGGAGAGGCTGGATGGTTTTCAAGTCTTCCCTTGTCGGGCCGTTGTCCGCGAACTGCTTAGAATCCAAGTAAGGCGATGTTTCTTGGCTGTCATTGGGCTCAAAGTATTCTACCTTGTCTCCAGCGGGTCGTGAATTCCGTGATTGAAACTGCCCTTGTAGAAGAGACAAACTCGTAGAGCTGAGTTGGTCCCGGTTTGTAGGATCATCGTACATCTCGTTTGTGGCAATAGGAACTGTCGGTGGAGGAGTGAACGGGATCTGCTGACCAAACATGCTTGCTTCGGGAGACTGACGTATTTGATTTCCATAAAATGGCATTGAAGGCCGTGACGATACTGCATCTTGAGGTAGCGGACCAGCCCACTGGGACTGAGTCACTTGGTTTGAAGCTGGAAAAGGAAGCTGAAAACGTTTGGCCTTCCCTAAACACAAAATCAATATATACTCAAGGTGAGATTAAACCTCGCGCAAAACTAAAACGAAAGTTTTCAACCGGGCTAGTTAGATACTGTTTAACGATTCTGCTGCTAATGCTACCTTGTGTGACGAGATGAAAAAAAGAATGCATTACTAATTTCTGGTGATTACGAGGAGGCAGATAAAAAGTTTATTAAACTAAGTGACAACCTTCATCATCTGGGTACGCTTTGTTCTTCTCCTTGATGGCATCAGCTGGTAATATCACAGGCGCGGGAGCTATAAGAGGGGAGGGTGCAACGGTCCCCACTGCGGGGACCACTCCCGCGTCAGGCACTACCCCAGACGGTAAAACAACAGGCGCTGGAAAATCGCTGTTGTATTCTGGGAGTATGGAGGCATGGGGCTCCCCTAAGTACAATTGTCGCTTGTCTGGACCTTGTAAAGAAAAGTACAGAACTGTTGCATGCAGATGAGGATGGGAGGGGATGGCAAGGCGGGTTTGACTGACATCTAGTTTGTTCAGTGATAATAATTTCTATCATTTGATTGTACCACATAAAAGTTTCATAACAAACCCCAATAAATAAGCTTTTTATTCAGTACATCGCGTTATCATGTATCTTTCGGACGATTAATCCGGCCCAAATTTACACAAGCCCTGCCTGCCTTGTTTTAAACCCAACTCATTTCATTGTCTGTGCATAATCTCCGCTTCGAAAAGTATGAGAACAAGAACACCTAAAAAGGCTTTACATCTAAAGATAATTCAAGAGTCTACTACAACGATATTACGGTAAGGAGTGAGAGTGAACCTGAACTGACTAATTTTGGTTTAATTTTCATCCTGAAAACGTTGAAACAACCAGGCTTATCTTAAACGAACATCAATACATCAAGAGGATCAGGGGTTGAACATGTTGTCATTTCCACAGTAGACCTGTGTACAAGATAGCGTCATTGAGGATATTTTGAATTTTTGCACTCGGCTGGGATCTAATGCAGTTTTACCTTCAAGACCAGCGTTTCCTGGACGAGAGAAGACGCCAGAGGCCAAGAACAGGCTAAATATAGTAACTCGCCAAGCGAGTTTCTCCATCGGTGCAGGAACGTCACGTGATAATGTACACTATACATGTATAAGAATGGAGAACGGTTACACACATCATGTAAGGGTACACGACCAAGTACAATGGTTCAAAATCAGTTGATCTGGGACAGGCTATAACTGAATCCAAACATGACGCTCTGGCTCCCGTTGTTCGAAGGCTGGATAACGTTATCCACCGGCCAGGGCAGAAATGTTAACAAAACAACTGAATGGTGATTTATCCAGTGGATAGCGTTATCCACCTTTTGAACAATGTGGGCCTGCATTGCCTGTTTTCAAACCGTGAAGGAATAGGTACGAGTCTCTAAATTATGGGATTAGCAACTATTGATCCATATAGTCAGAAAGAGCACACCGAGATTCACAAGATTCCCAAGTTTGGTGTTAATTAGGCTAGTTTTTACTGAGATACAGCGATTCAAAAACGTCAAAATTAACAAAGAAATGTATGGCATCCGGACGCTGTGTCGGAGAGCATCCGGATTGCCATACATTTCTTTGTAAATTTTGACACTGATTTTCAAATGGCCGTGTCTTGCTTACTTTTGGGGGTATTGTCACCAAACTTGGGGATTTTGTAAAGCTTGGTCTGCATTTTATGACTATGTGGATCAATAGTTGTCAATCCCATAATTTTCAGACTCGTACCTAGTCCTTCACGGTTTGAAAACAGGCAATGTCTTTGTTTAAACTTTCACGAGAATAGGTTTGCTTCTGGTGTAAATAATATTCCGTGACAAATTTCAGTCAGTAGAATACAATAAGCAGTTTTCCCATGTCAAGAGCAAGCTTTCCGTGCTATCCGCTCTTCATCACCCTCGCTATCACATTAAGGTACTTTGCTCTGTCACCACGCCGCCAGCAACGGGGAAATTTTGAATTTAGAGCTAAACGCAGATTGAAATATGACCCAAGGATAGATTTAGTGTTCTTATACGACAAGCAAAACAACTCTAAAGAAGGTAGTGTAAGTTATGACTGAAAGTTAGTGTTCTGACGGCATACAAAACCACATCTATTTCTCCCAAACCTTTACGTTTTATCTAGTTCTTATAATGCAAACACTAAACAATCAAATTTACCTTGGCACTTTCTCAGAATCTTAAAATGACTCTCATTCAAACGATCACTCATACCATGCACTTCATGAAAATGTTTGCCAATCGCCGAATTTTTGTGTT
>Ga0126343_10000838_pt1 | contig 13076 bp, 12 predicted proteins | sample Cyp2metagenome_FD_92531 | JGI IMG/M metagenome (GOLD analysis project Ga0126343, IMG submission 92531) | Coral microbial communities from Lord Howe Island, Old Settlement Bay, Australia - Cyphastrea 2 metagenome | ecosystem: Host-associated > Invertebrates > Cnidaria > Coral ... | reverse complement strand
TACACGTAGTTCTACATTTAGTATACAAAGTTTGACATTTTAGAATCATGGATATTTTATATCATTCATTATTTCTTTTATATTATAGATATTTATATTGTAATTACTGCGGAGCATCCCTCGTATGGTGTCAATGGCGCTTTTTGGATGTTCCCCTCTCCATACAATATTAATTTATTTGTATTTTAATTTATGGAGTAAACTTAATAAATAAATAAATAAATAAAAAAAATTATGATTTTTCTTTGGATGTCAAAACTATGTTAACTAAACTTTAAGTGACCCAAGTTTTAAGCCTTGATTTAAAAAAGGCACCTGTTTATTTTAACTGGAACTTCCCCATTAAATGGTCCGCCATTACTAACTTTAAGCACTTGAGAGAGCTGGATCGAGGAGAAAATGACGTCAAAGGCTCACTAGTTTAAGAATGCAATGCGTGTGTACGCTGCAGAATTAATATGCAGCACGGGAGTTCTGGGCTTTCACACTTTCAAACTCGCGCTTTGCATATATAATAAGCTGCGTTTACACGCAGAAATTTTAAGCTGGTGAGCCTTTGACGTCACTTTTCCCGGATCCAACCCTCTAAGGTCCAATCGGTCAGCTTTGAACGTGAGTAATGGCGGATGGTGAAATCCAAAACTTACACTCTAAGTAAACAGCTTTTGGAAAAAAATCAAAGGTTAATATTTTGCCAGTCAAGTGTTAAGCAGACACACTTTCAAAATCTCAAGAAAAAAAGGAAGTGATTCTTTTGATCACAGGGGCACTTCAAGTGTTTTCTTTGAGAGTTGTGAAACTTGTGTTCTTGTATGTGGTTTTTCTGTAAATTGAAATGGGCCGCTTCATTAATTGACTCTACATTGTACATCTGATTGAACCTTGTAATTCTCTCCACTAGCTTCAGAGGCTGGAAGACGTGCAAGTGGAAGTAGCGCCTGGCAGTTATGCAGTTTCCGCTGGTCGTTACGGCGCACCCAGACAGCACACCCATATTGTCCGATTGGAGCCTGGACAGACAGTAGATCTAGGGTTTTCGTTATAGTGTTGTCATGCTGCAGTTTTTCTTCATGATATAATTAATACTTACGACGATTCACAGTTCACTTCTTTCCCCATGCTAGATTTTCAAGGCCGCAGATCTTTTCTCAGTAAAGTTTAGGTTTTCAAATTGAAAAGGTGGAAAGTTATGGAGACGAATGTTTTGATTCTGGTAGCATTTTCGTTCAGTGATAGTTATGTGGAAATGACCAGGTTGACAACGTATAAAGATTGCAAGGGGAAATTAGATATTAATTAGGCCGGAAGGGTTCAAAGGATTGTAGTATTTGTAAATTACCATTAATTGTAAGGAGGGCATCATACATTTATATAATATAGTCTTGTAATTGTAGAAAAACTCTATACTTCAAAATTAATAGGCTTGTGTATTCTCCTAGTATCAGGGAAATGGCTCTGATTTGACTTTTTTATCCGATGTCCAGTTGCGCGTTGGTCCTCAGCAACTGACACTTCGCTCGTTATTGTGAAACATTTTGTCTTTTTGTGGCGTCATTATTAGCTCGGGATAGCCTACGAAAATGCTCTGCGATAACTTTAATTCACCAGAATGGGGTCTTGAATTACTGTCTTTGCTTTAACTCTACGATCACCACGAATAAATGTTCTGTTTTGGGTTTACTGATTCCAGTTTTTTAACAAGAATTTTGGCGTGTGAACTTGAAAAAATAACAAGCGATTGAAACTGCTAGGAACTCCATTTCTTGTGTTTTCGTTTTCGTTTTTTGATATTTATTTTCTATCGCGGATTTTGAAATCACTCTTTAGTTTTATTTTAGATTCAAGTTTAGTTTAGACTAGTTTCGAGATAGGATAGGTTGCATAGTGCATGTAGTTGTGTTAATTTAGTCAATAAAAGGAAGTTCAATGACCGTAAGTCACTCAGAATCTCCATTTCGAACCTTCCCCCTTATTAAGGGTAAAAAAGAAGAAATGACCGAAGAAAGAAAAACCAGCAGGGCAAGTAAATCAAAAAGCGGCCCCCCTCCGCCCTCCTCAGCTCAAGGTCTGGATCCGCCTCTGAAGCCGACAACTGAAAATGGTCGTATTACCAACCCGGCAAGCAGCTTGTCTCGCAATTAGGTTCCGTGTTGCGAGTTTCGTGCCAAAAGTAGAACCGAGTTCTACTTCGTGCAACATGTTGCTGCAACTTGCAACAATGAGATTTGTTGCGTGACAAGTTGCTTGCGGGGGTGGTAATACGGGCAACAAAACTTTGCAACTTGCAAAGCAACAGTGTTGCGCGACAAGGAAATATTCAAGTGCCCGTATTACTTGGCCTTTAGCATGCTTAGTTAAACTTGGAACTTGTGACTCGAAAGCGTGTTGTTGCTGCGGTGGCATACCTAAAAAGCCACCTTGCAAAGTGCTGGGAGGGGGAGGTGCTGTACTCGGTGTCGGAATACTCACCTGCCGTGTATTCAGGTTAAAGACCAGCACTAACAGAAAACTTAAATGCGGAAATCGACTGCGAAACAACACATCAAGAACCAGAAGTTTTACATTAGCTTTTATAAAATAACTGAGATGCTACGAGCGCGCTCATGATTGGTCGATAGCTGTGTTTAGATGAGAGTATGTAAACACGGTTGTGACGATTTAGATTCGCGCGTACTTTTGAAAAATACTTTTTAAAAGCGGTAAAGCACTTTTTCAGAGTTTACATAGCCTTATCTAAACACACGGGGGCTGGGAGAATTCTCGAAAGTTATGTCTCGAATTCTCCCAACCTTCCTCGTGTTTAGATGAGGCTATGTAAACAGGAAAAAAAGACAGTGCTCTCAGAGCCTCCTCTTGAGGGTTACAAAATATACCCGGGATTGGAAAGACCGTCATTTCATCATATGTCCTTTACCATCCCTGGGCGAGCATAAAACGTCTACCAGTACCCTCAACGCACACGAGTCTTTGTTTGATAATGCGTTGGCTCTCAATAGTAGCCCCTCTTCCCAAACCATAAGAAGTCACGCAATGGAATTTGCATCGGAGTTATTGCTCTTGACAACAACATGTTTATGTTTGTCACGCACGTAAGAGCTTACGGCAGATCTCGTTGCTGTGATTTGTACTTGTTATTAGCTATTTCTTAGTATGGAGTAGTGCTTTACAGTAGAGTCGAAAAACAATTAACTGTTTCACAGTGAATGCGAATGACAGAGGCACAGGTATGTGGACTTTCTAATAAGAGATTGAATTGCACGACACCGACATGGTTCGCTCATTTGCACGCTAATGAAATTGTGAAGCTAGTGGCTAAGAGCTTTAAAACTAATTATTTTTCAATGTTGAGACAAAACTACGCAACTGCTCAATGCCGAAGGCTCCCACGTTAATACCAAATACAAAATTACCGTAAAATTCTATGCTCCTGACTTAATTATTTGTTGTTATGAACTGAGACATGACTAGCAACTTGAATTGCAGCAGATGTATTGTCCTTTTGAACTTCAAAGCGACAGAAATTGCTGTATTCGTGATTTATTGACACAGAAGCGTACATTTTATTGTAAGGTACTTACGTATCCAAGAAACTGTTTCGTAGAAGCTTTGATTTGTGACTTTAATTTACTTTGCATGGCTTGTTCGATTCTATATTCATAACATCGTAAGGCTACCAATAATATATGTCAATTGTTCCGGGGCTAAAGTTCATTAATTGTTTTTTCTGTACCAAATAATATTGTTTTCGCCGTCAGTGTTTTATGACAGCCCAGTGAAACAAATTTCCATAATTAGTGAACATTCAGAACATTGGCCATTTGGGTTTTCATGTAGCTTTTCAATTCAACTTGGAAACCATATCGAGTCGAAATCACCCCGAAAATTATTCAACCATTGATTTTACCCGCATCTAGATGGTTCACACAGTTATACTGAATTTCCCCTTCATTTTAGAATGGCTAAGAGTCGATCGATGCCGTCCCTGAGAAACAAAGTCGGCTCTGAAGAAAATTTTAATCCCAGCGTACACTCCAAGCTTCAGGTGCAAAGTGGTCACCACGTCATGTTACAGACGAATGCTTTTCAAAACAAACGTAAACTGGAGTTATTTATTGAGTGCACGGATCTCGTACAATTAGACACGTTTTCAAGAACTGACCCCATGTGTGTATTGTATGTGAAGAGGCTTGGACAATGGATGGAATATGGAAGAACGGAGTCTATTCCAAACAGTTTGCATCCAAAGGTATTTTTGTGGGAAATTTTGTAGGTAGATTAGTTTCTTTTTACTGACACGTCCGCTCCCACTAGACCACTGCTACACCTCTAAAACGGTACCACGGACGTGTAGTTTCAAACTACAATAATAAGTTATTAACTTTTGCTCTGAATATTATCTAAATGGAAATGTCAAAAAGCGCCATATTCCCACGTTAAAACTAGAATTACGAGCTGTTGTAAGTAAATATTATTCATATTATTCTATTTTAAAAGGTCAGATACTCAACTATAACGCTGTGCAACGCACTTGAACGATTTGTCTCAAAGGATAAAATTTGTCCGTATGCAGTTGCCATATGCCTGCTGACGCTATTTGAATACTTGTCATGTTTGGGAATATAATTTTAAGTTTTTTTCAGCATTTTTTTCCACGAAAGGGGCGATGAGTAGCGTTTAAAAACAGAAAGACGCTGGCGCCAACTCGAGGGTTCGATGGAGAGAAAAAAGGCAGTGAAAAGAATGTGTAAGACAGAAATTAAAACCCCGGCTAAAACCCTCTCATTGAACTGCAGTGCCAAACATTAGATTAAGAAACAACAAATGAATTGAGATACATCAAGTAAACTTTACAAAATGGCTCTAAAATGGTTGTCAGTTTGTGCTCATTTTCCGCTGAACGTGAGAACGAGATGAGAGGAACTAAATCAAGTGCGTGGGTAATTCAGTCCAATTATTTTCCTCTGTCTTAGTTCACCTATGAAATCTCCGATGTGAATATAAATCGAGCTTTCTTTTATTGCCGGAGTATTAATTTTGCGCAAGTTTAGAATGTAAATACGGAATCTAATCCCTCTAGTAGACATTTTTGATTACAAAAGTTTTAGCGCTATTGATTATGACTGAGAGCAAAAGACAATAGTTTTATTTTCAGTCGTTCAGTTTTCCTTGCTATAGTTCAAGATGCTAGGTAGTGCCTGAACAAAGGTTTTTCTTCAGAATAAGCCAGGTAAAGTAAAGCGATCGTAATGAACACTGAAAAGAAAAAAAAAGAACCCCGTGCAATGACTCTGCATGAATTATTTACATGACCTACTTTAAATCTTCGAATTAGCCGCCGGAGCCCTTACTTCAATGTTTCAAATCTAGGAAGAGATGGGTGCTTATTTTGCGGGTGGGGTTGATTGGGGGGGCGCTTATTTTATTTTTCCAAAATCGTGGCCTGGCATGATCATTTTTTCAACACATCATCTGCGTGTAAACAACAGCAACATAAGCTGTTTATCGACATAAAAAGCTGATCCCAAAAGTTTTACTGGCGGCACCGTTAGTACCCTGAGGTGTTCAATTTGTTCAAAAACTGAAACAGTGCAAATCTAATGCTTCATGTCTCAGTACATCAAGTAAACTTTACAAAATGGTTCTAAAATGGTTCTCAGGTTGTGCTCATTTTCCCTTTACTTGTGTTCTTGACGGGCACTTCATGTTGTGTAAAAGAGAGGATTTCAAGTATAGGTCTGCACGGCTTCCGCTATTATCCGTCATGTCGCCTCACCCGTAGAGTTTGACAGCTCTGTAATTTGCCTGTGTTTATGTTTTGTTAGGGCTCATTTCTATTGCAAGATATGCTTTTAAATCTCCAAGCAAAGATTACTGATCAACATTTAAATTTATTCGATTCTGACATTCAGCTGATTTGGTTTCAAGCTTGTCTCTAAATCTGAAATTTTAACGGCATAGTGGTTTTATTTTTCTTCAGCGTTTCGAGGCAAACGTATGATGTTAAAATCGCGAAAGCTGATTAGAAACGATTGTGGTTTCCCTTCCGCCTTGTGCCCGGCCCTCTCTTTTTCTGTACGCCGTAGTTCATTGACAAGGACATGTCATTTTGGAGTGTACCAATCACAATCGCGGATCCTTACCAGAATCCAACATTTTATGAAAATCAGGGGCTTTAGGGAGTTCAAATCCAAACAGCACTTCCCAGAAGAGTATGGTCCCTTTTCCTTCTAGAAGCTTGCACTCTTAGCGCCAGTTTTTTCGGAAACCGGTCGCCATTTATCCTGAATCACTCGTTAGTGAACAATTTTCATGTCTCTGCTTTTTTTCTGTTCAGTTTGTAGAAACGTTCATCATTGAAGCTAACGCTACAGTCCATCCAAGGCTAAGATTTTCAGTGTTTGATTTGGCGAACTTTACATCCAAAGACCTTCGTAAACATGATTTTATTGGCTCGCTGGAAATCGAACTGGAAACTCTCTTAGAATCGGACTGCGGCTCCTTAATAAGAACACTCAGACTTCCTGGTGATGTCAAGTCACGTGGTTACATTCACATTTACGTCGACGATGTAAGGGAAAGTAAAACAAACGTAAGACTTCATTTTGGTGCTGCGAACCTGGCGAAGAAAGGACTGTTAGGAAAATGCGATGCATTTTATGAGGTTAATCGTCTGGTAACGAAGAGTGGCCATTTTCACCCGGTGTATAGATCTGAAGTGGTTACCAGGACAGCGTCACCCAAGTGAGTTGATTGCAGGATCGTCTCTAGGCGTTCTCGACTTAAATGGGTCGTGGGTTTGCGTCTATCACGAGCGATGCCAACAACGAAGAGCACCTCTCTCGCCTATCACTTCCCAGACCTTGGGCGTGCAGGGAGGCAAGAGAGAACGCCAGCGACCAGACTAAGTTATTATTATTTAATCTCTCGTGCGAAACCGGTTTACGATTCCACGTAGTTCCTAAATAAATCTGTTGACGGGTCGGTAAAAGTATTTGGTTCATTGACCTCTATTTCTAGAAGCTAATTGCACACGATCCTAATAAATGTGATCCATGACACTGGTTTGGTGCGATGACGTAGTAAAGCGTTTGAAAGATGTAAGGTAAGTTTGCGGATAGTCCAATTAGTCAAATCCAGAAGACAAGTTGTGCAAGGTGCGAAACGTTTTTGCAAGGTTGACACAGCGGAGGTTTTACGTTACACTGGGAAATGTTTAAGCTCTTCATGCACGAGGCAAAATTTTCCAGCGAAGGCTTTGCAGACAACGCTTTAGGGCTCGGCAAAGTTTCTTCTGTCGCCTTTGAAAAGGTCATTATGAAATGTCTCTTCTGTTCAGTTAGCTCTGCACTTTCTAGACTGATTGCAATATTCTTGTCTCAATCTGTCGCGTTTTTATATCTCTGATGGGATGGGGTATGATGCTTAATTCACTCACGCATCTGATTGCGGATTTTCACTTGCTCCATCAGGTGGGCACCGTTTGATATCAGTCTACAGAAGTTGTGTAACGACAATGTTGATGGACAGCTCTCGATATCGTGCTGGCATTTCTCTAGCAGTGGTAACCACAACATGGTAGGCGAGGCCAGATTACCTTTGACTCCACTTCTCAAGAGGTAAGATCGGTCTAATGTTTATCTGAGCTGATCTAATTTGAAATGAAAATGTGCTCTCCATGCCAAGGAGTAAATCAGTCAGTTGGAATTGACAACTGACATTGCTGAAATATAAATCTCTCCACAGAACAGTTAGAGAACTGGATATCGTAAATCCCAGAAAGCAGATAAAGAATAAACGTTATTCAAACTCGGGAACGCTGCGCATTGTGCACTGTCACGCAGATAGACATTTCAGTCTTGTTGATTACGTCAGAGGTAATTGCGTCATCAGAATGGTATGCGCCGTTGATTTTACGATATCCAACGGACAGCCCTTTACCCAGGACTCTCTTCACACAATGGACGAGGAAAAGGTAAGTATCAGGATTGTAAACTACACAACAAAGGTCTAAGATTTGATGATGGTCCGGCATGACTGATAACTCAGTCACTGATGAACGTATTGATGTATGTAAAAGTAAATTTAAATGTATTAAAAGACATAGCTGAAAACGAGAAATATTGATTGTTGTTCACCACTCAAGAGATTGTTCCCTCGTCTTTTGTCATTCTGCATTTAAAATGAGCTATTAGTATGATAATTAAAAGAAGGTCAAGGATTCTCTGATGATACACGATTGGCAGTACTTCCTTTGATTATAATTGTTAGAACTCTTCCATATATTAGTTATGGCTGACCGGCGTTGTTTCCACGTTCTGTCAATAGTTTCGAGTTCATGGGTAGAGTTATGATAGTAACCTTCTTTGCCGTTTTCAGAATGAGTATTCCCAGACCCTTGAGACTGTGGGAAAGGTTTTATCAAGCTTTGAACAAGATAAGAAAATTCCAGCCTACGGTTTTGGAGCCCAGGCCTCCTCGACTGGCCCACTGCCTTATATGTTTGCCCTTGATAGTGAAACTGGACGAGTTGAGCTTGAGGATATGGATGTAAGTTCTCCGTACAGTCTGAGAAGTGCCTGACCTAATTGCCTTATATCGTCACTGATATGTTTATAATTTATCGCATATTTGTGGAATCTAAGATCATAGATCGACTGGAATTGGTCCTTCGTGAATGGGCAGCGTGGAGAGGTAGAGCGCTGGCCTTGCGATCAGTTGATTGCAGGTTCAGGCCTCCTTAAGACACTACTAGCTGATGTTGTTCTCGATAGCCGCCAGTCCTACTCATCGGTAATACTTCTAAATAGCTAATGAGTTTGCCTCCTGTCAGTTGGAATTTTCACCGACTTCGTCTTATATGTTTCTAACACTTGTGCTTGATCAGTTTGAAGTAAAAAAACATGTTCTCTGTTTCGTCCATTCGTCCATGCTTTAGCCATTCATTCTTTTGGTGGGCCGGTCGTTTCTAAGTCATTCTGGCATTTTCAGTGGATGAAGGCTAAATATCCTTGTGAAAACGGATTTAAATGGTGATCTGTTCTTTATGCCTGCACGTATTAAAACAGTGATCGCACTGTATTTCATGACAGGCTGTGATCGACGCTTATTGGAAGCGACTGGACGACGTCAAATTAGGTGGACCCACTTACCTCGCGCCCGTCATCCAACAGATAGCAGCATACGCCGAAAAAGAAGTATCCCAGTGTTTTCAGCACTACACAATAGGACTTGTTATTGTAGATGGCATCGTGAATGACGTAGACAATTTGATTGACAAGTTAGTCGACGTTGGAAACTTGCCCCTTTCGGTAGTTGTTGTGGGCGTTGGACCTGCTGATTTTAAACTAATGGTAGGAATTGTTTCCATTGTGTGAAAGCTGGTTGCTTGTTACTTCTGTTAGAAATTCTTGTTAATCTGAAGTAATTGTAAAAGTAATGGGAAAACCTAAATAGACGCCAATTAAGAGTTCAGACAAACAAGCAAGCGAGATTTTACGTTCTTGTATTTTGTTGTTGTTTTAGATGGTAATACATGTTCCACTTCGTGATTTCGCCTTTTTTTCTCTGTCATCTACTGTTTGCATGAAACTTCTCCCTAACTAGCCTAAGCTTTCACGTTTTTATTGAATTACTTGTTGCAAAAATATGGAACTTCAACTTAGTGTAACTTTGATTTTTTTGTTTGTTGCTCAGGATGAACTGTTTTCAAAAAATAAACGGCAACTGAAATCAAAAGAGGGAAAGACGCTGGAACGCAGTAACACAGATTTTATATCGCTAAGAAGACACGTCACAAACCCGGGAGTGAACGATTCCATGGTAAGTATAATCACAGTGAAATGCAAACGGCTATTTTATGGTGAATCAGTGGCCTAAGCAGTTCCCAGTCACCAGGGGGCGCGATCCTCCATTGGTCGGCAGAAAGAATAACGACCTCTCTGGCCGGGCTCCGATTTCTTGAGCATTCTCCGAGTGGCCATTTTCCAATGTACTGAGTCAGTCCGATTTGAGCGGAATAATCTCTGCGTAAAGAGACAGTGCTGAGCCTCCCTGAATCGCACATTTTGTTTGGATCTTACCAGAGAGGGTTATTCTCGGGTCAGACCAAAAGGATCCCTGAGATCAGAATGCTGTCGGCTGCTGTCATCTCTGTTAAGCCAAAGCGCGGCCGCGGCGCCAACGAGGAAGTCACTAAACAAAAGGTTAATTAAATGAACAAGAAATGACCAAGTTCTGCGTTTCCTTTAGATAACGTGAACAGAGACGGCCAACTTTTCGAGCTGTTTTTTAGAATTGAACGCTGGCATTGCATATTTAGCCTGAACAAGTTTTTATACCAATAGGCACACTGAAAATATCTACGCAGGTGGCGAAATTCGAAGGTAAAATATAAATCCATTTTCCAAAAGCGCCGTCATCATTGCTAAAGCTCCCTATTGTGGATTTTGGGGACAGAAAAAGAGGAATGAGATTATCATGTTAAAAGGTCTATAAGACATGTCTTGTCTCAATGTTGTTATCTCAAGCTTCTTGCGTCAAGATGGCATGACATCATTCCTCGTTCTCTCGGAAACTGGATAAGATTTGCGACCAAAACGGCACTACATACTCGCCCCAGTGATATTACCAAATCAGCCGTTAAGGCGCGAAAACGTCCGCAAGGTCTAGCACAATGTGGATAGAGAATACGTCAGCACGGAAGAACCCAGTTAAATTAATCCGAGCACCAACGGGCCACAAAAATCTGACCGTATTAACTGGGTGGCCGTATTAAGGGTATTCTTCAAATGACAAAATGACTGATTGAGCTTTTTCTCGGGCCAGAATAAATTCGCCATAATAACGAGGTGGTCGTATTAACGGGGTGGTCACTGTAAGGCGAGGTTTCACTGTATTAGTATGACATATGCTGCCTCAGTTAGGAGGGGTGACGGAAAAAGGAACATGCATTCGATTTAATTAAAGTGCTGCTCAAAAACTTGTATACAAATCAGTATGTAGGGTGCCATTTGCACCAAAATGAATGCTATTTATTAGTATTACTTTAATTGGTTTTGCCATGTCTTGGTTTTTTTTCCTTACGTTTGAATTTCTTTTCTCTAGGCTCGTGAGGTCTTTGCCAATATTTCACAACAAATTGTCACATTTTTTAAATCTCGTGGAATTGTTCCCAACCTCCCGACGAAACTGAACGTAAAGCAACCCTGGGACGAGTGCACTAATGATGTACAACCGACAAGACCGTCCTCTCCGCGCATGCGTAAGATTACCCAGCAGATCGCGGCGAGATGTCCGACGTGTGGTTCTGTAATTGAGGGCGATTCGTTCAACAAACTTTCGCTGTAACATGTCTCAGTCTAGAGACTTAAATCATAAGGCTTACTGAGCCACGAGCGAATTAACGTACGTGCTAGCGTACACTACCGCCCTACTTCAGGGAGTGCACTCGTTAACCTTTGTAAACAAACGCTGAAACACATTCAGTAGACAGTGCAAATTCCAAGATTGCGCGAACACCTTTCTGGATTGTAACAACACTACCAAGAGAAAGAGAGGCAGCCTCTAGTGAAGCAATCTTTGCTGAGAGACTCTCAATCCTTCTTCTTACTAGGCTGTTTCGTATCTCTCTTGGTTTCTCTTCCACGTGAAAGGAGTGAGTGAGCGCTATGTTATTCCGACGACGAAAAGGGGAGACAACTTGCAATCGAGCTGTTAATTGAAGCTCGATAGTCCACAGTCCAATGTCAAAGTCCACACGATATTATCCCATTATTATATTTGAGAAACAGTCTTTTGCTTTGATGTTACCTTAAGCTTTTCATAATCTGCTTGGCAGCCATTACGACCCAAATAACGGCTGCTAAATTAAAGAGACTGGGCTTGTCATACATCTTCTAGACGAAAGTTTGGGTAGAAGGCTATAAAAATTTCTTCATTGGAATTAGAGTTTTAGCGGGACTACAATTCTTAAACATGTAACACAGCCGGTCACAGATTTGATGCTATTGCTAATGCAACAGATCTTCAACTCAAAACTGACTCATAGACTTTTAGTAAGTCCTTGGTCTTGAGGTCGACTTGTGGCAAGTCTAAACTGACCCATAGACTTCTTTGAGGTTCCGAATTTTATTGTTGAAATATGCATTTGACGGCGGACACCAACATTGTTCACCGTAAAGTGATGAAATTCGTCGAGTAATTGGTGGGTTTCAGACTAGTATAGCCTCTTCCAGGACTTCAAAGGGTGACGGATGTTACTCATCCATGAGCAAAAAAGGACATATCATTCCGACTTTTAAAAATTTACCATCGTTACAAGCCATTGGCGAAACTATGACTTCTTCAAATCAATACATTAATAATCAATTAGCAAAATTTATGTCATCTAGTCATATAATCACGATTATCGATTCTGCTTTAGTTTTAGTTTTCGCTTACAACGCTTTTGCAGCACTGAATGCACTTATGATCATGCAAATAAAGCTAGTTGTTGCTAAAAACCTACCGCCGAGGATAATATACACCTGATAAAACACAGCTGTGAGTCACTTTACTCAGGCTGTCGTCGAAACAGTCCGTTGCGCTTTAGTTCACAAAAACGTGAAACAGGATAACCGTGCTGAGTTTCTTATCAAGCTGGAAGACAATTTTAAGGTGATTCCTCAGTTTTGCATTGCGCATTCCTACTGCGCACAATATTCGCGTAATTAGCGCGCGCACATGAGCGCGTGCTCGTACAAAACGTAAGAGATTTCCCTCAAAGTAAGCTCAATAGCGAAATAAATGCTCCTTTTCTTTTAAACAAGCATGGTGACCTATATACTTTATTACATAAAAGTATTGTATATATTATCCTCTTTAATTCTTTAAAAATATAAAAAAATTTGTCGGAAGGAAAAAAAGATATAGCCGAAAGCGTGCGCAAAACCGTTACACCAACATACAAATTATGACCTGGGCCGGGTTGTTCGAAAGCCGATTAACGCTAACCCAGGATTAAAAGTTAACCGGGGTATCAATTTTTGTTGTATAAAAGTGTTATCCATCGCTTATGTTTTGTGAAGTTTGAGATTACT
>Ga0126343_10000837_pt1 | contig 13081 bp, 7 predicted proteins | sample Cyp2metagenome_FD_92531 | JGI IMG/M metagenome (GOLD analysis project Ga0126343, IMG submission 92531) | Coral microbial communities from Lord Howe Island, Old Settlement Bay, Australia - Cyphastrea 2 metagenome | ecosystem: Host-associated > Invertebrates > Cnidaria > Coral ... | reverse complement strand
TGTGCTCATACCATCTTCGCAGTTGTCGGATGTGAAGCCAGGCTCACATTCACAAAAATAGGTCAAGCTATTACCACTAAGACTGCACATTCCACCATTCAGGCACGGGTTGGGTACACATGGTGAGAGCTCATCTAAATATAAGATAAAAATAATAATAAACTAAAGAACTAACACTGAAAACATAATCTGCTCTCGATTTCCACGAAGTCAATGCTGGTTCGGGCATCAGCCTTATCATTTATCACATTATGAAAAACCAGAAGTTCAAAGGAAAAAAAACAAACAAAAAAAAAACTTCAAATCAAAAGTTGTAGATGTGATTATTTTGATCTGTTTTATTGCTTACTATTACTACTCAAACTACCTACTACCTTCTACCTACATGTACTACCTATCTACTACCTTCAGCTAATCAGAACTCTATGGATGAGCTATGAATGCACAGAGCGCAAATACGTGAATGTATGAATGCTCAATGACCCCAAAATTTGGGGTACACACTTAAAGCGGCGTGAAGTTGTCATGGAATTACCTTCACAGAGCTCTCCTGTAAACCCTGGAGCACAAACGCAAGAAAACCCATCGCCATGTACACTGCAAACTCCTCCATTAACACACGATAGAGAAGCACATGGATTCACCGCTAAAAGTGAGGAAAAATAATAAGAACTATCAGGATTAAACGATCTTTTTCAAGCAAATTAAATGATTGCTAAAAATTTGAAAGAGCGACAGTGGTATCTCAATGTGACATTAAATTGAAGCACTTAATAATTCATTTATGTCAGTTCTTCTTTACGATGAAATTTAGTCAACATATTCTTTTTAAAAGCATACCATTCTTTTTGTCTTGTCAATATTTATAGCCGTTATGTTGATAATATCACGGACTCAGATTGCATACATTATGGCTACTGTAACGTTGTTGTAAAAACAAATATGCGGAAAGGCAAATAAAAAAGAAACGATTATCTGCTTTATCTTTGGTCTTGATTACAATGATCTTTATATCATGACATGAGATCTTGATGATGATGATGATGATGATGATGATGACGAAAATTGTGATAATGATGATGATAACGTCGATGATGATGATACATGTAAGTTCTTATCTAGAGACAGTAAACAGCTTGTCAATAAAACTGATATTGAAGATGATGTTATAGAAGAACCATTACCGAAAATAACTTCATTTCCGATATAAGTATCTTAGCGCTTACTGCTTACCCGAAAAAATAGATTCTTTCACTGACACAATGAAATTGGCTGAATCGATGGTACCATCTCCGATATCTTTAACATAAACCTCTGAGGGCTTGAACGCCATCTCTTTGAGTTGCCCGTGAGCAATCTCGTCACCGTGGCCGATGCTCATCAATTTTATTCCTTCGCTTCTTACTTGGAGTGAAATGACATCTATCCCATCAAGCGATTTTAGGTTTTGTACATTGATGACAACTTTAGGGACATCTGTACGACCATTTGTGGCGATGACATTGTCAATGACGTGTATAAGACCTTCACCGACGTTCCTGTTCACCGTGTTTGGGAAACTGACAACCGAAACCGCAAGGTTGATGTCTGAGACAGACAATGTCCCGTTCAGGTCAAATATTGTCTGAGGATCGTCAGCGTAGATGACAAGAGCCACGTGAACTTCCCCTGAAGAAACACCAAGTGATTTGGCCAACAATTCGACGAAGCGTAAACTTCTCCTGAAATCATCTTCTGTAATATCGTTTGATCCATCCAGGAGGAACACCAAGTCTATGTTATTATTGCCTTTTGATTCATGGAAGTAAACAAAAGACACAAAACAAATTATAATTATGACATAGGCATTATGATATCGTGAACACGCCTATAGAGACTGTTTTAATTTTACTTATTTCAGACAGCAGAATACATATCAAAAACTGTTTTGCTTTCATTGATACAGAAAACGTTGCATTTAGCACGCGGATTTTTATAACTTATCCACAACACATGATGGCAGCGTAATTTAAGGCAGCTAAGAGCCATGCATATCTCTGAATCGACCGTTTTTGAAAAAAAAACGCACCTTAGCTATATATATGTAAAGGAATTTGCACAAATATATTCACATATTGTTAATCACTAAATTTATTCTCGAAACCGCGATTTTTCAAGCAGCTAAATCGTGTACCGTAATAGTCTGATTCCGTAAATATTCTAACAATAACAAAAATGTTTGAAAGAATTCAGCTACGACAATAGATAATGGCTGAAAATAAATTAAACTGATTTGGAGTCATTTAAAAGAACATCACATCAATTGTGTGCAAGTTTGTGGATCTGCCTTGGTTCTTAATGATGGATGCAAGTTAGCTTATGTTTGAGGTCGCTTCTTTAATTGGCATTTGTTATAACGACACCCGTAATTTCAGAGGGTCACTACAAACGCGAACCCGTTGCTTTTGGAACTTAAAGGAGCTACGTCACGGTTTGTGCATTTTTAAAGGTTACCTTAACTTCTCAGGTTCGTAGTTTGTAGTTTGTGATAATTTTTTCATCCTCAACAATCCTTGTTCCTTTTTATACCACTTGTTAACCGAGAGTGAGGTCATTACAGGGAATCTCGGACCGAGGCCCTGATGTATTGACCTGGCGATAGCGAGGTGAATACATCAATGCTGAGGTCTGAGATTTCCCTGCAATGACAGACCGGACGAGGTTAATAAGTTACTTATTATACGGCCTCTTTAGCGTTATTCGTATAATTAAAATACAGTAAAAAGTTCCACATCCGCTTGGGCGAGCAAGAGGTCATTCGGCTCATTCTAGCTATAGCTCTCTTCGTCGCTCATAGAAGTAGCTGTATGGTAGGTTTTCTTTCAGTTATTGAAAATATAGTTGTAATTTGTCCATAATTTTTATTGTTTTTGCCCACGCGCTCGTAACTTTTACTCACAACTCAAAAGAGCTGTTAGTCCAAGAAAATGTTTCGTAATGCTTGGTCATTACAAGACAATCTTGCCCTCTCAGCAGCCAATCACAGCGTGCGTATATATTTTATCTTATTATTATCCTTTGGTATTTTGTTTTCCTATCTTAGTTAACTACTATTGTCAGGTTTCCTTCATTCAAATTGATTTTGTACCACACCAATATACCTCACAAATGTCGTGCCTAAACTCCCTTAGTATCACTCAACTAGTTGACTAATGCAAATCTTGTATTTTAATTGGCTACGCTCATAGAGAAGATAGTAATAGCGAGTAGCGAAATTGGCGCAATCGAGCGCGACACTTTCTTTCGTTTTATTCCCACATAAATAAAATTTCTTCAACTTGCATTTGCTAACTTTATTATGGCCATTTCTCTCCGACTAGGTGGGTGATACTAAAACATTTAGAACCTTTGGCCTCGAAGGGCACGGGTCAATAGATGAAATAATCGGTCTAACTGAATTGAGTTCTCAGAGAGATGGTTCGTGCGAATCAAACGGTGTTTCATATGCATTTACCTTCATACGCGATCTATTACATGACGGTCTGATGTCTCACCTTTAGTACACTTTTCTCCAAAGCGATCAGCAGGACAAACACAGTCACGTGATCCAACACCACTTAAGCAGATTTCTCCTCCGGTGCATGGGTTGTTAATACTGCATTGGTCGACGACTGGGAAAGAAAAAGGCCGCAATTTCGTGACTATCTGTTAATCATTACGGTATAACTTTACAACAATGTAACGTTGTAATAATTTGTCTTTAGTAGTTCATGTGTGAATGTCAATGCAAATAGAGACAATTTTTTATATAAACCTACATGTAAAGGAGCTATGCCAGGATATTTTACGGTGAGGACACTTCGACGGCTCTAAACATTTGACATTGCCTTTGAAATCTTTTTGTGATTATCCAGTGAAGGCCAGTCACAGTGATATAAGCGAATGGATTAGCGTATTTTTAATTGCAGAATTGCGGCAATACGGTCAGCACTTACCAAATTCACAGTTTCGTCCTGTAAAATTTGCACCGCAGTCACACTGATAACCATCCAGCATATTAATACACAGTCTGTTATTTCTGCAAGGGCTGCTGAAGCAATGATCTACAGCTGCAGCAAAAAAGGAGAAAACTGAATTTTCTTTGTTCTATGTTGCGAACCTTTATCTGTTGAGTCGTCATGGTTACAAACGCGGTTAACTGTTAAAGGCCTTTTGAAACAGCAAATTAGAAACTCGACCATTATGGATGGTGACAAAATATGACATCTTCAAAAAAATGTTGTATGGGCTATTAGGTTAAGCTTGAGTTTTCTTTGGTCACCTATATAGTACCATAGAACTATCCTTACATCAGTGTGGACATGCACCAATACATGCAGCAGGATGGCACAAGAGAGAGTATATATCGAAGTGCGTGCATTAACAAGGTGAAAGGACTTGACTTCATTTCTATTGGAAATGGGATACCTATTTCAACAGCTTAAACAACCAATTTGTTGTTGTTACCTTCACAAATCATCTCATGGACTCGCCAAGTAAGACCACCAAGCTCGTCATATGTAGTCAGAAGTGTGGTTTTTGAATCAGGATCGCTGGCGATATCATTGATTTGCTTTACATCATACCAATCTCCCAAGGCCACCGTCAAGATTGTTACGTTCATCTCACGGAGTAGATCAGATGGAATTAAGACACTATCAATTGACGTTCCATCGGTTATAACCACAAGAACACGATGCGCAGTTTCTCGACTGTTAACAAACAGTTCCTCTCTGGTGAAATTCAACCCTGTTCCTATGCGTGTCCAGCCTGAGGGATAAACTAACTTCTCCAAAACGTCGCTTGTTTGACTTGGGCTAAAGGAAAAATTGGCTTTCAGTTCTGCCTCCGTCGCATAGAGAACAATTCCGATGTTTGACCGTGAGTCATTGAAGTACTTGGTCAAATTTCCTACAGCGTTCACGATCTTTGCGAAGTTATTCTCTCCCCATTGATTAAGGCTGGAGGAACCTTCGATCATGAAGGCAAGGTCGATTTCCTTTTCACTGCATGCTGCAAAATAAAAGTCCAAAAGGGAAATCTAACGCGAAATTGTCAAAATCCTGCATAATACAACTATTTATTTGTCTTTATACCACTAAGATAGCTTAGTAAGGAAATGAACTCTCAGTCTGAAGCACCCTGTCGCCTGAAACTTTAGGATAACCGCCCAATGTTATTATCATTAGGAATGTCTCTTATGAATACACTTTGTTTTCAATTGGAAACGCATGAAATGAATTGCGAAAGATGAATTTGAAGTTTGCAGGTTTTATGTTTCAACTTATTCCATCGAGCGCATCAAATGGGAGACACGTTGATGGTTAGTGCGTCTGACTCTGGCCAGGGTCATCGTGTTGTTTTCTTCGGCAAGAAACCTCGTTAAAATAATCTGACAGAACTCTACGTGAACGTTTCGGCGAACATCTTCGGAGCGTTACAAAAAACACGGGTGGTTTCCCTGTCGCAGAGCACTCTGACTCCCCCGGTCATAGTCTATTAGACATTGCTGTAAGAGGCCCGAGGAGGTGTTCTGGTGCCAGTTTCAGACGGAGCCAGTTTGAAATGCAACTCATTTTTAGGCGCGGCACTATGCAACACGACGGCCTGAATAATGTTTCCCATTTCTTATAATCAGCGCGCGCGAATATTTTCCGCGCGCTTCGTTTCCGTCATTTTCAAATGAACAGTCTCGCAAACTTAACGGTTTTAACACCGAAGAAGGGCTATGCCCGAAACGGTTGTGATATTTTACATACACTTTCGCATATTTCTATGCCATCAGTAATATTTATATGTGTCACTCATCACTTAAGGAGTACCAATACTTTCGTACTTGTTCCTCCTCTACATTAACCTGACCGAATACTGGGGAGAGAGCGCTATGCTGCCCAAACATCCCCCCCCCGGGGGAGTTTGGGTGCCTCATGTTACAGACACCGGAGATAAGCACCGAAAAATACGAGTCCTTTGTACTTAGATGCTTGTCTTTATACAGATTGAATAGACTAAGAAATAATATGAAGAAATAACAATACTAAGTAAATAACATCAACACCACATTAAAATAATTTATGAAATTTCGATCAACAACTTACTTTTATTGCAGTTTTTTCCGGCAAATCCTGAGAAGCACTTACAATGGTAGTCACCCATTATTTCTTGACACACTCCATGTTTGCAAACGTCAACTGTTCTGGAACATTCCTGAATGTCTGCAGGAACATCATGTAGTGTTTAGTCCCTTATTTCGCAAATCGATTCACAGAAAAACTTCAAGACACCTAGCTGGCTCAATGCTTAAAAGAAACGATTCACCTACAAACTGTTTTAAAAGTTGCCCTTCATCAGGCGATGTCTTATAATTTGAAACTTTCAAGCCATCTATGCTGTAAAAAAGTACCCACCTTGATCACAGTTGGTCCCAGTCCATCCCATGGGACAGGTGCAATAATACGCGTTCATTGGCAGAACTTGACATGTTCCTTTATTTTGACACGGATTAGGATTGCAAAGGTCATTTTCTGGAAGTGAAATAATAGTATTAATTTTATTCATAACACTGTGGTAAGTGCACCAGTAAAAGGAGAAATGCAATCTCCTTACATCAATTGTGCAGTTGGAACAAACACTCAAGATATTTTTGTCGTCAAAGGTGCCTAACAGTCGATCCAAAATCATTGTGTTGTTTGATTTACCATAAACATACACTGGAGTTAAATTCATCGAAAATCAATTTAGTTACGGTCTACTTGCAGATAGTTTAAATGGCGAACGTCTGTGCCGTGGAGTCATAATAATAAGAATAAGACGTTGAGCATAGATGATGCCCTGTTTGGTCAGAGGCGATAACATCAGAGGTGGAAAAAAGGGCAAGGCTTGTCATGTATGGCTGCGGGTGGGACGAAAGTCTATGGGTTAAGGGTCAGCTTTTTACCGCGATATAAACAATGAAGTCGAAAAGACCGCCCTGTACGTAACGGTGTAACAGAGCTCAAGACAATATCAAATCAATGCTTGTTGTGTTACCTTTGTCACAGTCCCTTCCTGAAAATCCAACTGTACAGTTACATGTGTACCCTTCTTCAGATTGAGAGCATGAACCGTTTCTACAAGGATTACTGGAGCAGGGGTCAAGTCCTGAAAGGGTATTAGGAAGGCCATGAGTTACTGAATTTAAGTAATTTTCTAATTCACTAATTGAATATAACTCAGCGTCCTGTTTACAATTTTGTTTCTGATGATAAGAAATTTGTACAAAGTATGGATAGATTGCAAAGATGATGAGCATTTGATTGACAAGAAGACGAACAAAATCACCCTACTAAATAATAACACTGTAAAATACAGTACATGTGGAAGTTTGTTTGTTGCTTTGCTCAACTGAAAGATACCATAATTGTTGGCTAAAGACAGCAACAATAAAAATAATAAAGAACAATAATAAAGAACAGGCTACTAATGCATACCTATTGCTAAAGTGTTTTTGAAGGAACTTGTTTGAAGCGCGAGATTCTCCCCAGAGACAAAAGTCACCACAAAGCGACTGTCAGGATCTGAAGATATCTCCCACAACTGACCCAAGCTGTACTCAGTTCCTACTCCAATGATAAATATGTTAACTTTGCTGTTAGTAAGTAAGCTATGAGAAGGGACCTCGATGTCATCCTGTGACTTAGAAGCCGTAAGGACCACCAAGACTCTTGTGGCATTAGGCCGGGCAGCATTTGAGTTAAACAATCCAGTAGTAACAAGTGAAAGACCTGCACCCATGTTACTCAACCTACTACCAGGGTAAGTAATGGTATCCATAGGGCTCTCCAAAGATGATTGGTTGAAATGATCGTCAAAATTAATCACTAGTTTTGGCGTGTTTCCATACAAGGCCACAGCAACATGAGTTCCGTCTTCAGACACGTTTAGTGATGCGGTTATTGCCTTAATGAAGGACAGGAAGTGAGTGAAGTTGTCCTCTGTTACTACTTGAGAACCATCGAGACAAAAGGCCAAGTCTATCTGCAGATTGCTGCCAATATCTGTAAAATGAGAAGAAAATCTATGAGCATCAACATAGAAATTCTAAATTAGATTCTGAGAAAAAAAAGTTTTGATGACATATATTTTTTTCCTGGCTTGCCTTTAAAATAAACTTATAAAATATACGTCACAACCTCCCTCAAGCGGGGAAGCTAAAAAAGTCCAGGGTATACTGGGGTACGAAATTCTCAGTTTATACATTTCAGCACGACGGGTGTAGATGCTTCATTAAAGGTCTCTTACAAAAAGCGAAAAAGCGCACGCAACGGAGCCGAAACAAATTACTGGTAGCGTTAGTGACAATAGTTTAGAAATTATTGATCCAGTTTCACGACGTTTCAGCCTGAGAAACAAACAAAATGGATAGTTGTATCTGCGATTTGTCCATCCTGCCCGCTGAAATATCATGGACGCCAATGAAACAACAGTAATCCACCTTAGTAAATGGTTTAATTCCAGAAATTTCTGCATCTCGTGAAATGTGATCGTCCTGGTGAGGGTAGTTCTGAAAAGAACTGTTGTTGATGATGGACGTTAAGAGAACTCGAGCGGAAATCATCTTCAGAACCAAATGAATGGTGGCTTGTCAGTCGACGATGTTATAAATCTGGTCCGTCGAACATGATTGTTCAGTTTGGTTTGTCATGATGGTATTACCTGAAAGACTCGTGTAAAGTTTGTTGTCTAGCCTGCGTAGCAAGCGTTCCCGTACGAGGCCAACGAAATTCGGGCCGAAGGAAGCGCGAAGAAGTTTTTCACATTCGGGTGGCACGAAAAATGGGGCGAGACCAAAAAGGTGGAAAGAAGGGGGTGGGGGAGGGGAAAGAAGGGAACGCTTGCCCGCAAACCCCTTAATTTTAAAAAACCCGTTCGCCCTCGAACGGGGCTCTTAATTGGTGCGGCGTGGTCACCTTGATTGACATGTGTATCAAGTTCGCTTGAACGATTCCAGTGATAATAACTCGTGCGTGACTTGCACAATGTTTGTGAACTTGTGCTGGCCTCAGAGGAGATCTATTAGACTTGACATTCGATTTTACTCAGAAGACGCCATCTTTTAGAGGATAAATATTTGATAGTTTTATTACCGGCCGGATTCAGCAAATGCTTTAAAAATCTTTCGGCTGCTGTTTTAATTACCGATCGTGCGCGAAGATCAAACAGGAACCAGAGGACTTTGATAGTCTTAATCTGTATATGTTACACTTACACTTACACTTTATTATTTTCCAGTTGCATTTCACAAGAAAGGGCATGCCTGCAACTAGCAAAGGCTAATCTAGGCGGGCCGTGCCTTGATAGCCGAGTTACAAAAATATATTAAAAACAGAATTTAACGAATAAAGTAGAACGAAAAGAGACAGTATTAAATAACAACAAGAAAAACCGTTACATTGATCTAATTTAAAATATAAAGGGTGCAGCTACTGTTGATGAAAAGAGTCAGGACAGATCAGGAGAAGTATTGCCAGGACTTCACATTTTGTACAATCTCAGATAAATCAATATACGAATCTTGTGACGACCTCGCTTAACTTAACTCATGTCCCAGGCTATTTGTTATCAGCCATACTTTACATAGTTAATGAAAATGTAGAGGGTAAGAAAGTGTTTTGCTCAACACACACACTTAATCAATAAATTCAACTTACCATACTGGCATTCGTTCCCGTATCGTGTACCATCACAGACGCACTGGAAACCTCCCAGAGTATTGATGCAGATTTTCGGACTTTCGCATGTCGCGGGTGATGCCCTCCTGCATTCGTCAATATCTGAAAGAGTGATCCCACATTTAAATATGACTAATGTTAGAAATGTTTTCCGTCCACGCTAAAACGCAATGCTGTATGGTGTTTTCAAATTCCCATAGTTTAAACCATGAGCTTTATCTTGGTGACAGATTAGTGTGGACGTAAGGCCTAGCTGGAGAAATAAGGCTCCGTTTTCAAACTCCCACGGAGTAGTTTAGACGGGGCCTTAGTATCAAGTCTTCCCCCCCACCCCATTTCTGTTGCTTTCCAAAGTTGTAAGCTAGCCGCTCAACCCTACTGCGTTCGTGTTGGCTCCCCGCCCCCCAATTTGAAATGAATCGAAAAAAAGAATGCAAAGCTTTACTTTATTCTCGTAGAGAGAGGTAACCGATTACGGGTCTTTACAATAAACAACCGCATTACCTGGCTCGGGAGCTGGGCAGTGAAACTGGTTAAATCCACTTACCTTGTTGACACTGTCTTCCCTCGAATCCGTTTGGACATGCGCATGTGTAGTTATGACCCATGGATGTACAGTTTCCACCGTTTCTACACGGAATACTTGCACAAGGATCGACAGCTATGAAAAATACGAAAAGAAAAAAACAAACAATTAAGAGGTAACTATGTCCTACTCAAATTACTAATTTAACACGATTTTGACAAAGCGCTATGCGTTAATGCTCTATCAGTTTACTCATTCGTGTGTATTGTGCTACACTACATAAACTTGTTCAATGAAATCGCTAATAGCACATGTTTCACTGGGCAAATTAAAGTGTTAACACAAGGCACTGTATTGCGCGAGTTACGATAAAAACACTTTTATTCTAAGAACGCCTGAAATCATCTCATGATATGAGTCAGTTTCGATATCTAAGTCAGACGAACGTCCTTCACACTGCTGCCGGTCATACAGGGATGAAAAGAGACGAAGGTCTTTCAAAGTGGAACTCTATCGATGCTCTTTCTCAAACATTGTATTTAATCAAAAGGTTACTGCTCTACTGCAAATTCACAAGTGAGTTTATACAAAGTTTTTTTACATATACACAGCATTTTCCACTAGTTACCACCAGCTATAGCTCCTGCAATGACTCCTTCCATCGTATCAATATGCAACACTAAGCTGATGCCAAACACATACGCTGCCGCAGGCTGACTAGCAATGGAGTTCAGTTGGTTCACGTTGTAACCGCTGCCCACACCAACAGTAATTATGATAATCCCTTGGTCTCGGAGAGCTTGGGATATCTGTGTGAAGTCGCCGCTTAGCATTCCACTGACGAAAACAACACATACACGTGGAACGTTCCGCCGGCCAGTGGTAAATATGGTGTCGTTGACAGTTGCCAGGGCGGCCGAGATATTTAGAGATGTTTGGTTTAGGTAAGGGATACCATTAATGGCAGTTGACACAGCAGAAAAGGTGTAATGCTGTGTGAAGTTAAAGCTGACGACCACATCGCTTGCATAAACCACAGCTGCTACGTTAGTCTGTTCCTCGGAGATGTTGTAACCAGACAGAACGCTTTTTGCAAGGAGCAGAGTTTGTTTGAAGACCGAATATGTTATGTAGGATGAGCCATCACAGAGAAACACGACATCAAAAACGGTGCTCAATATTACTGAAACAGATAAAAGGTCCTTACACTTACGCAAAGATAATTATTTATTTACTTTATTAAAATATGCACTAAACAAAGCTGGCTGAAATTGAGTTTCTCGTTTTTGCTCGCTCACTTAACCTTTAACCACCGTCGCAAAAAAGCATAGACAACAAAACCCTTTGCGAATAAAATCTTCAAGCAAACACACAGCTGTTTCGAGAAAGGTTGTCCAACAAAACCGTACTCGACAATGCCGAAAAGTATTATGGGTAGTGGGGTTCGCGGAGCTTGATTGAGACTTCAGGTTTTTCGGCGACATAGAGGGAAACAGCGCAAACAATGAATTTATGCCTTCTCTTATCTTCAGTTGTTGGTAAACACCGAGAACCTCAATCAATCAAGGCCAAGTTCTTTCAACCTATAATACCAGTCGGCATCGTCGCGTACGCTGTTACGCTTTTGTGGGACAACCTTTGTCGAAACAGCTGTATATAACTGACGCCAAGCAAGGGAATTGAAAAGATGTGCGAGTAAGTGGCGTTGCCGTTGGTTCTACTGCTGGTTGGATGACTAAATGGCGCGAATTATTTTTTAGGCCAATTGCTCGTTCTAAAATCAAGTTTGATGGGAATTACTCTTGATACTAAAGTGAAAACCACTGAAACTCACACTTTATGTTTCCAAATAACTAACTACGCGTATTTAAAGTGGCCCGAAACAGTTTCCAGCAATTATATATTGATGGGTCGTTTAAACCCCTGTTTATTACTTGTTGCTTTAATCATGGTATCAAAAAACTGCCCAACCATTGGTGAACTCGTTTGTTACCATTTTCGTGACACAATATGTTACCACAGCAACAGTATTACTTGCTAAAAACACCCTTAATTACAGCTTTAGGGGCTGGTAATTCAAAAACGGCACGGAGAAATATTTCTATGTTATCAACATTTGATAAGTATAGTAGGACGCAACTTTTGACAAAGTTTAAAAACATTCTGTAGGTGGGGTTCAGAGCCACCTTAACTTTAAATTTTCGAGAATTGAAGGTGGCTCTAACCTCACCTACAGAATGTTTTTAAACTTTGTCAAAAGTTGCTTCTAGGAAAAAGAAAAATTCCCACAGACAAATTTCTCTCACAGCTAAAATTTCCGGTTGGAAATTTCTACCGACGATTTTCTCTCACAGCGAAAAAGGTAGTTGGAAATCTCCACAAGCAATGTTCTCTCAAGCTGTCCCTGGGAATTCCCACAGACCATTTTCTCTCACAGCTAAAACGTCGCTGGAAATTTCCACAGACAAGTTTCTCTCACAGCTAAAATGTCTCTGGTTTCCACATACAAATTTCTTTCAAAGCTAAATGTCGTAGAGGACATTTCCACGGACATTTTTCTTTCGAATTCACAGTGGAATGTCGTTGTAAATTTCCACAGACAATTTTCTCTCACAACTAAAATGTTGCTGGAAATTTTAATGGACAATTTGTTCTCACCGCTACAAATCGCTCGAAATTCCACAGACAATTTTCTTTCACTGTAAACACGTTCTAAAAACAAATGGGATATTCTAAAATGCAATTTTTGGGACAAATAAAGGAAATGGACTAAATTTTTTCCAGATAAAATTAACAAATCTGGCATTAAATGCTCTTTTTGGCTATT
>Ga0126343_10000836_pt1 | contig 13081 bp, 5 predicted proteins | sample Cyp2metagenome_FD_92531 | JGI IMG/M metagenome (GOLD analysis project Ga0126343, IMG submission 92531) | Coral microbial communities from Lord Howe Island, Old Settlement Bay, Australia - Cyphastrea 2 metagenome | ecosystem: Host-associated > Invertebrates > Cnidaria > Coral ... | reverse complement strand
TTTTCTCCTTGTTTTTTTTTTTTTTTTTTTTAAATAACATTCTTTTCCTTTTTTTTTTTAATATATAAATTTGTTTTTGGGTTTTTTTTATTGGTGGTGTGGGTGGGGGGGGGGGGGGGGGGGGGGGGGCGTGGAAGGAGGGAGCTCCCATGCAAATTGAAAGCTCTTTAGGTTTTCATAAGGAGTGTTTAAAAAGAGATATCTAGTTTTGGGCTACCATTTTCTTTTTCTCTTTAACTATTCATGGCATGTCCATGAAAGAGTGTCTTTTTCATCCTTTTAAATCCTTTTCTTATCATTTTGGCCGGCTTGAGCGTGAGTAGTCCACTAAGTAAGTCAAAACCTGTTTACTCGTCAAAAAGCAAACAAATGCAAATAAAAGATGTCTTTTCAGTATACTAAGATGCATCTTTTGAACAGCTCTTTTCCTCTAACTGTGTTGTTCGAGTGTGAACGTACTGAGTCTGTGGTTTAATTATTGTATGACAGAAAAGATCGCGTTTTGTTGTCGCCATGACCTGGACAACTGTCGCATTAAATGTGTCCGATTAATTTTATGTAAAACGCTTACAGGTGGCTGGATTTGCATATACTACACATCTACAGCATGAAAAGACATGTTTCTTCTCTTTGCTAGGAAATTACCAGGAAACAGTGAATGATGCAACAACCGCTGTTAATTTGGAGCCAACTTTCATTAAAGCCATAGAAAAAGGTAAGTTCTTGATGACCTTTTTTGTTGACTTGTGTATGGCAAGTCACTGTGTTAAAGGATAAGACCCGCTGATTGCAAGTTCACAGGCCTTTCATCAAAGCAGTCAGCTAGAAGCAAAAGGAAGACCTCTTGTACAATTTAGTCCACCGTTTCTCAATTTTTGTTCTTGTAGTAGAATCACCGATTCTTCCGTTCAACAGCCTATTCGTGTACAATATGGCCTTTTTTGTTGTCACTATGCTGATAACCTATCAATCAATTCAGTCAACTGTCTCAGCTACTGTTAACGCAAATATTACTGTTCGATTTTAGGAGCCAGTGCTTGTATAAAGCTAAAGCGTTACGAAGAAGCCGCGTCCTGGTGTGATAAAGGATTGGCAGTATCCTTTATAACATGTGTCAGTGGCCATGATTCTTTTACGTTCTTAAAAGATACAATTCCTGTTACCCTTTAGGCCCTATATTCCTAATTAGAATCACCCAGATAGTGGTCTGATGCAAATCCTGCATTTTAATCGGCTACGCTACTCGAGGACTGTTACTAATAGTCCTACAATCGAGCATAACGCTTCCTTTCGTTTAATTCCCAAATGATAATTAATTTAATTTGCAACGATTTGTGATTTGCTGTTTTTAGCGTTTTATTTTGTGTGCGACTGGAGACCACGGTTTACAGAACTTGCTCGCGATTTAATCAATTTTGACAACAAATCAACATGGGTCAGATCATGGCATCAGGCCAGATCGAATTAATTCTTCACTTGCGCCCTGTCCACACATATCCGGATATTTTCGAATCCGCAACTTTTTCTTTCCGGATACGGCTACCGTCCACACGTATCCGGCGAATTCGAAAACGAATCCGGAAAAATATAAATCTGCTCTCCAGAGTGGAAAAAAATAAATCTGCTCTCCAGAGTGGAAAAAAATAAATCGGCAACGAATCCTGTAACGTGTGGACGGGTAAATCCGGATTTTCACGATAACTTCAGAAATTCACGCGCGCTCACTGGCTAATTTCTATTGTCAATATGCGGAGAGACACATGAATTTGAAATTCATGCGACGCGTCAGCGAGCGAGAGAGGGCAATTCGACAATTTGTTATCTTAAAAAAGCAAATTGACATCAGTTTTCAATGCGTCTGTCCTGTTATTGACAATGAACTTAGTCATAACATTGTCAAAGTAGTCTGCGGATCAACTCGGCTATCGCCTCGTGGATCCACAGCTACTTAGACAATGTTATGACGAATTTCAGAAATCAATAACAGGACAGACGCATGAAAAACGGACGTCATTTTGTTAAATTTTCGAATCCGATGACGTAAAAAGCGTGTCCAGTTTCTCACCGAACAATAAACCAATATGGCGGTTAACTTGAAAGCACGTGTCGGGCGAACAGAGCAAATTTCCCGCCACAATCTCGCTCACGGCGCATGCTCTGAAGTTATTTTAGTGCTTAGGAGCTTTGGGTACTAGAGTGAATCCGGATGCCATAAGATATGTGTGGATTTGAATGCGTGGACGGGAAAACTTTTGAACCCGGAAAGCAAAAAGTTGCGGATTAAAAAATATCCGGATACGTGTGGACGGGGCCTTAGTGATACCGGAATTGTAAGGTTACCGGAATTGTAAGGTTACTTTACTTCACTGGGCGGGAAAGTAGCATTTCGACACAAAACAGATTTCCTCTAACTTTTCAGCTAACTCAAAGTTCAAGCCCATGATAACGCCAACTTCAGCTAGAAATGTCTAGTCCAGTGCACGTTCAAGCCCTAATTCATGTGGCTAAATCTCTTTGCTGTCTAAAGTAAGCACAACATTATTACCACCATGCAAGAGGCTAACCTTTACGGAGCTGAATGACGGCCCGCTTATACATCTCAGGGTCGTTTCATGTACGATAATGGACGTCGCTACCTAGCAAATCTTTAGACTTGCACCTCCATGGAACTTAATGATGTCCTTAGGCAGACTTCCTTTAGACAGCAGTTAAATAACGCCAATCGGTTCGGTTCCCTCTCCGAGTCACCACGCGAACAGACAAGTGTAGTCAGAGAGTGGGCTAAACTTAACACCTATTGAATAGTTGGAGGCAAGGGGCCGGGGGTAGCGAAAAACAACAAGAGACAGCTAAATACACGGAACATGCAGCACGAAATTCTCTACATTTCATGCTAGGTGAGCTCTACAAGCTGCTGCCTTTAGGAAAGCCAAAAAAGAAAATCATAGGTTACATGAATGAAGGGTTCAAATCTGCCGGCATGGTTTCTTTTCTGGTGTCAGATAATAGAGCATTTACTGATCGTCACTGTGCTGATACATAACTGTAGCTTTTAAGAAAAAATGGTTAATGAAAAGTGCCTTCTTTTCCACAGAGTGAACGCCTACAAATCACTCTAAGCGAGCAAAAACTAAACCAGGGAAAACACAAAAAAGAAGCGCAGCGAGTGAAAAATGAAAACAAACAATAACAACAGCTGGAGTTGAGGTTTCGGTTCATGTTCTCTAGATAGAGTTGCAATCACCACGAGCTACATATCAAGCATTTTTTCACGTCATGGGAGCGTACGGTTTTCTATATAGGTGTCAGAATTCAGGCACAATAACTTCGAATCATTCAGACGTTGGGACATTACTCAAATGTTTACGTAAATTCAATATGTATTGACGTGAATGAACACGAGTTATTGGCTCGGAATAAAGACGTAGCCATCTACAGCTATATTCCTTTCATTATTTAGAGAGGCAACAGGCGACTACCGCCTGAGGGTGGAATATTTTAACATCTTTTAATAAATCTACACATGTGAAGGTATACCTATTGCATGTAACAGGTCACTTGTTCAAAACTTCATGAATTTAAAGAACATTGAAATAAAAATGGGCTATTATTCCCTTTTTTAAATTACCCAGAATCTGGGTAAATACTAAAAATAATTTATTTGTCGTTATAATCATTATTTATGACCTATTCAGAAACTTTTGTTTCGTGACTTGACAACAAGAAGATTGCCAAGAACAACAAGACATTAGCTGACTTACGTACTAACTGTGTTTGTAAAGATAACACATCACAAGAAACACAGAGACAGAACATGAAGCGCCTGCCTGCCACCCACACTGCAAAAGGCCAGGTAAACATTGTTATAATAAAAAGAGGATTGGTACGAAAAAATATTCTTGAGGCTTAAATGGTAAAGCGGAACTTAATCTAAATAATTTTGTTGCCTTCCCTCTTGTGCATCACCCTGCAAAAAAATTTCTAGCCCTATATTTAAAAAGAAATACCAGCGCATGTTGAATGAGACATTTGAACAGAAAGCCACAACAGACAAGTCGTGCAGTGTCCTGGGTTAAAACTTCCTCCCAGTAGGTAATCATCCAGTCAACGATCATGGTATCTATAAAACCTGAAAAAGCTTAACCATTCGATGAAACACACTTTGAACACTAATATAATATTATGTAACTTTTAATACCTAATTATGTTTAGGTTTTGTCACTACGTATTGGAACTTTGATGCAACCATTTGCAATTTGTCGTTAATAAGGATACTTTTTTCTCTAAAGAGAAAAGCAAATTCGTCAGGAGAGGGAAATACGTATGGTAATCTTGGCAACGCTTATCAAAGTCTTGGAGATTTTAAAACAGCCATTGAGTACCATAAACGTCATCTTAAAATTGCCAAAGAAGAAGGAGACAAAACCGGAGAAGGAAATGCATTTGGTAACCTTGGCAAGGCTTATAAAAATCTGGGAGATTTTAAAACAGCCATCGAGTACCATGAACGACATCTTCAAATTGTCAAAGAGGAGGGAGACAAAGCTGGAGAAGGAAAAGCTTATAGCTATCTTGGCAACGCTTATCGAGGTGTGGGAGATTTCAAAACAGCCATCGAGTACCATCAACGTCATCTTCAAATATCCAAAGAACTGGGAAACATAGCTGGAGAAGGAGACGCCTATGGTAACCTTAGCAACGCTTATCAAAGTGTGGGAGATTTCAAAACAGCCATTGACTACCATGAACGTCATATTCAAATTGCGAAAAAAGTGGGAGACAAAGTTGGAGAAGGACACACATATAATAGTCTTGGCGGCGCTTATGGAAGTGTGGGAGATTTCAAAACAGCTATTGAGTACCATGAACGTGGTCTAAAAATTTTTAAAGAAGTAGGAGACAAAGCTGTAGAAGGACTTTCATATGGTAATCTTGGCATTTCTTATCAGTCTCTGGGAGATATAAAAACAGCCATTAAGTACTATGAACGGGAACTTAAAACTGCCAAAGAAATGGGAAACAAAGTTCAAGAAGGGCACGCGTATGGTTGTCTTGGCAACGCTTATCGAAAGGTGGGCGATTTCAAAAAAGTCATTGAGTACCATGAACGCCATCTTCAAATTGCCAAAGCAGTGGGAGACAAAGATGGAGAAGGAGACGTCTATGGTAATCTTGGCAACGCTTATAAAAGTGTAAGGGATTTCAAAAGAGCCATTGACTACCATGAATGTCATCTTAAAACTGCTAAAGAAGTGGGAAACAAAGCTGGACAAGGAAACGCCTATCATAATCTTGGCAACACTTATCAAAGTGTGGGAGATTTCAAAACAGCAATTGAGTGCTATGAACGTGAACTTCAAATTGCCAAAGAAGTGAGTAAAAAAGATCAAGAAGGAAACGCCTATGGTAGTCTTGGCAACGCTTATCGAAGTGTAGGAGATTTCAAAACAGCCATTGAGTACCATGAACGCCAGCTTAGAATTGCCAAAGACGTAGGAGACATAGATGGAGAAGGAAATGCATACAGCGGTCTCGGCAACGCTTATCAAAGAGTGGGAGATTTCAAAACAGCCATTGAGTACCATGAACGTGCACTTAAAACTGCCAAAGAAGTAGGAGACAAAACTGCAGAAGGAAATTCATATAGTAGTCTTGGCAACGCTTATGACAGTGTGGGAGGTTTCAAAACAGCTATTAATTGAGTATCATGAACGTCATCTTAAAATTTGCAAAGAAGAGGGAGACAAAGATGGAGAAGGAGGGGCGTATGGTAATCTTGGCAACTCTTTTCGAATGTTGGGAGATTTTAAAACAGCTATTGAGTACCATGAACGTCATCTTAAAATTGCCAAGGCTTTGGGAGACAAAGTTGGAGAAGGAAACGCCTATGGTAGTCTTGGCATCGCTTATCGAAATGTGGGAGATTTCAAAACAGCCATTGAGTTCCAGGAACGTGGTCTTAAAATTGCCAAAGAAGTAGGCGACAAAGCTGGAGAAGGGCCAGGGGCTGCATATGGTAATCTTGGCGTTGCTTATCAAAACTTGAGAGATCTCAAAAGGGCCATTGAGTACCATGAACGTGGTCTAAAAATTGCCAAAGAAGTGGGAAGCAAATTTTTAGAAGGAATGTCTTATGGTAATCTTGGCAACGCTTATGAAAGTGTGGGAGATTTCAAAACAGCCATTGAGTACCGTGAACATCATCTTAAAATTGCCAAAGAAGTGGGAGACAAAAGTGGGGCTGCCATGTCGTTTTATAATCTTGGCAGAAGCTTCGAAGTTTTAGGGGTTCTTCCCAAGGCTGTTAATTGTCTTTACTCCTGTGTGCGAATGTTAAATATCGTTAGGCATGATCTTAAAGGTAAAGATGAGTGGAAAATCAGTTATCGCGATGTGCAAGAAAATGCATACACTTGTCTGTGGCGTGTATTGTTAAAACAAGGCAAGGTAACCGAAGCTCTAATTGCTGCGGAGGAAGGACGTGCACAAGCTCTGAATGATCTTATGGAATTAAAGTATGGGCTCGAAGCAAATTACTCTCAGTTTCATGCAAGGGAAGAAAGTGCATACGACTTATTCCGTTTCCTTCCGTCGACTGCCGTATTTATAGCAATCGATGAACTAGACATTGTGTTCTGGGTTGTTCGAGACGGAAAAGAAGTGGAACTGAGGAAAATGAAACTTGGTGATAACGCTTCGATGAATTTGAAAGACTTCCTGAAGTCTTTGATTCTGACTGCATCTCTGGAAATTGGTGTAAGAGTGGGTGTGAAATGCGAGGATCGCTCATTGGATAAGCCGAGAGATGAGCAGGTGGCTATTGAAAGGTCTCCACAGACACCAGCTAAGCCTGTTTCTTTCGAGTTGAATGCTCTGAGAATGTTTTATGACGTCATCATTGCGCCCATTGTAGACCTGGTCGATGGTGATGAACTTATATTGGCTCCAGAAGGTCCATTAGGCTTGGCTCCTTATGCTGCATTCGTGGACTCTAACTCAAAGTATTTATGTGATGTTTGTAGGATCCGATTGATTCCGTCCCTCACCAGTTTGAAACTGATCACAGATTCTCCGGCTGGTTATCACAGCAACACCGGGGTGCTTCTAGTGGGTGATCCGTGGGTACAAGAGATTGTTATCCAAGGAAAAATATTGGAACAGCTGCCATGCGCCAGAAAAGAAGTAGAGATGATTGGGAGAATATTTAACAAGAAACCCCTCATTGGAAGAGAGGCAACAAAAGATGAAGTGTTAAGACAACTTCCCACAGTTGCTGTAATACACATTGCTGCGCATGGTCGAATGGAAACAGGAGAAATTGCCCTGGCACCAAACACTACACGAGCATCTCAGACTCCTGCGAATGAAGACTTCCTTTTAACTATGAAAGACGTAACAAGTGCTCAAATTCATGCAAGGCTGGTGGTGTTAAGTTGCTGTCATAGTGGGCGTGGGGAGATTAAGGCTGAGGGTATTGTTGGCATTGCACGAAGTTTTCTTGGTGCCGGCGCTCGTGCTGTCCTGGAGTCCCTGTGGGCGATTGATGACGAGGCCACTCTGGAGTTCATGAAGAGTTTCTACTCATACTTGGTAAAAGGGATCAGTGCCAGTGAGTCATTGAACAAAGCTATGAAACATATGAGAGAATCTGACCAGTTTAGTGAAGTGAAGCACTGGGCTCCGTTTATGCTGATTGGAGATGGCGTCACACTGCAATTTGGTGGATGGGAATAAGTGTTTTTCTATATGTAAGTAGGACCATGTGTGGTTATGACATGGAAGTTAACGTGCCTTAGCAATTGCCGTTGTTGAAATAAAAGAGCTTACATGTTTGCTAACATATAAAGCGGATTTTACACAATTAAAACGTGATTGGCATGACGATTGAATCCCCTTTTTTTCGAAATAATTCCCCTATGTGGAAGATTTGTTAGCGTTGGATGTGACTGTAGTGTGTTTTTCCATTGTGTTTGTAGCAAGATCTTTATACGGGAGAATGATGAATGATATGTATTTATCTTCCTCATAGGTACAGAACAGGGCAAAAGTGCATCGCGAGGAAATGACCAAAGTGCTGAATCTTGATCAAGAAGTGTACTTGCTGACTTGATATGAAGCTCTCTTCCTCATAAGAAAGAAGACTTGAACACTGATGAAAGACTTTTAACAAGCAAAAGTGTAAATAGGAGTGAAAGATTTCGTAGTCATCAAGGGGACGTGTGTTATTGCTACAGGCATGGGTTCTTTGCCAGTGGGTACCCCTAAGCAGTGAATTTGACGGCGCAGGTGTAATATAAAAACCAGCATTGCAATATTTTCAGGCGAGATCAAAATCCCGTTAGGTGTTGGGTTAATTAGGTATTGTTTAATCCGTTTAGAGAAGTCGTTTTTAATTTTTTTTCGTAATATTTTTTCGTGAGCTTTCTTCGTCACTTTTCCTTAAGCGAGTGATATCCCGTGACTTCCAATTACTTTTTGGAATAAATGACGGACTCTGCTTGATAAGTCTTTAATGGCTCCGTAATAAAAATTGTCCTGTTACCAAATAGTAGTGAATTGCGTCACGGTCCAAGTTTATAATCAGTTTTGGGAATATATTAGCTTGGCGTTATACAGTCAAACCCGTTTTAATTGGAACCCGTATTTTAGCGGAATAATTTGTCCTATCATATGGCAATACTTCACAGAATTAAGGCTTGGAGCGTTGCGGTACGCTTAATATTAATATTTTTGTATCTACCATACCGTCACTCGCTTGTTTTTCCCGTACGATATCTTGGGAAGGTTTAACACCTTCCTTGACAACAACCGCTCCACATGAAATAATATTTTAGCTGGCTGTGATGCACACAAAATGTTCGGAAGGGAGGGGGATAGGAAAGCAGGACGGGAGTGGCGGGGGTACGGGGGCTGTAGGGAAAGGGGGAAGGTGTCCCGGGATGTGTTTAGGCAAGTGATAATTAATAATCTTCATTGTCGGTGAACAACGTAAATGTCGTGCAAAAAAACATATGACGGCCTTCGCGAATGAGGATCTATTGCAGGGTTTTATCAATTTGTCATTATTTTGAAACATGGCTTTCAAACTTTATGATTAACATTTCCATCGATTTTAAAAGCCGATGGTACCAATATACTTCTATTAGAACTGGAATCCGAGGTTACTTTAGCTATGTGCCCAAAGTCATTTTTCAAGAGATAATAAGCATTTAACTAGCTTGAAAGTTTCCCGTAAAAACAGGAGTAAATTCTTATAATAGTCTGGCTTCTAGCTGAATTGGCGTTGACGTCAATTTCCATATTAAAATATCGAATCTTGCAAATTGTCAAATCAACAGAACTTTGACGCTAAAAACTGTCATAGACCCAGAGAAACAAGTGTCCTCTTGATGTGACTCGATATTCTCAGAAGTAACATGAAAGAAAATGTATGACAATAAGTTTGGAGAATTTTGAGACTGAAAAGGCCGCAGCCATCCAGGTCCAGCTGGCGAAACTGTGCAGATGTTTCATTGTAATTATTCCTAGGGTTTCCCGAGGGATGATCTGCTACTCAAGAGCTAGTCCTTGGTATCGAAATTGCTGTGGTTTCTTCAAACTGCATGATCAATTGACGTCAAACATTTCCCTGTGTTCTGTAGTCTTCTTTTCGCTTCCAATTCGCATTGTTTATTTTCGTCTCATCTGGTGACCACCACGCATTTCGAAATGAGACGCGACAAGCATTAAAAAGATAGCTTCCAGGTCTTCGCCTCCACTCATGAACGCTGCTTGACTACGATGGCCTATGAACAAGAGCTTCCACGGTCCAGCATCCAGATAAATTTTGACCTGAATATCCCTTGGCCCGAAAAACCTTTATAAGGTCTCAGATCTTAGACAGTATCCGTGTATCTAGTGCGGATGCGTTTCCAGATCGCCCCCCCACTTTATCAATAAGATGTATCTCTGACCTCTAAATCGGCCAACTAGCACCGCTCCTTGTAAGTAGACCTTGCCATTTGATTTTGTATGACAAAATTAACTTATTCCAAATTGAGTAATGTTCAGTGGAAGCCAATTATTAAAGCCTGGGGAACAGCGATAATTGGGTTTCAAATTACATCCACCATCTATCTGCACCAAAGATCAGCAAATTCCTATTTACCTCTATGTCAAACTACCTTGAATGCAGGCTTAGCGTTACAACCTTGCGACCGCCATCACAGACGGTAGGAGATGCCTTATTTACCGTTCACCCCCTTGGTAAAACTTTCTTTCTCTCTCCAGTCTTCCACTGCCTGAAAAATTCAAGATGGCGGCTAGACTTTTTACAATTTGAGCGCTCGCAAGGAAAACTCTCGCCTGCTCTGCAGGTTAGTGTCAAAACGACTCAAGCAGTTTAAAGCCAGAGTCAGAGATAGAGAATGGAATTATGGTTGGGCAGCTGTATCTCTTGTTAAATTTGTGTTACTGAACAGTAGACATAGTTTGATAATTCGAAATGAAGCCAGGGAATCGCACGAATAGTACAACGCTTGCTTACAGTCCTTACACGAGTATTCACTGATTGAAACCGATGGAACGTTAGACTTTATCTTTGTGCAGTTACGAGACAAAGAATATGTGCTCTGCTTCTCTCTAGTTTCAGTATAAATCTACTGGTCGATCAAAACTCTAACTAAATCCTCTTCACAGACACCTCGGAAACGCCAAGAAGCTGCCGTCGTTTTGTTGACAAGGGCACACTGCTGCGCCGTTCACTATCTATCGCAGATTACTCTAAATCTACTAGCGTTTTAATTAAAGAATTAGATTATGAGCTCGAGACTGATTTCTATCGCATGATGGAATCGAGAGCAAATGTATAGTGTAAATGTACGAGGTAAAGTCTGCATACGAGCCAAACGGTCCATCAGGTCGGCCCTTATCTCCGGTTTCTGTACTGATGAAGCAACTAGGAGTATTTGTACTCCCTTCTGGAAAGGATGCTAGTCCATCGCAGCGTTACCCCCAGCATGAATTTCGCCAGCACCCATTTATGCACCTGGGTGGAGAGAGAGGCACTGTGAGAGTTACACATCACAATGTCCCCGCTTAGGGCTTGACCCTAGACCGCTCGATTTGGAGACGAGCGCACTAACAGGAGGCCACCTCGCTTCACATAAATCGACTACATGTTCAAAATCCTCTTCACGGACACTTCCAAAACACCAACAAATGGCCGTCATTTTCAGTTATTAAGAAGGGCACGCTTCTGCGTTACTCACTTTCTTTCACAGAATAGATATAGTGAGTAGCGTAGCCAATCAGAGAACGGCATTCGTAATAGAACGCTTGTAGATTTTTTCTTAAACTCAAGAACATGTTTTCTATTTCTTATAGAAACTACCGCGATGAAAAAATAGGAAAGAAACCGGCAACTTGCTTACCTTGATCATCAAAATGTAAATTCTCTTAATTTCGCGTGCGCCAATTAACATTAGCATAAGTCCACTAGTATATTCTATTACGAATGCCGTTCTCTGACTGGGTCCGCTACTCACTGTCTACTTTGTAGCATTGTAGATGTGGGCTGGAGACAGCGTGTTTGCGTTTTTAAAGTGTCTGTGTAGAGAATTTATATAAACTTTTGAACTTCCAGTAGTCTTACTAAACTGCGACAATTTTAATTTTTGCTCTCGATTACTAGGCGTAATTGTTGACCCGGGCTGTGCCTCATGGTCAACTTAATTGTCACGCGATAGAAATAGAGAGCGAATAATCTTATTGTTAAATAGAAACACAATTTTCGAACAATCAGCGCGGGTATTTTCTGGGGTATTTTTGGTAAATAATGATACAAAGTGTGTTGTTCAAGAGAGTTACTAGTTTTTAGTGATTTGAAGATGTCTTGCTTGCTGCCTACCTTAATGATCAAATATTATTCACCGAAGTCGAGGTAAATATCCATCACTTTCACTGCCACTATGGTGAATATAATATTTTTTAGTATATACCACATAAGCTCAATAATTAGCGGACCAAAACTCTATGTTATGTGTGTCAAGCGGTCGGAAATTCAAAAATCTCTCGCGAAGGCTGCTCGGAGGTGAATAGTACTTGCCAATCACCTACGAGTTAACCAATCAGAGCGCGCGAAAAGCACTATTCACTTGTGTGGTAAATACTAGCCGTCACGTCATGCGGCATTGTTCCGAGAAAAAAGGGAAAAACCTCGAAATTTCTGACGCCAATTATCTTCCACCCACGCGGTTATTGTTCATTCTCACCGTAAGCAGTTGTCTTTAACTGTTTAGTACACCCAAAAGCAAGTCATTTTTATTCAAGCAGAGTTCAGTATGATTCAAGTGTCATCCCGCTAGATTCCTTTTGGTCACCGTGGCAAATAGAAGATCAGGTAAGTTTAATGTTTCGTTGCTGTACGTTGAAATTGCCGCTCGATTGCACATGCACAACATTTATTTACAAGACTGTTAAAGTCTGTCATATAAATTCTTATCGGTCGAGCTCGCTCTGGTCTTTACATGATCGATTTACAGCCTGTACGATAGGCTTCTCAGTCGAAATAAACGACACTTCCAATATTCGAACGGGAAAAAGGAAACCGCGCATTGAACATCATCGACTTTGGAGTGACTAATTGGAACGGCTGATTCACTTGATCTTATTTTGCGGAGAGCAAGTTTGCTGCGAGAATGCAAGTAACCTGTTCAAATCAAATCGACAACCCTTCCTTTCGGAAAGCGTTATTACGGTTAAAAAGTGAAAGTGATCTTTTCAAAAGACTACTTTGGTCCTGTCTTATCTGGTAACCCTATTCAAAAACCTTTCTTTCAAAAGCTTATTGCTGCCGATAGGCAGCCTTCATATTCTTGGAGCCATCGAGAGTTTTTGGTTCGAGGGTTCGACCCGTTGGCATTAAGAAACAGCCAATCAGAAATCCTGTTATATGGCGCAGTCTAGCCAATCAGCAGCTGTCTTATAGGAAAAATTGACATGTGCTTGCTCAGCGAGAAAACCGTGCTCGCTCAGCGGAAAATCGCATGTGCTCGCAGCATGGGTAGCCGCCGGTTTCGCGCCATGGCGAGTTCGCCCCCAC
>Ga0126343_10000835_pt1 | contig 13083 bp, 6 predicted proteins | sample Cyp2metagenome_FD_92531 | JGI IMG/M metagenome (GOLD analysis project Ga0126343, IMG submission 92531) | Coral microbial communities from Lord Howe Island, Old Settlement Bay, Australia - Cyphastrea 2 metagenome | ecosystem: Host-associated > Invertebrates > Cnidaria > Coral ... | reverse complement strand
ATTTTTCCAAGAAAAGCTAAACAGTATTTACTAAGGAAACAAATGTAACATCTAAGTCTTCATAATTCCTCTATTTTCTATTTTTCACAACAAGTGTTCATAAATGTGTGTGTGTGTGTGTGTGTGTGTGTGTGTGTGTTGTGTATGCATGTAGATGTCTATATTTTAAAGTGAAACTTAACATGTCTAGTGTCTAACAAGAAAACTGTGCGGTTTATTGAGGCGCTAGGCATTTCCAACATTGTTATCTAATGTATATGGTTTAGTTTAGCCATGTAAATATCTTTTTTTTTACTGTCATGTAATAAGGAAATGTGAAATAAAGTATTTGTATTTGTATTGTATGTATTCAATCAAAATATTTTCTTCACTCAAACTTATAAATCTACACGCAGAAGAGGTTAGTTTATATTGTGGGTCACAAGCTGACGTTCGATCTCACTCAATAGAATTGTAAACTGCCATGAGACATGATGTGATATGACTTGTGCGGTATATAAATACACATTCATTTATTCATTTCGCTTTTTGTTAAGTAACACAACCTCGTCCCCAGGTTTTCTCGGTCAGTGGTTCAATAATCTGCAGCGGGTTGCACTTTTGACGTCATTGGTTGAATATGACATACTTTGTGGCAAATTTGGTCAACAGCAGCTGGTTATGGTGACGAGTGTGGTTTTTAGCCAATCAGAAATGGGGAAATATTTTGAATGAATAACATCTTTTATTGCCGTTTTTGAACCAACTTGATAAGCTTGACATTAATTTTTTTTTGCTATTATTACCATTTCAGGATTTGAAAAGTGAAAAGAGCAAACAAGAGGACACTTCTTTAAAGAAAAACAAAAAGAAAAAAGAAAAAAAGAAAAGGGGTCCTAGATTAAGCCATGCAGAACTGTAAAATATTATGATATGAAGTGTCAATAATATTATTATCGACAAAATTAAATTTAATATGTCTTATTAGGTAACTAGGTTGTTGTGTTTTACTATTAGAGCTCAATTTGACTGCACTCCAGCGTGCCAGATTAGCCTTGTCTAACCTTTTAGTACTTAGTCTTGTCTTTGTAAAGAAGCATTGAAATGAACAATTGAAAAGTGCGCAACATGTAACATCAAACCACCAGCCAAATGTGAGATCAAACTGCAGAAAGAAATTTTCAGGAAAGGTTCCATACACATCTGTAAGCTTTATCCAACAAATTACAATCAAAGGAAATAATGAAATATTTAATATATTTACAACCTAGTATCTAATGAAGTGTGGGTTTTCCAACACTTAACCTAAAATTATATATTTGAATGAATGCTAGGAATGTCAGCATGTTTCAATAGGAAGCTCGGGCTTCATTTTGGCTCTTTGATCTTGCATTTCCTTGGTAGTAATTACACTTTAAAATATCTCTGGGCCACTGTTAAACTGTTTTTACTTCAAAATAATGATAGTGTCTCAATCTCTTTTAACACTGTTTTTGTATAGTGCTGTACGAAAAAAAATTGAAAGAATCTTAGTTTGTCTTTAATGTGCCACAGTTTAAATTAAGACATCCATTGGCTTCTGAATGATCAAATGAATGCAAACTTTAGACATGATTGGTTCCATAATTTTTTATTTATTATTAAACGAGTTTAAATGCAGTAAATAATCTGCAAATATCTCATAAGTTGAGTTGTTTTGAAAAACTCTGAGTAGCGCTTTGGATAAAAGATAAATGCCACTTAAAGTTTGAAATAATTCAAGTATAATATTATTTTAGAAGTACCTATTTACATTGAGTTAATAATAAACGTTGCTAAAAGGCAGTGATCATTCTGTTTTCTAATTCAATGTAAAATGTCTCATGAATTTGCCATCCACAATATATTGTCTCAGGTCTGCTGAATCTTGCTTGGAGTGAAGAAAAAGTGAAGCTTGTTTGGAAGAAGGCTGATTGTTATCGACTTTGCCTCAAATGGCTCACCATCAATTGAGAACCATGAAAGCTGCAAACAGCAAATTAAAGAAACAGTTGTAATGGACAAACCTCACAAACTAGCTTATAATTTTTATCTTAGTAGAGATATGAGCTATCTTCCAGATTTTGAATTTCACTGGTAACATTTCTCTAATAAATTTAGCGGTTCAGTTTGTCATCAGGTCTTATCACTAACATTGACCCAGAATAACCAGATGCCATCAAATTTTATTACTTAAGAAGGAGGAAGAAGTAAAATATACCACTAAATGTAAACATTTTTAAAAATGCCAGTCAGTACAATACCTCATGGTCTTTAGGATCCAGTTTGAGTTGTTTCACCATCAAGCAATTGTGTCCTGAGTGAAGCAAATTTAATCAACACATTAGAAATATTAAGGTCAGCACAAGCATGTCAAGAGAGTCGTCCCAGGGAGGTGTACCTGCAGGAGACAAGTACCTCTCTGTAAACTACCCAGTGTCATCAAAAGAATTTTGTTCCTAATGTGCTGCACGAGATTCAAACAGGTTTGAATCGAAGCAGCAAGGCCGGGTGACTTGACTGCGTGCCAAGTAAAGCAAGGCACGCACAAGGTTTACTTGACATTGAGACTTGCATGCCTTGCATGCCGCAATAATGAATCAGCTGGGCCTGTTGATTCATTGAGAGAGAATCACCTGGTAGGCATACTGGACAAAAGATTCTCTATTAAACAGTGATCAGTGTCCAGTTTTCCAATTCCACATATTTTACTCAGTCTATTGTACATGTATTTGTTGAACCAATTAGGTGCAGAAAACCAAAACCATGGCACTTCAATCAAAGTTACACTGGGTCTTTAATTTGAGTTTTCACTTGTTGATTGAGTTGTTCTATACATGTTTGTCATTTGCCATCACACACTTGACTTAAAGCTATTGCCTTGGTTTTGGTTTTACAACACTCAGTTAGAATCTCATACTGCTCTATGGCCACTGCATGTATCTCGTTACTGATTATTACTTGATGAATCATCTTCCTCAGTTTTTGCTTTTTCCTCTTTTTCCATCCTCCACCTGTTATCAACAAAAGACATTTTTAATACAAACTTCTATTAGACAGTACTTTTTCTTCCACCTGACAAATGTCGATGCAATTAAATGCTCAAAGGATCAGGTATCTCCAAGAAACTGAGTGACAATTGATTAGTATCGTAGCTCAGCTGTTCTTCAGAGTCCTTTCATCACTTTCAGAGTGTTGAGTATGTATCATAGTGAGTTTGGGCAAGGGCTGTTTTAAAATGGCTTGATGTAAACTGGACCAAAATATATGGCAAAAAATTATGGACAATTTAAGTGTAATTTCGGAGACTGAATGTCTTACCCATTTTCAATAAATTCCGTCTTGGTAAGATCTGATGGCCAAAGCTTTACTTTCAGAAAACTGTTGGTATTCTGTAGACAAAAAAGAACATGTCAGTTACATTCAAAAGTCTTGTTTCAATCAGATCAGTAAAAATGTTCTTTCATGATGTCTCCATCTTGTCCCAAGAAAGCCAGCACAGAGCTCCCTACCTGAGTGTAACTTGTACCAAAGGGTTCCACAGACAAGCCAAATGTTCGGACTGCACTGGTAATCCAACCACCATTGATGATACTCTTCTCTTCAGCATCAAAATGACTTTGCATCGATGGATTTGTGCTCTCGCAGTTGGCCGTTGCCAAACCATGAGACATAACACTTTGGTGTGTGCGAGGCAATGTGTCTTGAGGTGACTCACTCAGAGGATAGGAAAGCACAGTGTTCAGAACAGGAGGCCAGTCCTGTCACAAGAAGATGGAGAGGACTGTTTAGCAAACAGTAATTAATATTATCAAGCTATCAATGAGCCTCTGATACTATTATATACCCTGCCACACACAGTCTGCATTTGAGAAGTGATCCCACGATTGAAGACAGTGACTTAAGGTGGCTCGAAACAGTTTCCAGCACTTATATTTTGATGGGTCATTATAACCACTCTTTATCACTTGACACTACAATCATGGTATAAAAAAACTGCCCAACCATTGGTGAACATGTTGTTACCACTTTCGTGACACAGTAGGTTACCATAGCAACAGTATTACTTGCTAAAACACCCTTAATTACAGCTTTAGGGGCTTATAATTCAAAAACGGCAAGGTGAAATTTTGTTATATTATCAACATTTTATAAGCATAGTAAGACGCAACTTTTGTTTGAAATAATTCTGTAGGTGGGGTTCAGACCCACCTTAAATTTTCGAAAAATTAAGGTGTACCCTTTTCTTTTTAAAGAAGTTGTCTTAGTTGATATTTTTTTCAGTTTCATATTTTAATCTAAGTTTTGATTGCAGTCCTTGAATTTTAGGAAGTGTTTGGTCTCCTTTGCATACAAATTTAAAATAATTTTCCTATTACTATGAAATAGTTTAATAATTTGATAAAGGGCATTGCTTTGATAAAACTGCAAGATGGGACTCTATTCACTGCGTCACAGCATCAGAAAAACAATCACCATGACTGCTACACTACAAAGCTCCATTTCCCTCTCAATAATCTGTAATTATACACTATTTCAATTAACTAATGTTACAAAAAGAAGATACCTTGATGGCAGCCACAATGTAAGAAAGTTTTCTTCTAAAGGGGCCCACAATCCAAAATCTATTCAGTATTAAAAAAATAAAATTGTTGTCATGAAGGACACTCGCATTGCATCAAATGTGTAAAATATGCATCAAGCAAAATAACTATGTACAATGCCATGAGCCTAAATTGCAGAGGACAGAATGATGTAATATGACCATATTTCCTGGAACAGCAGAAATTATTTTGTAAGTTATAAAATCAACATATGTTAGCTATAAATGATTCATTCAGATCTCACTGAATTTTCAATCTGTTTATTTGCCTTTTTACTACTAAGGGAGTTTAAGAAAACCATGACTGCAACGGAAATGGGAACGTCACAAAACAAAAGATTTAATTAGGAGAACAATGGCTGTGCACATGTGTTATAATTCTTGGTACATTTCTTTACCATCCTCGGCAGAACAGCAATTGAAAGTGAAATGACCAAATTTTGCGTTGTCTGGAGAACGTGAACTATAACGACTAATTTTTAAAATCTTTCAGTTTCGTGACTTGGCGTCACCCTTGTGGCTACTTAAACTCCCTACTTTATGTAATATTAAGTATTAATATATTTATTTTAATGTGAGGTGAGTAGAAGTCCTGGTAAGCATATTTACTGCTTATGAAATTGGACCTTAGAGTCTTGTAAACAACATGACGACACACCATTAAGCCTGGTTTTCATATGTTGGGAAAATCGTGAACGTGAACCATGACAGCTAATTTTTAAAATCTTTCAGTTTCGTGAAAGTTTTGTCAGTGATAAACAAAGTAAATGACTGAGGTAAAATATAAAGTGATTTTTTAATTGACATTGTCCTTGGCGTCGCCCTTGTGGCTACTTAAACTCGCTACTTTATGTAATAAGTGTTAATAAATATTTTAATGTGAGGTGAGTAGAAGTCCTGTCTTAAAGGTAAGCATATTTACTGCTTATGAAATTGGACCTCAAAGTCTTGTAAACAACATGATGACACACCATTGAGCCTGGTTTTTATATGTTGGGAAAATCTCAGACGGTCTGGGATGAACGGGGACAAATCTGGAGAATTGGGAGCATTTCTATTTTCCCGACACGTCCAGATTTCTGTGATGGTCGGCTATCATTCCCGACAAATGAATACTCAAATTTGTACCGTCGGGGACGTCAGTGTCCTTCGGCGATGGATTTCGCTCATTACCAATCCCCTAAATTGCTGGGCGCCAGTCCCCCTATCACAAATAAACGTATCATTTCTCGCAAATCTGGGACTGACCTCTGGCGAATATCCGATATATCAGCAAAATGTGGGATGGTCGGCAAAAAGTAAAATCCCCGATCGTCTGCGATTTTCCCGACATATGAAAAGCAGTCTTTAGGCAGCATAATATTATAACAACTTACTTATCTTGCTTTTCGTTAGCATCTCTGAAGGCTCCCCAGTGCAGCTTGCATAGAGCAAATGTAGGACGACCCTCATCACCCTTAAAATCACAAATTATTTCTTTTGTTTGACATATTAAGATGCTTGTTCAATGGAAATGTTTATCAATAAAAACTAATAATTGTAATAAATTTAAAGATCAGAAAGGAGAAACCTTAATTTGCATGACATCCACTGGCTTTATATCTCCTTTGACAATTGCTAATGCCGCATTTCCAATTGTCCTGTAAAAAGTTTAAAAAAAACATAATTAAATAAATGCTATTAATTAAAAAATAATAATTTGTATGAACATTTCACTTGGTACATGTACTTATTAAAACAGTGTCATTTTTATGAGTTAATTACAACCCACTGCTAGCAACTGAGAATGAAAGCAGCTAAGAATGCAAGCAACTAGGAATAAAGAAACCTTAACAAAGAAAATGTTGTCTCACTAGTATTTTCAGACTTTAAGCTACATGTTGTTTTCATGATTGTTTCAGACAGGAAGCGATTTTCTCTCAAGTCAAAACTCCACAAAGTCATGATTGTTAATAATTAGTTTTGCAGTTAAAAATGATTCTGACCTGCTATGACAGAGTGAGTGATGATGGTTGCAGTGACAGTGACATAATAATTGGCAGGAATGGCAGCAGTGGCACCAATGGCAGGGGTGGTGGTGACAGTGACGGTGACGGTGACATTTTATGTTCATCCTAAATATAATGACCTTAAAATGCAGCTGAGCTATGTTGTACTAACCTTGCTTCAGCAACATTTGTGTTTGAAAAGATTCTGTTACAGAGGGTGTTATGAGTCCCAAGGGGAATCAGCCCAATAGGAATCTTGGTAATTTCTTCCTAAAAGCAACAACAACTCACATGAACTTCATCAATGATGGTTCATGATTTCCACCATAGTAATAATAGTGTTAAACAAACTTATTTTCTCTGCTTAGTGATTCATTGGTTATTAATAAACAAATAAAATAGAATATTAAGCAAAATAATCATTATTATTTAAAAGTTTTTGTCTAAATGAAGATACACTTCAAGATTCTGTGAACTGAAATTTGTCACCATCATCAAAGTTTACAATGATTGCAAAAGTAGCTGATTTACTGATGTTTATATGATGACATGTATGTATATCTTTTTTCAAGGAACACAATCTACCGCAAGAAAATTATGTCAGTAATATTTAAAATGTTTTTTTGTTGTTGTTTGACTCAGTGTCACATGCTTATAAACAACCACACCTGGTCTGATCTTCTCAGCAATCCTGTCACAACCTGGATCACAGAAAAGAATTTATACAGATTTATGGACTCTTATAAAACAGTTCTGTTACACTGCAATATTCCTGGCAATAATAAATTCATCAAAAATTTGGAGTTTGAACCAAAGGTCACAGTCATAAGTGAAAGTTACACTAAAAGGGGAAAACAAAGTTTTAAGTTATCATTTTTCAATTCAAGTTTTTCATTAGTACATGTCATCAAGTCTGGAAGAAGTTTGGGGAGCACAAAATAATGAAGTGCAAGTGCAACTCTATTTCCTTTCAAGAGCGCTCTTCAAACTCCCAGAGTGCATCATAACACAATGATACACAGCTAAAATAATGAATCAGTTCTTCGTGACATTACCAATGGAAATGGAAAAGTGAAGTTACTTCCCTCACTCCACTGGTTTAGGATAAGTGTTTACATCCACTGGCTTTGCTGGCTTATCTTAATAAAATAACTTAACATTAAGCACCCTCAGATCTCATGACTGAATAACAAATTAATCCCCTCACTGAAGGAGTCTTAAGGTTATTCCAGATCTAGACCCAGGCCCGGAGGCCCTTGGCAACAATTGGTGATTTGTCTCTTTTTGTACACTTGCTAACCTCAAGCAAGGTACCATCTCCTCCAGCGACAACTATGCCATCTGTAGTTGGATCAATATACTGTGTCAGGGTTTTAATTTGTCCTTCATATTCTGTCTGTGAACAAACAAACAAAAAACAACAATCACTCAAGTTAGTTAGACATAATTATCTATTAGTTATTTTATTTATTTTTTGACGTTATTTTATAACAACTTTATTTGCACCCAAAAAGATGTGTACATGTATGTATTCAAATAGGGTACCAGCAGGGAAGGACTTAAGCTGACCCCCTTTGTTGTAAAAAATAAAAAATAAATAAGCTACACAATTTCTACAATAATTCTAAAGAATTATTTTAAATGCATCTATTACTCAATATATAGAATTCAATTACAAATTTAATGAACAAATTTACAAAACCTTAGTTGCTTAGATACCCTATCTTATGTCTTGTTCTGGGCAACAAAGTTCACTTGTTGCAACTGCAATAAAACTTCTTACCATTAGTTCCTGCTATGTTTTGATCGCTACAAGCTTGCCAAGTTTAACTGAATTCCAGTATTCCAGATTATTTGTACCTCACCCAGTCATTGTGAAGTTAATAGATAAATTAAGTAACGCTGAAATATGTGTAGCAATAAATATCTGTGCTCTGTATATCATTAATAAATCTGATCTACATGTACATGTATTTTACCTTGACAATGGTGACATCAAGTCCTGCGATATGAAGTATTGGTTCAGCATTTTTCTTTAAAAGAGTTTCTGCACTACCACTAGAGAGTAAAAAAAATATGCTAATACATTCAGGCTTTAGCTTGATAGGTGTCCAGGTGTCCAGAGGATGGCCACTTATTAAAGAAAATTATGTTATTTTTCATCATATATTGCCTTTTTTAAAATTGTTCATTTAGGAAGGACTAGCTGTAGCACATTTAAGATGCTCACTTTTCAAATCTTGGCTAATAAGTATGGATACATACTTTTAAAAAATAATGCAAAAATCAAGTAATGGATAAGTCTCACTGGGTAATGTCTATCCCAGAAGAAAATTGAAACTGCAAGTGAAGGGAAATCTAATTAACAAATTGATGTCAATTTTTCTGGCATCCGTCCTGTTGTTGATCATGAATCTCATCATAACATTATCAATTGTAAAGTAGTTGGAGATCCACAAGTCGATAGCCAAGTGGATCCGCAGACTACTTTGACAAATTAAGTTGTGATGAAATTCACCCTCAATAACAAGGCAGACACATGAAAAAGTGACTTCCATTTGTGTCGCACTATAACAAAAAATTTGTCAAATAATTATTGCCCCTCTCACTCATTGCATAAATTATAAATTTACGTGTCTGTCCACTAATTGTAAATGAAAATTAGCCAATGAGAACACAAGAATTTCGGCAGTTATGATTTGTACCGAGGTCCATTTCCACCAAGGTAGCTCATATAAAACTAATGCATGCTTGGGAAACCTTTCTACATAATATGAATACCAGCAAAAGTGGCCAAGGGCATCAATTTTATCTGAGTCATCCCAAAAACCTGTGTACTCTGTCTGTAGCTTAATAAAGAGAGCTTGAATGACAATGTCTGTTTGTGAGAGTCTTAAGCTTTTTGTTTCGCTACACTGTTTTATTATGGTCATTACCTTCCAGCTGCAGGGTTGAAAAACAAAGTGAGTCTCCTAGGTTTCTTTAATGATGGTAAAGTTGTGTCACCAAAAGCCTGTTGTCAGTGAAAGCAACGTAAATTGATAAGACTTCATAAATTAAATGGAAGTTGAGACAACATTGTTTGTAATGAGCAAGACTGACAGGAACCTTTGTTCTTCTCGTTTGGATTACCTGGAATTCAAGACTTTGCAAGATGGCAGGACTAATCGGAGCAACTTCAGAATACCCCGCAACTCACGCCCTCCTTAAATCTACTGCTACCGTGGTCCGCGGTCCGCAGTCGGCTATATGTACTAAGTATTAAACTGAAGTGCTACCGCGGTCCGCAGTCCCATAGTCGATGAATAAGTATTAAACTAAGTATTAAACTGAAGTGCTACCGTGGTCCGCAGTCCTGTAGTCGAAGAATAAGTATTAAACTAAGTGTTAAACTGAAGTGCTACCGCGGTCCACAGTCCCATAGTCGATGAATAAGAATCAAACTAAGTGTTAAACTGAAATGCTACCGAGGTCCGCAGTCCTGTAGTCGATGAATAAGTATTAAACTAAGTGTTAAACTGAAGTGCTACAGCGGTCCGCAGTCCCGCAGTCAATGAATAAATATTTGACTAAGAGTTGAACTAAAGTGCTACCACGGTCCGCAGTCCCGCAGTGGACGAAAGAACGAGGTATATTCGTGGTTTTTATATAGTTTATTATGTAAATTATGTCGACTGCAGGACTGCGGTAGCAGTAGATTTAAGGAGGGAGTGAGTTGCGGGGTATTCTGAAGTTTAGCCGACTAATCTTAAGCATCAGTTCTGCGAGATCAAGATTTTCGTAGCCTTACAAAAGAAATCGAGACCCTGAGAGGACTTCTACATGTAGGAATATTACATTTGAAAGATCAAATCAAACGTACTTAAAGATCAAGCTACCTTAGCTTCGTGACATAATTCTCTTCTTATCATGTATTCCCTGAAAGTTAATCACACAAAAGAAATAGGCTTATTAAAATAGAGATTAAAGTAAGGTTGAGATCATGCGCTTGGATGGTGTGGATCAATCGCAAGTCAATTTAATTTAAAAGGTAAAATTTTGTAATTTCCGATATATTTTGATAGAATATGGGAACAAGATCTTACCTATACTTATTAGTTCCATAACTCATTAACCAACCGGCAAATAGCGCGGCAGCAATTGACTTTTTTCTATGCTTTCGTATGGTGTAAAACCATGGCTTTCCGTCCGCCATGTTGGGAAGCAAACCATTACCCAGTCCCTTCCATATGTCAATTTGGAGCCTACTTCAAATACTCGTATCTTTGTGTCCTCACACATCTCGAGGGAAACTTTGAGGGGTTTTAAAAAAAGGTCCACAGCGGGACCTTTTTTGATACCTTCTCTGGAGTACCTCTGTCCTTTTTATATGGGAGCTTCTTCCCCAGGGGTGGGGGGAAGGTCCTCTGGGCTTCTTGCGTGCGTTCTTGACTGAACTGTACGCACTCAGATATAACTCTTCTCGTGTAAACCTGTATTTAAGTCGCCGGTATTCCCGTCCGATTCCGGTAGATTAAATCGATTCATTGTTACTGAAAGCTACATTTAACACATGGATGCATTAAGGCGAGGGTACACCTGAATTTAATTGAAATTTTAGGAAGTTTAAAGAGGGATTGAAAGGGGGGAAAAAAGGTTATGGAATCTACCAATTTTTAACTTCAAACTCTAATTTTAAAACAACACCAAATCTTCAAAATTTCCCATTTCCATAAATTTTACTTATCATTTGAGAAAAACTGTTTATCTCCAAATATACCTAAAAATCACCAAAAAATTTACACAACGACCCAAAACACAGATATGTGAAATGAGCATAGAGATTCTTGATTGCTTTAAACGTAAACGAGATATTTGCATTAAAAACTTAATACCCAGCTAAAATACGGCTTTCAGGTGGACCCCCGCCTTAAGAGGCAGGTTATCAGCGTGCAGCATGTAGTCAATTAATGACCTGATCAGTCATGAAAAGAGAACTTTCTGGTACCAAATGTCTGTCAGAAATAGGAAAAGCTCCGTTTTAAAGTCTCAAGGCTTATACTAGACTTGTACATGATAGGAATAAGGTGTTCGGATAGCAGCTAGTTCTTTCAGTTCTTTGTTTATCCGTTTGTTTGCAGGTTTGAATGTGTTTATTTTTGTTTTTTAAGTATATTGACCAGTTCAATATGTTTGCCCTCTTCCCGCAATGGAAACTAGCTGCCGAGAGTTAAATTTACCTCATCTTGGTCCATTTGCACCGTCGAGAAGAACAATTCAAGCGTCACATTATTTGGAAAAATAAATAAGTAGACTGAAAATCAAATATGTGCCTTGTCCTCTGCATAAATTCGTTGCATCAGTGAAAAGTATCCTGACGGTAACCTGTGTCACAGCCTCCCATGATCTCAACCCTACAGAAAAATCAGGTAAGGCAATTGTGACACGGGCTATCTGAACTGAAGATGTTTTCAAACAGTCAATATTCACCACCACTCGGTACTTAGAGGGTCTGAATGGGGGGGGGGAGGGGGGGGTGGGTCCACACGTCGGTTGTCGGTTAATTTCATTACTTTGTCGGTTGTCGGTTAAATTTTTCGACCTTTGTCGGTTGTCGGTAAATCGCAGAAAGTTCTTTTGTCGGTAGTTGATAATTGTTTTTTTTTTTTTTTTTTCCGTAGTCAGTTATATTAATTTTCGCTCTTTGTCGCTGGTCTGTTGATTACCCCATTCAGAGACGGAGACGCCTTGCTCTTTGCGGTGGCTGTTTTAAAACAAGAGGGATGCCTTGTGGCAAATTCACTCCAAATCCTACCTCTTGGGAGTCAGTCAGCTTTAGTTGCCGAAACTTTTTGTATATTTAGTGCGAAGGCAAGTGCCTTACAGGCAGCGGGAATAACCGTGGAGGAAAAGTGCCGGGTATCAGCAAACAATTGCAAGAGATTATGATCAAAGTAAACCTATACCAGGACCTTTACTTACCATATAATAAGCTAATACGTCAACTGCCTCATACCGGAGTGACTTTCAACGACCCTTGTCGGCTTAAATAAAAAAATCTTAGGATCGTTTTTTTTTACGGTATTTAAAATATCAATTGTCAAAGTATTCAGGATCTATTATATGCATTGCATTGCGGCGGTAAAACACAGCTGAAAACAGCAGGATATCTATCAGGCTGATTGTTCGATCTCTGGAAAGAAAAAGTAGAAGGCTTCGGAGGTCGTCGCAGACATGTGAAGTTTTATTTGCCTGTACTTTTCTTTTCTGAGAGCTTCATGTTCTAGCTGTAGGGTTGAATTGGCGGATTTTCTCCCAGGGCTCATGGCAACTCCACCGTTATGGTTCAGTTTAATATTTTACAAGTCGGAGGATAGATCGAGATAAGCAGCCTTCTGGGGAGACGAAAGAGCACGTAGTTTCTTTCCGGCTATCGTGTTTTCAGCTTCTTTGCTATACACTCACAATTGCCCGCTGATTTATGCTCGCAATTTTGCGTTCTCATTTACCCAACCT
>Ga0126343_10000834_pt1 | contig 13084 bp, 8 predicted proteins | sample Cyp2metagenome_FD_92531 | JGI IMG/M metagenome (GOLD analysis project Ga0126343, IMG submission 92531) | Coral microbial communities from Lord Howe Island, Old Settlement Bay, Australia - Cyphastrea 2 metagenome | ecosystem: Host-associated > Invertebrates > Cnidaria > Coral ... | reverse complement strand
GCTTCAACAATCTTAATCACCTCGTAGAACGTAGGTTTCGTTTACTATTCGGTACTAAAAGTCTCTATTTCGGGAACAAAAAACGCGATGAGTTTAATTTGCCGTGTAATTTCCTCACCTATAATATACGTTTGGTCTGGGACTCGGAGGATCGTTCGCGCTCGAAATAGTCTGATGGCTTCCAGTTTATCCCTAGTTCGGTCTTATGCAGTACCTTGACAATTTCAAGCTTTCCACTAGAGATAGAGAAGAATATACAGGCCATGAAAATATCTCGGGTTTTACACTAGCAATGAACCCAAGATCGATCGAAGAAATCCTCGATGGCTCGACCCCGGCTTCAGCTTTGCACAGATCAGCTCATTTCTTTGGTCTTTTTCTCGTTTCTGGTCGAGTTTCATCGAGATAAAGGTATTGAATGAAAGGGAAAACTCTATTCTACACATCCTCTATTGCTATAGCCTCCAACAACATAGCTTCCTTGCATTTTGCATCGATTTTGACAGTTCGCATATATTCTTCATTGTTATTCCCGAAGTGACGTCAGAAGCCAACTCGTCCCATTCTCCGCTATTCCTCGGTCGTGAACATGGAAAAGGGCAAATTACCAACTTTAAAAATTCATCTAAAATTAACAAAAATAGCGACAACAATAATTTTTTCGCAGTGGTGATCAGGGGAAAAAGGAAATTTATAATAGCGGAAAAAATGTTTTGGGGTTAGTGGCACTTTAACATGCATTTAGATTCTACAGTAGGTACCGTAATAGTCTTAGAACTGTGAATTTAACACCTACTTGGGTACAGATGTTTGTATAATGTACATGTATTTGCCTGTAGACTACAAGTAAGTTTGAGGCAAATGTTGATTTTCCTGTTTTGGCAATTTACGTAGAAACAATGCCAACATCTGTGTTACTTTTTGACTTATGATAATTTGCCTCTTGATTGGTCTGTTCAGCATGCATCATCTGATGTGGAGAAAATGGTGCTGGGAAACAAGTGCGAAATGGAGGACAGAAGATTAGTGTCTAAAGAAAGAGGAACACAGGTAGACTTACTTGTGGCTAGCTTACACTGAAGTTTATAATATTCTGGATGGTTTGTGTGGCATTGTGAAAACCCGGGGGAAAAGTTACATGTATACTGAACTAAACTGCCAGGTTTTGTGTTGTGACCTTTCTTGAACCTGTAAGATTTACAAAAAACAACTTGTGTATGCTTGTTGATCCAAAGGTAAAGGGTGTCTTGAAAACAGACCCCTAAGACCCCAAAGACCCCTAAGACCCCTAATACCCCAAAACTTGAAAACAAAGACCCCCCATATTTTGGGGGGCTCTGAAATTACGACCAGCCGGTCACCAATGCGATTGAAAGTTGAGCGCTGGCGACAAGAATTTTGAGACTACTTTTAGTGTCTTTTATTGACTGGCATTCGAGGAAATTGGTTTCGTTTTCAATAAACAAAAATTGTGTTTTGTTTCAAGCAAGAAACTTACCTCTTGTCTCTTCGAACTTTTTAACTTCCACAGAAATAATTTAAATTAAAATTTTTAAAATAAAGGTTAATTGCTCTCCACGGAAGATTTAACCGATTGTAACCGAGTAAAATGCAGACTGTGTCTCGACATCTTGGCGGCAAGAGTTCACGAGTTCAGTGCGTAAAGAAGACAAAAGTTCTTCCTGATATAAGTAGGTTTCAAGTTAACTGGCAAAAACCTAAATTAACTAATGTTTAGGCAAAAAAAAAATCCCACACTGCTGTTTCCTTTTCATCGTCAAGTGCCATCAAAAGCGTTTTGGGTTAGAATATGCTATTTCGCGAAAATAATTAAGTATTAAATGCGTTGCATGTAGGCTCGTGAAAGAGCCAAAAACGTTTTAAAACAGCGAAGAGTAAATTATCTTGATTCCATGCTCAGGGTTTGGGTTTTTCAATCCCCAAAGAACAGAACTAATATGGACCTCAACTCTGGCAGGCCATTTTAAGCTTCTAGCAGAGAAATTGTTTTCACGCACCCCATTTTGTAATGAGTAGTGCATAGTTTCGTCAATGGGCGAAAAAGTTTAAAAACAGACAAGAGTGAACTATCTTGATCATATGCTCACAGTTTGGCTTTTTCAATCATTGCGGCTGGAAAATAATTTCCTCGAAAACCATTTTGCAAATGCTTTATATAAACGTGATGTGCGTGGGTTCGTCATTAGGCGAAAAAAATTACCACTATTTTTCCATGATGATGACACAGAATGGTCGCTCAGACAGTTTGTGAGTAAACTGTATGTCAATCTCGTGCTCTCCAGGGAAGATTTAAGACTGGAGGGAGGGGAGGGCACAGACACAGGCTCCTGTTGCGTTATATATTCACCACAACGGTAAGCCATTTATTGATTTCCGAAGTAGATCCGTACATGGCTAGACGATTTTCGGAGACATAATTTGGATAATACTTGAGTCTAGTTTCAAATTAACTCCAAACCCCCTCCCCACCCACTCCTTAATAAGACAAGTTTTTTTTAGGGCGGGTTGAAGGAACCTGGCGCAAGGGGGAGTACAATACAGTTGTCAGTTTGTCAATCTCGTGAGCTAACCTCTTGTTCTCTACAGGAGATAAAAGAGCAGAGGATGTTACCATATTTTAAAACTCCACCCCTTCCCTCAAAAAAATTGACAAGAAGAGGAGAAAGTACAAACAGAAGACTTGAACTTTTAATTTAAAGTGTTACGATTATTATACACATGAAAAATTACAAGAAAAATAAAAAGTTAAAAGAGCGATTTTTCACCTCACAAAAAGGTGATTTTTTTCAGGGGGCGACAGTTTTCTGGAGCTACTGTTAGAGGCCAGGAGTACTCACTTTCGCCAGCTGGAAAATGTGTTCACCAAAAAGTGTCAATAAAATTTTTGCTTCACAGCGAAACACAAGAACCCGAAGTTTTTCAAGATGAATATTTCGCATGAAAACATTCCTACTCCTGAACGATCGCAGCTCTCTTAGTTTGACGAAGCCTTCCAGAAGCCACACAAAAAGCGAAAACAAAGCACTTGTTTGTGCCATGCGCCCACGGTATAGCTAGCAGTTGAAACCGCTGAAAACATGCTGGCGCTCAATGTCAATTACATTGCGTGGATTTTTACTGTTTTGGGGGCAATTAAGGTGGCTCGAAATAGTTTCCAGCACTTTCCAAGACGTAGATTTTGATGGTTCATTATTACCACTCTTTATCAATTGATGCTACAATCATGGTATCAAAAAACTGCCCAATCACTGGTGAACACGTTGGTATCAGTTTCGTGACACACTAAGTTACCATAGCAACACTATGACCTGCTAAAAACACCCTTAATTTCAGCTTTAAGCGCCTATATTTCAAAAACGGCAGGATGAAATTTTTTCTTACTATCGAATTTTGATAAGCAGGATAAGACGTATCTTTGGCAAAGTTTAAAAAAAACTCTGTATATGGGGTTCAGAGCCACCTTAAATTTCCGAAAATTTAAGGTGGCTCTGAACCCCATGTACAGAATTTTTTTAAACTTTGCTAAAAGTTGCATCTTATCCTGCTTATCAAATGTTGATAATATAAAAAACAATTTACCTTGCCGTTTTTGAATTATAAGCCCCTAAAGCATAATCAAGGGTGTTTTTAGCAATTAATACTGTTGCCATGGTAACCTATCGTGTCAGAAAAATGATAACAACGTGTTAATCAATTTTTGGGCAGTTTTTTGGTACCTGCATGATGATTGTAGCATCAAGTGATATAGAGTGGTTGTAACTACCTATCAAAAATTTTGATTTACAGCTGTAAATTATTTCTGTGGAAGTTAAAAACTTCGAACAGACAAGAGGTAAGTTTCTTGCTTGAAACAAAACACAATTTCTTTCGATTGAAAACGAAACCAATTTCCTCGAATGCCAGTCAAAGACGTTAAAAGTAGCCTCAACTTTCAGTCGCATTGGCGACCGGCTGGTCGTAATTTTGGAGCCCCCCAAAATATGGGAGGTCTTTATTTTCAAGTTTTGGGGTCTTAGGGGTCTTTGGGTTCGTAGGGGTCTTTGTTTTCAAGACACCCAAAGGTAAATGATAAACAGCTAATAGAACATCACATGTACTTAGGCACATGCTTTTCCAGTGTCAAGGTTACAGTATACCTTCAGCGATGTAGCAAGTACAGTTTAAACGGTAGATACCTAAAACCCCATTTCAAATTAAAGCTTACAGAGCTGGCTATCAAACTATACAAAGACGTTTGAAATAAAATGAATTGTTAAATTTGGCCACTAAATGCGAGTGCCTGAATAACTTTTCGAAAGCTTCAAGTCAAAGCGAATTTTATTTTTCACCGATTCAATTTTTTCCTTAAAGCGCTAAAATATTATGTCGGCGTTTTTCCATATTCAATTGCAGTAGATGATTAAAAAAATGTGAGATGATCGAGCAGAAGTCGCTCTCAAAGAAAAATATTCCGAAATTAACAAATCGCAGACAACGTCTTGTAGTTTATATGTTAAACTAGCTACTATCCACATTTGAGGGCAATTGAACAAATTCCCTTTGAGTTAGAACTCTTTAAAGTGTGTGCTTCAAGCAAAACAACTTATTTGAGAAAACAGCGCCAAGAAAAATCTTCTGCTTCTCAAACAAACTCCACCAACAAACGCCTTCTGGGTTCTCAGATAACTGAGCCAATCAGTGCAGGGAAAGTTTACTACCGGTAACCTCCTTGTGTTTCACAATGTACTCAAAGTACCGAAGGCGAAGGTAATTTTTTCTGTAGATCAGTTTTCCTTGAAGCTGATCACTCTGGCATAATGGGAAAGACGGAAAAAGGATATGAATGCTTGGATGGCTGGGCGAATTATAGAAAAGAAATAAAAGAAAGTGCAGCAGAACAACTGTACATGGATAATATTTCAACTGGTCTCAATGAGTCTACGTCTATATCGGATTCATGGGAGTCTCTGTCAATTAATGGAATATCCCTGTTATTGCTTGTTTTCAAGGTTCTGAATTTTTACAGAACCATTCTTTTGCGAATTTTTTTTTTCTAAGCGTCATCTGCGTGGTGAACTTTAGCTCCTTCACTCATTGATGTATTTTGATTCCTTCTTCACTGTTTTTGCTTTTTCAAACTGGTCCATGTTTTTAACTTGGTCCATGTTTACTTACAACATCTTAATAGAATTACACCTAATACAAAAAAAAAATGCGTAGCAGTGAGAACAACAATGCTGATGAACTGAGTATTCAATTTGTGACATCCTCACAGGAAATTCCCGCGAAAATCATCTCGGTTGATTGCATATGTGCCATAACGCTGTCAATCAAGAGGTAAACTTTTACTTCCGTCATTTCTCTGCCAATATTTAGTCTCTTTCATTTTTTTCAGAAATTAGAGATCATTCTTCGACCTCTACTTTGACCTAAAAATCCAAATTTGAAGAAAATTGGTGGCCCGAAGGTATACTGTAACTTTAAATGCTTCAAAAAAAGTGTAAGCAGAATTTCCCTTTTCCTGTCAAACAAGAGAAGCAAGGTAAACTTGTCCAGTACATGTAGCTTATGTTGTTTGTTTAATTTTAGTGTCTTGTTTTATAAATAAACATCTGGCATTGTGCTTCTGTCTGCACTATATCAATCATCTGTTTGTTCAGTTGCATTAAGTTCAGGCGTGTGCTTGCTTTGTCATTTGTCTACTCATTTCTTCTTAACTCCTGTGGAATTTAGGGCAGTGTCAAAATTTCAACGACCTTTCTTAAATTGCACATTGTGATACATTTTCTTATATTTCTAATGTTTTGCTACTACCCGGTATGTTACAGTTTGCGAGAGAAAAAGGGTACAGATTCATGGAAGTTAGTGCCAGGGCAGACATCAATATAGACGAGGTGGGTATTATTTATTTATTTATTTATTTATTTACTAGCACCATTCCTAAATACAGTCTACTGTCTGCATTGTGAAATAAGGAAAAAAAGGAGACCATCCAGTTTTGTAGCTCTGTCTCATGCTCCCAAAGTCAAGTTCAAACTGAACCTTCACTGCTTTTCTTATTCTTTTCCCACTTTTTCTTTTTTTCTTTTATTCATTCTTTCCTAACTTTATATTTTTGTATTTATCAACTAAAAAAATCATTTGTAACTTTTGATACACTGGCTCGCCTAAACTAACACTATCTATCTGCTGGCAGTCCAACTGTAAAGTGTGAACCAAGAAATGAAAGATCGTTGAATAATATTGAGCAGTAGCATTTGCATCTAGTCATCATGTTAGAAATGTCAAATAGATGCGGTGATCAGCAAACTGTTTCCTCAGAACACATTGATACTAAATTTAATTTCTTGTGATTTTGCACTTGTTTTGAAAGTGACCGAGCACTCAGCATACTGACAATAAAGAATGCTGTTGAAACTTTAATGTGGAAAGCCAGGTTTTTTATGTTGGCAGGCTTTTTACACTTTAACAAGAGACGTACTTGCAGTATTGGTGAAAAGGCAACAGTTGGTAATATAATTTTAACTTTTAACTTTCAAACAGAGAACCTCTCTTCATAAGTTACCAAACGAAAATAATAATTGTACTATGTTGTTGTAATATTTAAAATGTCGTTTTGTTCCTTCAATGTTCTTTAATGTATAATTTGTTAAGTAAGACTTTCATTTCTTTCAGTCATAGTAGCCTAAAGTGACGAGCCATAACGTTTGTGACTCCTTTAAGACAGCCCTTACTTTCTGATACTTCGACACTGAACGCCCATCATTTTACCCTTGAGAAGGATTGGTTCCTCTTTTAGTCGAGGCAGCATTTGTCTAATGCCTAAGAAAGAAACCGTATTAATAATAGCATTTTGATATCACAATGCTAAACTAGCGTACAAAAGTAAACCAATTCGCATTTTTTGTGAACACGAGCGGTGAAAGGTCTGAAGCAGGTGTCAAAATGGGCGTGTGTGGCTTGAGCGCGAGGATCCACGTTTACGACTGGCTCCGCATCTCACGAAAAGCGAAAGGTGAAAACCGACTTAAGCTGTTCTGGTGTTCAAGGGACTCATTGCTTTCGCGAATAGCCAGAAAAAATTAACGTTACTATTGCTTTCGGTACTTTCATTACCCCCCTTACTGTTTGAATCTAGTATTCAGAGAATTGCTTTCTTTTATTAGGAACAACCACCTCTATCAGCACGGCCAAAAATGCAGCAACCTAAACAGTCCAAAGGCTTCTTCTCGTCTGTGAGAAAGATTGTAGGAAAAGTCATGAAAAGTGTATGTCTTACTTTGATTTGGATTTGTTTTTAGATTGATGGTAGTAATTGGTAGCGGCTATGTTATTCTGGTTGTATCAAAGCTTGTTTTTGTCAACCTTTTTTTTGACTTAGGAGAAGACGAATTCTCAGCTTCCCTTATCAGAGCCACTGTCACCGCCACCGCAAAAAATATTTAGGCGACGATCATCAAATAAAGTAGGGCTACCACTGTCACGATCATCGCCAGATGATTTCAACCTTGTGACACAGGACGCCACCGCCAAAGGTACTTCCTGACATATTGCCTCACCTTGTCAATCCAAACAATGCATACTTTTCCTTCACAAGTTATTGCTAGGTACATTCTAGTTCGTTTTGGGGGTATTTTGTTTCTTAACGACAGAACCTCGTGTGATTTTAAAGTGAACATGTTACTCTGTGTAATGGTATCGATAACTACAAGTCTGACATTGGCTTCCTAGTCCGTTTACTTGGTCTGGTAGGTCAAACGTTTCAAAAAAAGGGGTCATATGATTGTATATGCAGGGACGGCGGAGCCAGGGGCTGGGGGTTTTAGCCCCCCCCCCCAACACGCACACACGCACACACGCACCAACACCCACACACACACACACACACACACACACACACACGCATACACACTTTTAAGCCAAAGCTAATATTCATAAATTAAAGATGACAACATAATAAAGCAAGAAAAAAATGGAAAGAAACAAAAAAGAAAACAAACTTATTAAAGCATTAAATGAATGACTTCAACCAATGCACTGACCTTGGCTTAAAACGAGAGATGTACAACTTGTGCTGCATCCCCTTTTCACGGATTTTCCGTCAACCCTTCACAGTTTCTCGAAGCTTTGCAAATTGTTTTAATGTTGAAATTTGTCTTATTCCATAAAGAATTTTGCGTAGTAATGTAAACACAAGCAATTTTAACTGGAAATACATGTGATTTTATACTTGCCTCAGATTTATTTCTTGACGAAATGCGTGGAGAATGCTGAAAATAGCATTTCCAAGACTCTAGATTTCAAACTACTCTGTCTGGGGCAGCATCCCCCCTAGACCACTCTAGGGGGGTACGTCCTTCGCTGCCAGAGTAGCCCATCCTCTTTTCCTCTATTTCTAGACACCAAGTTAGACTTTTTCTTTTTTATTTCATAAAGCGCCTCCAGAGATTCTTGCTAGAGGATCATTGGCCTTGAGAGCGTATAACAATGCTCTTAGTGAAGGTAAAACTTGTGTCAAGAGGATCCCAGTAATGTTGATTGGACAGGATCGATCAGGAAAGACCAGTTTAAAGAGGTCATTGAGGGGATTGGTTTTCAACCCGGATGAAGACAGCACTGTTGGAATAGATGTTGATCCGTCACATTTCAAAGTGTCAACTGAGGTGTGGAAAGCGGGGGAGAAGGATCAACAATCTTCTGTTGCTGGCATTTCCTATGAGCACCATGCAGCCGAGTTGATTGTTGGCAGTTTGATGGAGAAGGAGCAAGTACTTCAGGAAAGAGCTATGGATCCCATCCTGTCTGGAAGTGTTTCTTTAGTTTCTAAAGGCTCATCAACCTCGGGCCATAGTTTTCCTTTCAGCGAAAATCAAGAGCCTGACGAAAGAGGTTCGGAGCCCGTCCAGTCTGGAAGTAGTCTACTGGCTAGCGGCAACACATTAGAATCAAGTCCTGGATTACCTTCCAAATTTCCAAAAACTTCAAATGTCAGTTACCCTCACCTCAAGCCACCAGACGCAGGCAGAGATGATGTGCCTAGTCCAAGTGAATTGCACAAAGAGGACGCATCAATCGTACCAGAAGAGATAGCGACTTTGGTTGAAAGATTGCTTAACAAGGTAAAGACGGTAGACGACGACAAAGACGTCTATTCTGTTTTGTGGGACTTTGGTGGCCAGTCAGTTTACTATGTCACCCACCCACTCTTTCTTACATCAAGGGCGATTTACCTTCTAGTGTATGATCTCAGTAGAAACCCACACGAGAAAGCCGATCCCCTTATAAGGCAAGGAATGTTCAAGAAAATTGAAGACAACTTTAGTCTGAAAACCAATTTGGACTATCTCGATTTTTGGATGACTTCTGTTGCTTCCCTAGCGTGTCATAGTGGACACCACTCAGTGAGTACTCATTCTGTGGTAACACCAGCCGCACTTCCTCCTGTGTTCTTGGTGTGTACTCATTCTGATAAACCATATAGTGGTGAGGATCCTTGTTCAGTAGCTGGTGAGATCTTTCATGTTCTACAAAACAAGCCGTACAGTGCCCATCTATTCGAGCATGTCTATATTGTGGATAACACAAAGTCTGGTGGGAAATCTGAGTGCCCTGAAGTATCACGTTTGCGGCAGAATGTGCTTGCCGTTGCAAAGGATCTACCACAGATGAAAGAAGCCATTCCAATCAAGTGGCTGCAATTCGAGAAAGCCCTTCAAGTAACGAAGGAAGAACACGAATGGATTACTCTTAAGACAGCTAAGGAAATTGCATCTAAAGTGTGCAAAATTGATGATGATCAAGAGATTGTGACATTGCTAAACTTTTTGCATGATCAGAGGATTTTGATTCATTTTGATGACACTCCTGAATTGAACAGATTAGTTGTTTTGGATCCTCAGTGGTTGATTGATGTGTTCAAGAAGGTGATAACTGTCAAGCCTTACGATCATGAAGAACGAGAATTTAAAGACCTTTGGCAGAAACTTGAGCAAACAGGAATCCTGGAGGAGAAACTCTTGGAACATGTTTGGGGTGCTTTGTTGGACCAGGAAGAAACATGTAATAGCCTGATCGCAATCATGGAGAAATTCAGCTTGATGTGTCTCTGGCCTTCATCAGACCCTTCATGTGGCAAACAGTATCTGGTACCATCCATGCTAATGTCGCATCCACCTCAGGGTATCATGAAGCTTTTGGAATCTGCACAAATTCCTTCTCTTTTTCTGAAATTTGCATCTCGTCAAATCCCCCCCAATTTTTTTCCACGTCTGGTGCTGCAATTTTTTCAGTGGTGCACTGACGAATTTCCAGGTGCGATTGACCCCCAGTTGTACCACAACTTTGCCCGGTTTTACATCTCTGAAGATGTAGGTTGCTCTGTAGTCCTTCTGTGTCACCCATCGTCTATTGAAGTGGTCTTTCTCAGTGAAAACCACGCTCTCGGTCTGCTTGATGGTTCACAGTCGAATTTGAGCCTTGATGAAGAAAATCAGCCCACTTTTGAAGTGACTGCGGCCCGTGCTGTGCGGAGGCAATTACAATTGATGTTTGACTGCATGAAGAAAGAATTCTGTTGGTTAAACAACATCAGATGTGAAGTGTGTTTTCTCTGCTCAGCCTGTTCCCGAGGAGGTTCGGTTACTTACTGTCAAGCACATCATGCAGAGGGTTGTACCCAGCAGGAATGTCTTCACTTCTGGCCCGAGTCTGACTTGTGCAACGTCCCACAAACCGTGATTTGCCGCAAGTCGGCTGATGCCATGGAAACCACGGTTCAAGTGAAGCAGTTTGCACCTTGGTTTATACTTCCAAAAAAAAAGGTAATTACGTTTTACACTATCTAGAGGTAGGGCGATTAACAAATTTTATTTTATTATATATACCTGAAGTTTTGAAAACCAGGCCCGAACAGTCTTTATCAGCCAGTGTCTAATAAAGTCATGTAACCAGTACATACCAAGTTGTGCAATTTACTCTTCATCTAATGGAAAAGGGTAATGATACTAGAATATCTCGGCCACCTGTGGATCAATTTAGGCCTAAATGTCAGGTAAAAGCTCTTTGAGAGCCTGTTTAAATGAACGCAAGTCCCTGCCTGAAACCTGACTTCAGTTTTGAAGGAGTTGATACAAGTCTTAAAGCCCAACACCCCTACCCTTAACCCCCCTCCCCTCCCCCCCCTCTGGTCCAGCCCTTCCCGTCTTAGCGCCAGGCTAGAGAACATATGTATGCTGTTTTTTAAGGGTTGGTGTTGGAAAATGCGCCCCCTAATGAATGATTGAAAATTAACAACGTTACACCTATACCAGAACCATGCTTCACAGTTCAACTTCCAAATTGTACAGAATTTTTTTTTATAAGCTCATTGATATTATTGTACTTGCCAATATATAAACTCCGGTTTAAAAAATCTAGGCGACTGGCTCACTGTTAATAAGCTCCAGTTCCACCCACTCAAAACTAAGTTAATGGTTGTTGGGTCAACATATAATTTGAATACTAAATCTGGAGATTTATCTTATGTAATCTCCATTGATAATAATTTGGTTTCACGCGTACCCTCTAACAAATGTTTGGGAGTCCTACTAGATGAAAAGCTCACATTTGAAACTCATACTGAGTATATATGTAAAAAGGCATGTGCTGGCATAGGTGCTTTGAGAAGAATTAAGCCTTTTGTCCCCCTCTGCACCCTCGTAATTTTATACAGATCACTCATTGAACCTTACTTTGATTACTGCTCACCCCTCTGGGATACATGTGGTATGCAACTGAAAGATAAATTACAAAAAATTCAAAATCGAGCGGGAAGGGTTAAGGTCTGCAGATGTGTTGAATAACTTGAAATGGAAAACCCGTGAAACCAGGCGCTTCCATACAAAGGCGACTCTTGGGTATAAAATCCTCAATGATCTGTCTGCCCCCCAATTGAGCAATTCCTTTGTAAAACTCAATGATACTAACATAAATTATAATCTTAGGAATATGGAGACTGATCTAGCACCTCCAAGGCCATACACAAATTTTCTGAAGCGTAGCTTTAAGTATAGTGGTGCAATGCTTTGGAACAATCTTTCTTACGAGGCAAAGACCGAACAATCGCTTTCGGATTTTAAACACAAACTTGCCTCCTCGCCTTCCATGCCTTCTACTGGATCGCACTGATACCATGTATAATACTTTTATTTTAAATGCATAGATATATAGACATACCTTACTGTAATTGTAATACTTTAATTTAAATGCATTTGATATATGTACGTACAGTTATTGTAATGTGTTTACCTACGCCCCACCTGGAAACCAGCTTTTGTTATGTGTGGCTAGCGTAGTAAAATGAAGTTGTAAAAAGAAAAAAAGAAGGAAATCTTTTGCCTAATTCTCTCTTTGGAGACCACAGTACACCAACAGCAAAGAATTCTAAAGGTCCCTGCCAAAAGAAACCTGATGAGTTTAGGAGAAATTATGGTAAATGTTCTTCGTCGACGCAGTAGCTAATAATAATATCATCTTGTGAAAATTCACCAATCTCCCTTTTTTTCTTAAAAGGTCACATTTTAGCATGCAAACGACAATTAATCAGGTGGAGCCGGTTTGAAATGTTTACCAGCAAAATTAAGTTCACAGCACAATTGACACTGCTCTGATGACCTCTTTTTCAAAACTCCAGGTAGATATATATGTTATCAATTGTAAAGCGCATTTCATGATCATGTACGTCGGGGAAAATTGCGCTATATAAGTTTTAAAATTATTATTATTAAAATAAATTATAAGATTTTGAAATCTTAATGGCACATATAACAGATAAAGATTTTTTAGACCTTTCGTTATTTAACAGGGGCGGATCCAGGATTTTTGTTAGGAGGGGGTGCCTCTCTAAGGAATGACGTCACTGACCGGTGAGGTAAACAAATTTGAAAAGCCAATACGAAAAAGAAGGCTTCATCTCAGGGGGGGGGGGGGGGGGGGGGGGCCCCCCCCCCCCCCCCCCCCCCCCCCCCCCCCCCCCCCTCCGGACAGCCGCCGAGCCGGCCCCCCCCCTTCCCCATTTTTTTTTTAACACAAAACAAAATCTCTTTCT
>Ga0126343_10000833_pt1 | contig 13085 bp, 4 predicted proteins | sample Cyp2metagenome_FD_92531 | JGI IMG/M metagenome (GOLD analysis project Ga0126343, IMG submission 92531) | Coral microbial communities from Lord Howe Island, Old Settlement Bay, Australia - Cyphastrea 2 metagenome | ecosystem: Host-associated > Invertebrates > Cnidaria > Coral ... | reverse complement strand
GTTTACAACATGTATATGTTGCGTGTATGTATTTCACATAATAATGATTATAATAATCATAACAATCATAATTTATTATTATTACATATATATATATATATGTATTACAGTAAAACCTAGTAGGCAGTTAGAGGCACATAGATATGTAGATGGTTGTTAGGTATGGTCATTGTTTGCCGACGATATATTCCAATAACCGCCGCCCCAAAAAGGGGTTTGCATGTCCAGTCGACTCGGGGGTTTTCTAACAGCCGATGAGCCGATGAAGGATGGGTTTGACTGGAACTACAGTAATGTCAAGTTGCTGCCTGAAACAGCCACAGTATAGAAGCAGTTATACCACATTATATCCTGAATCTATCCGAATCTTTCTTGAAGCTCATTTGTTGCTAGTGACAATCCCTAGTTCTGCCAGGTAAAGCCGATTTTTTGCTTGTTTGAATCACCAAATCCCAGTAAAACTTCAAATTTTGCCAGTGCTAAACCCAACAATTTGCTGATTCAACCGCCGGCGGATCCACCGATCCACCTTCTCGCCAGGTTTGGCCACCGGCTGCTCGGGAGCGGAGGCGCCCCATTTCGCACTGCAGCAACTGGTTGGCCACGAAGGCCTGGGACAGGGCGAAGCAGTTCGCAATTGATAATGGGTTAATAGTGGTTAATAGTGGATAATGGTGGATAATGGTGGATAATAGTGGTTAATAATGGTTAATGAGATATATACTGGTTGGTGGTTTGGAACATGGCTTTCATTTTCCATAATATATGGGATAATCCTTCCCATTGACTATATAATATTTTTCAAGATGGTTAAAACCACCAACCAGTTGTGATTATTGTGGTTACTCACAATTGTCGTCAACATGATCTTGAAGATATTCGTAATATGAATTCAGAATTGGACGTACAGCTTGCGTTCGTAGGGTTTCTTAGTTGCCTACGTTGACCCTGTTAGCTCAAGGTGTTGTATAGGGGCTAGGGCCAACAGGGCTCTCCGGGGGTTGCCATGCGAGTGGGAATAGGTGTGTTAATCACCTATGGGATCGCGACAACAAACTCCTTGGACCTGTGGTGGTCTCAGACGGCCGACAACCTGGAGCCAAAGGAAAAGGTCACCCAGACCACTGATGGTTGGTGGCCGTCATGGGAATGGCTTGAAAATGAAAAGGGTGAAGGGAGTCCAAAAAAGGGCAAAATCCCAGAAACCCGCCAAGAAAGTTCCAAGTCTTGGGGCTGGTTTCAAAGCGCCACCTTCCTCGAGATGGTGTGGGGGCTTGGTTGGTTCTACAAGATTGGGATCAAGGTCTTCCTTAGGTTGGCGGACAGTAGTCTGACCTACTGTGGGACCCTATGTGCCTCGCTCGGATTCGCTGCACGCTGGATGTACTGGCTCGCTGTGGCTGTAGTGGGTGTGTTCCTACTGCAGCTGGGAGTGTGGACTGTAACTTGGGTTCTGTTTCCAGTCCTCCGGCACTTCCTCGCTTTGTGGCGTTACCTTCGTGGTCAAGGCACTTGGCACGATGTGGTCAGCCTCCATGGGGTCGGATCCTTTCGGCCAGAGTGGGTGGGTCCGAATGTGGGTACACCTGGACGGCGCAGTACGTGCAACAACAGGTGAGGGCGAGGAGTGAAAACCGAGAGCCCTTGGACCTCCTCGTGTCAGACGGGGCCGCAGTGGCGAGGCTTCGCCACGGAGCCCTCAGAGGACGCACCAATCGACACGGATACTTGGCAGTTTGCACGGAAGTGCACTCGAGCTCGCATCGCTACTGGCGCAATCAGCTGGAGGTGGCCAGTTGCAGGGTCCACTTGTGCTCTGCGTCTCCTTGCACTGCTCCGGAAGTTGCAGACGTGCATGCCCCACTGAGCGCAGTAGTAGCTAGGACCGTTGAAGTTGACCTTCGTGAAGCAGCAGGTAAAGGACCCATGGCGCGTTGCTGGACGGTGACCACGTTTTGGAGTTGCATTACTTGCAGACTCCTTAGTTGGGCGTGCTGCTTTGGGTGCAGGGTCTGTCGCAGAAGGGGATCGGTGGGTTGCCGGAGGCGAGCTTCTCGCCCAGGCGGCCCAGGACCCCAAGCCCAACGACACTTGCACGTCGACTCAGAGACTGAATCTGAAGGAGGAGAAGATGATTACCCTTGCCAGGCTGATCAGATAGCCCATGCGGCTGTGGATAATCAAGCTCAGAGCGAGCCCCTCTGCCTCGGTCCTTGCAAGGACGCGGCTAGGAAAACTCCCATCAAACTCCTACAACCCGACGAGGCTGTCAGTTGTAGAGATGAGTTGAAGGAAGATGAAGAAGGGTATCACTTCTATGCATGTGACAGACATCGCGACAAGTATGTCGTGTCAAGAGCCCTGAGAGGGTGTGCCGTCGAAGGTTGCAACTCGGCGGCGCGGGTTATGCACCGAAATGTCAAGTTATGCAAACTCCATGCCGCAAAGGAAGAAAAGCGTCCGCCACACGTGCCAAGAGCCACTTTGAATACTGGAAAGGAGAGCTTGGAAAGTGAGGAGCCGCCGCCGAACAAATCGACCCAGGAGTCAACCGTGGCGGCCGCTGAGCCAGTCAAGGATGGCAAAGCGAGCCAGGTCCTCGCTGACTACGTCAGAAGCCGAAGCCAAGGGGGGAGTGACTCAGAAGCAAGAGCTGCCTGCGCTTGGGCACTGCTATCAGACCAGGATCTGTCTAACGTCCTGAAGACCACAGCTCAGCAATATCTCACACGTCTGCCAGCCACGTTTCCGGCGACTAGTCGAAAGGCGCTCGAAGATCTGGCAAGACCGGCACTTGTGGATCCTGTTCTTCAACTTGAAGTTGATTTCCAAGGAGACGCTGGCAGGCACCTTCCGAGTCTCTCAGCCCCGAACGTCGTCAGAGAGGAGGAGTCTGAGGGCAGGCCTGAGGCGCGTTTCGCGCCCGGGCCAGCCCCGGGAGGACCTCCTGCTACGCCCAGCTGGGACCATACCCATGGGACCTCGGGAGCAGCCGCTTTCTTTCGGCCGAGAAAGCTGGTGAGCGGAGCCGCACAGGGGGCTTTAGCGACACTCGCCGCGGCACCACCGACGTTCGATGGAGCGTCCTCCCTGGCCATTTCAGCTCGACCTTGGAGGGCCGGTGCTTTTACGGACCCAGAACCCAGACCGGTCGATGATGCGACCAAAGCTTTGCAGACCATCGCCAAGGCAGTGTTGAGCAAAGATGAGGCCGCGGGTCAGGAAAGGGGAAAGGTCAGCAGCATCGGAAAGACAGAAGAACGCCTATAGTCTTCCTTGCTCGAGGCTGTGACGCCTTGACTGTGCCGGTGTGCGCGTCCACTGTCGGCAAAGAACTTTTCCACGCCCTCAAAACTGCAGGTTCACAAGGCCGCCCTCAGATGCGGGCACTGCAGTTCCCAGTCAACGTCAACAATCGAATTGCCTTTGGGATCGCATCTATGAACATAGGTGGGAAGGAGGTCAAGTCCTTACCGGAATTTAGTCTCTCAGCCGCGGATTTCCCATTGACGACAGAGGCAGACTTCGACACCTTTGCTCCGCCGACGGATTTCAAGCTTGAGAAAAGACCCAGGGGACCGATTACCCTCACTGCCTGGTTCAGATGCGCCTTGAGAATGGCCTGGGCCCTTTCGTGCGCGTATGGGACTGAACACTACCCGCAATGGGAAGCAGCTGCAACCAAGCTCCTTCGTTTGGGAGAAGAAGTTGGATATGCCTGGCCTCTTCAATGGATCGCCAATGTCTGGGAAGAACTTTGGAGCCGATACGTGGAAGAGTTGAAACAGCTTGATCGAGACCTCCGGCGACAAATGGGGGAAGAAGCACCTTCGTTCGAAAGGATCAGGTTCTTCGCTACGGCTCCCGATGTGGAAGGCAACCCGTGGCTAAGACTGCCCCAGACGTTCGACCTGGACTCAGACAGTGAATTTTTCCACACTGACATCTTGCCCCGGCACAACCGTATGCTCTCAAGGACTTGCTGGCAGCAAGCCCTAAAAGCCTCCAGCCTCGGCCTGACACCAGCAGAAGGGGGTCGAGCAGGCGGAGAACCAGATCCCAGGGCGGGTAAGCCGGCAAAGGGAGAGACAACCGCGCTCCTCGGTCCACCGCTGACCACCAAAGAGGCCTCTCGGTCACTTGACCATCGTCCCAAATGTAGGGAAACAGGAAAGTATTACTGTTGGGATTTCATCAGTCACAGAGGTTGCAAGCAGGGCAACGGGTGCCCGCACCAACATCCCAAAGCTGGCAAAATTCCCAAATGGGACACTTTCGACTGGTCCATTCAGATGCAGCTGCTTCGCCGCGGCGGGCTCCGAAGCAACAAAAAGCTAAGCCCACTGGAGGTTGAGGCAGCCATTGTGGAGCTCCGCAACAGTGTCACTGCCAAGTCGGCCGAGAATGTGGCCGAGGGGAAGGCACAAGCCAAGCCATCTCCAGCTGGAAAGGACAAAGACAGGAAAGGAGCGAAGCCTACCAACACTGCGCCTGCCGCGAAAGTAGGCCAGGCACCACCGCAGCCACCTGAGGAGCTCCTTCAATTCGCCCCGACCGACGCGGAAGCGGAACTCGCTGCGTGGACCAAGGGGGCCGATCACACCTGGTACCAGGATCGGTCGCCTCCGGCAATTGCCGAAATTGGGCCAGACATCCGCGAAGCAACCATGGCCAAACCTGAGGCGCGTCATCGCGCCCAGGTTATGGCCCAAGTCGAAAATGTCGGGATTCCAGCCTTCCCGCAGCTCCTTGGAACGTACGTCAGGGGCTGCCTCCTGCGTGAAAAAGAGCAGAATCCTACTTGTGACCTGACGGCCAGTCATGTCACTGCTGCCCTTGAAGCGGCTAGGGACCAGGGGGGTCCTGAACTTGCTGCTCAAGCCGCAGACGCCCTGAGCACCTACGGGGATTACGGCAAGGTCGGCAGCACCGCACCAGCGACCCTCAGCCCTGTCAGTTGGGACGGATTGATCGGGTATGGAACGCTTGAGTGGCAGTATGGCACCTGGCAGACCATTGATTTCGGAGACGAGCTGTCGCTGCCCGCAGACTTCGTTCCGCAGCTTGCCGGCGCTGAGCCAAACGCCTCCGACGCTCCGGAACCCAAGCAGTGCCTTCTCCTTCACAGCTGCGCTGGAGTGCTCCTCGCAGAAACGGGCATAGTGCCCGAGCCAGAGGCTGTCGAGACGTTGGCAACGTCGGTGCGACAACGACTACACGGACAGGCACACGAAGCCCAAGCTGCATTGGGGCCCACGCCCGACGAACTGTCACGCGCAGAAGCTGATCTTCGCATTTATGCACATGACCTGCTGCATTGGGGGCACGACAAGGACTATCCGTGCCTCGCGGCGTTCCCAGACCCGATCTTTGCACCTTATGCCCTTGCTATTGTCCGAGTTGACCACCGTGGCAGCACTGCCCTCGAGGTCCTGGTTGGCGCCAACCACGATTCCAGCCCGGAATCCACCGTCTGGCTCCTTGTTTCGCAGGGCCATATGCGCCTGCTCCATCCGCCGCGCCCTTTTGTCTGGCCTGCGACAGCGCGTCAAATCCAGGCGGTCGGCTGGGAGCCCCACTTGGAAGCAGCTGGCTGCCCCGAGGCTTGGTATCGAGCCCGGGACGTCCTTCGCTGTCACATTTGTCAGCCCAAATATCCGCCGGAACGTCGCTCGGGGTGGGGCATCAGTGTGTTTGGGCTCAGTCCGTTGGCACCCCCAGACAGCTTCGCGCCCAAGATCGGGCAGACGCTAGACCCTCCATCGGCTTGTGCCCAACTGGCAATTACCCCACCCGCGGACGGACCTTGGCTCTTGTGCATCGGGCCCGACGTTGCCGCGCTTGCTGCACGCCTCGCTCTCACTGGTCTTCAGACCATTTCAGTCAGTGACCACGCCTTCGACCAGCTCTTAAATTCCTTGTCGGTTCTTGAGCACCTGGTTGCCCTCCCGGGATGTGTTGGCCTTTGGCTCGATCTTGGCGTCGGGAGCGCCAGCTGGCGCGCTGCTTTGCTCCGCTCGGTGCCCCAATCTGTCCTGGCTGCTCTGCTGATCACTGCTCCGCTGGGGCTTGCTGTTCGCGAACTTGCCCCGCACGTCTCCCCGGTGCGGGTGCCGCCTGCTTGGCTGCCGCAACGCGGCCCTCTGTGGCTTTACTCTCAGCACCCAGTGGTCCTGGCTTGCGCACCAGACCTCCCAGGGGACTTGCCCTCGTTCGTGGCTGCCCTCTTTCGCCCTGAGGCGCGCTTCGCGCCCGGGGTCGGGGGGGGGGGCCGGAGTTCGCTTCCGCGAACAACAACAACAAAGTCGGAGATTCTGCGGCCGAGGCCTGTAGACAATACTTCGATTTCGTGAGTTCGACTCCCTACTCCCGTGGGGCCCTGGGCCACGCCGCTACCTTGGGCAGTGCCCTGCTCGAAGCTACCAATGGTTGGAAAGCGGCCACGCAGATTTTGCGTAAGGAAGGCCAGCAGAAGAGAGGGGACCACTTCGCTGGCCTCCATGAAGCTTACCTGGAACCCCTGGTCCACCCTTCACTGCTCGAGGAGGCCCGACGCACTGCTAAGCATGGCGTTGAGGTCAGAGCTCATATGCAGGAAGGAGAGCGAGTTCGGGCAAACCCCCATCCCAGCCTGAAAGGTCATCTGGACGAGGCTGCAGAGCAAATTTGGCATGATGCTCAGAAAGGAAGGGTCCTCATCGTCGTGGACCAGGGGCAAGATGGCCTCAGAGGTGTAGTCTCCGCGCCCTTGGCAAGAGTCCCAAAGTACAACCCAGACAGAACTGTGAGCAGCAAGGGAAGAGTGATTTGGGACGCCACGGCCGTGAACAAAGTTTGCACCAAGGAGGACCACCCCCCAGCTCTTCAGCCTCGCCATTCTGAATTGGCCAGGTTGCTCCTTTGGTGGGCCTCCCGATACCCCGCTCTCCCCATTTTGCTTTCCAAGAAGGACGTCGCTGAAGCGTTCAAATGGATACCTGTGTCTGACGACGATGTCAGGCTGTTTGCCGCTGACCTCGGAGGAAAGGATTTTGGACATCCAGGGAGCACTATAGTGCTGGTGTACAACGTCCTCACCTTTGGATGGAGAGGAGCGCCGGGCCAGTTTATGCTTTTTGCCTGGACAATCAAGTCTGCCTTCCACAGCCTGAAGCCCAACGACCCAGAGTGGAATGACGCCACGCCCTTCAGAAGCCTGGTACTTATGGATGACACCATCATCTGCGAACCAGACATAGGGCTTCGCCCGCACTACGCGGTGACGGCTGTCGAAGAGCTCACACGGCGAGTGTTGGGCCCGGAGGCAATCAATCCCGCCAAGGATGCAGAAGAAGGAGGGCTGACAAGTTCCAAGCTCATCTGGGGCCTGCTCTATGATACTGAACAAGGCACGCGCACTCTCCCTCCAGTGAAATTAGAAAAGGCGAGCCACCTGCTGCGCCTGGCGGAGTTCGACCCGGGGAACACCAAGGTCCCATTGCGCTTGCTTCAGGAACTCAGAGGAAACCAGCAATTTTGGATAGCGGCCATGCCGGCCTTGGCACCTCTTCTTTCTGCTACCAATGCATTACTGGGTCCTGCAGACAGCGATGGGTACGCACGTCCCAAGGGCTCTCCCGCAGCCCAGGCTCGTGCCTGGCAAAGGTTTTGGGAAGCCGTGGAGGTTCAGAGGCTGCTTGTCGAAATGAAAAGCGAATGGACCACTGTGTTCACGCACCCGCTGGTGGAAGCTTTGTCCCTTCAGGAAGTCCTGGCCCTCCCGGGCCAGGCCAAGCAAGTAATCTGGGCATCTGGAGACGCCACCTTGGAAACCATCGGAGCCGTGGATTGGACCAACAGGGCCGCCTTCTCACTCAAAATTGCGGAATTGGAGGGCCCCTTGAGGACCTTCGTTGAGACTTCGAAGGACGAAGACCCACAGGAAGCCGAGGGAGAGGGCAGTCCCGAAGAAGAGATTCTGATCGTGGCCGTGACTGAACTCCTTGCTCTCGTCGCTCTGGCCTCCTCTCAGCGTGAAAAGTGGAGGGGGAAAGTGGTGATTTATGCAGGAGACAATCAGGTCGTCAGGAGCTGGGTGCAGAAAAGGACGGCCCCCAGGGCCATCGCCGCCTATTTGCTCCAACTTCTGTCCGTTTTGGAAAGTGTTTATGGTTTCCGAGTCTACACGGCGTACATCCGCACTTACCACAACCGCACTGCTGATGATCTCACCCGCCTGGACCCCCACTTGGTCTTCCAAAGGGAAGGCCTGCAGGAACTTGAAGATGTGTCCGCTTACTTTCGGGTTTTGCTGGATCGGGGGTGGCACAGAAGGGCCCTGATTTGGTCTACCGAAGAGACACACCAGCAGTTGGCCTTGCAGCTGTCTCGGCTCAGGCAATCGGCGCTCGAACGGGTGCCCGCGGGGCTCGCCATGGCGCTGTTGGACAAGGTCTGTTTGGAGTGGGACTGCGACTATGGGGCCTACAGCGCGGTCGTGCTGTCCCTCGGAGCGGTCGTCTACGCCAGCCACTCTGGTCGAGGGCACTGGCGCACCCCGGTCGATGAATGGGATGGCCAGCCGGTTGACCTCCTGTTCGGACGCGTTGGCCCGAGAACCACTAGCGCGCAAGAGCTGGCCCGAGGCGCGTCTCGCGCCCGGGCCAAGGAGGTTTGGGCCGACACGCCGACTGAAAAAGAAGCAAAGGAATGTGTCCAGGGGTTGGAAGCTCTGGGGTATCAGACTCTCGTCAAATGTGTGGCAGGCAGAACGCTGGAGGACCAGATTTGGTGGAGGCGGTGGGTTGTTTGCGGGAAAAAGGGAGGGGCTGCGCGTGAGCCGCCCTGCCTTTCCGCGGATGAAGAACCCCAGACCCCAGCCAAAGCTTACTATGACCTGACTTGGCTGCAGCCTGACAAGCAGATCCCGACCGACGCCTGGGTGTCGTGTGAAGTCAACCTTGACAGTGGCATGCCACATCTGGGGGCAACCTCGCCCCGACCTGCCGGCCATTTCAAGCTAAATGGCAAAAGGGCACTCCTGTGGGAGCCGCACCGCCCGTTGCCTTCCCTGCACCAACATTCATGCGCGGAAGGGAGACCAGACGCCCTGTTTCTCCTCGGCACAAGCACAAAAGGGCCAAGTCCCAGGCGCCTGATGCCTGTGGAGGTGCAACGCCTGTGGGGTGTGAAGTCAGAAAGGTCAACCCTGTCCGACCAGGACGAAGCCGCCAAGCACGCGCTGCTCGAACCACCCACGGGGCTGGCTAAGTTAGCTGGGCTTTGGGCGGGGGGTGGAGCGGCGTGCTTCGCGCCCGCCACCCCCGGCGATCCCAGCGCCACAGACAAGGTTGGAGTCTGTACCCTCCCGTGGGAGGACGAAGCTGAACGAGCCATGCTTGGATGGGTTGAACAGCGCCAGCGTGAGAGGGTCGTCGGCGGCAAAGGGTCGGGCAAAAGGTCCAGGTCGCACAGGGGGCCTGAAGGGCCCGCTCCGGCAAGATCCGACCAGGGCAAAGGGTACAAAGGCAAGTCGGGGAAGCAAGCCGACTGGCAGTGGAACCGCGACCTGTCTGGTGCGGTCAGCCGGGTGCTAAGGCACGAAGGCGGCACGGAAGCCAACCCTATGACCGAAGAAGGTTGGATGCGGCTCAACGTGCTCATGGGACACCCCCAGATCGCCCGCTTGGGCGCTCGAGAGAAAGACCTGAGGGACCTGGTCCAACGGGACAACAAGCAGCGGTACACTCTTGCGCACCATGACAACGAGGCTTGGGTGGCTGCGTGGAGCGGCCATAGCATTCCCTTCGTGGTCGGCCCAGCTTGGCTGCTACCCGAGGATGCTGTCCCACGCCTCTTGGTGCATGGATCATATGCACGACACCAGACCAGCATCAGCCAGAAGGGTATTAAGAGGCACCGGAGAGACGTGCATCTCCAAGACCCCAAAAACCACCACCGTAGATGGCGAGCGGACCTCGAAATCAAGGTGTTGATTGACACCCAGGTGGCCATGGTCGCGGGCTGCACCTTCCGCCTGACAGGAAATCAGGTCTACCTTTGTGACGCTGATATCCCAGCTGCCGCCATTGAAGGCATCGAGCCGTGGGACAATCTGCCGGGTGGAGACACGAGCGAAGGGAAAGTGGCGGGCCAAGATGGCCCCCCCAGGCTTGGAGTCTGGGAAGTGGATGCCAAGAGCGACGACCTGAAGCAGGAGGTCGTTGAGGTTGCCCAGACTCTGGCGGCGGCCGCGCAGGCAGCAGGAGGAACCGACGTCTTGGCCGTTGACCCGCAGACTCTGACCCACGAAGTGGTCAAGGAAGAGGTCGCCGAGGCGCGTTTCGCGCCCGTGGAAACCGACCTCGAATCCGAACCAAATTGGGATGCTGAAGAAAGCGCTGAAGGGTCGAGCCTGCCGGTCACTGAGAAGGAAGAAGAAGATAAGGTGACCGCACTAGGAGCTGGGTCCGGGCCTGCGCCAGAAGGACAAGGGTCGCAAGGGGCCAGCAAGGAGAGTGCCATAGCCCCCGCGTCGGTCAAACACGAGGAACCGAAGGAGGAAAAGCTCGAGACCAAGGGCACCACTCAAGAGCACAGACCCAAACGGCTGCTGCTAGGCACCGCCAAGGTGCAGCTCCTGTCTCTTGTCGCCGAAGCAGACGCCCACAACTGGGAGAGGCTCACGGATCGGCTCAGAACCGTGCAAGGATCCGGAGATGAGAAGGCCGTGTTGGTTGAAAGGCTCGAGGAGCTCGCTGAAGCTCGCTCCAACAGCCGCAAAGGGTTGCTTGAGTCCGCAGCCAAGGAAAGACAGAGGCTGAGCACTTTGTCCCAAGAGCAGCAAGAGTACCTCGGCCGGCTGTCGCCCGCTATGAGAGAACTCGAAAAACGTAACCCTGTTGGTCCCACTACTGGCACGGCCCTGATCACCACCAATCGCTTGTCGGCTGACATCGCCGCAGGTGTCCCCATCTGGGTGGCGAGAAGGGCGCAGAGAGCACGAGAAAGGGCCGCGCGCAACCAAGCGCAAATGCCCAAGGCCACCAGAGAGGCGGCAGGATCGGGCCAGCGGGACCCAGAGGAGGCTGCCGATCTCCTGGACGCAGACCTTCGAAAGGCCGCAGCTCGGGACCTCCGGGAGTTCCGACAAGAACTGTCAGGCCAAGGAAAGCATCGGTCAACAGGGAGACAGCCGGAATCGAAAGCCCGCAAAAAGCGCCGAAGAGAAGCCAAAAAGAAAAAGGCGCAGACCCCCCCGGCTCCCAAGGGGGCTTTGTGGGCAACTGTGGCTGCCGCTTCCGCCTCCACTGCCGAAGGGTACAGCAATGGTGGGGTGGGAAGCAGCCCCCCCTCCTATCTCCTAGTCCTGCTGCTGGGCCTTCTGGTGTGGGTGGCCGTGGCGCGCTTCGCGCCCGGCTCTCCTCGACGGGCACCGAAGAGAATTTGCTGGTGCCTCCTACTGGGGGCCTTGCCGCAGGGAGCAGGACAGACCCACGAAGCAGAAGCTCAGAGAGCGGGGAATGCCTGGGGCTGGGAATTTTGGCTCCCCCTTGCTTTGGCAGCCTACGGGCTTTTAAGCCTTGTGACCAAGCTGCAGATGGCTCTGTTCGGGACGTCGAAACGTCGGAAAGCGGCCCAAACGCCCGCGAGAAACGAAGGCCGCAAGAAAGGGAAACCGTTTCCTCTTGAGCCTGCTTTGGCGTGCACCCCACAAGGGGAGGCCTACCACCTTCCTACCTGCGGACATGTGAAAGGACGATCCCACCGGATCCTGAGGCCATGTTGCGTTTGCAACCCGTTGGTTGTTGCTGGGCGCAACGACGACGCTGAGAGGGACCGCAACCACGCTATCGCGCATCTGGATACGCTACTGGCCGCGGCGATCCTGATAGCCACCGTTGTTTGCTGGTGGTGCTGCGCCTCCTGTTGTCATGCCCGATTCGCTCCTTCCAAAGATGTCGGGGAGTGGCAGGCCGGGGCGAGAATCCCGCCCGGCGCCTCACCCTGCAACCGGAAGAATCCGGCTGCCGATCCGGACCGGAAAGTCGGAGTTCAGATCCGGCCTAGAAAACGGGTCCGCTTTGCTGCTTCCGCGACTGAGATCCAGGAAGACGCAGCGGCCAAACCAAGAAGCCCGAGTGCTGGAAGCCTCAAGGGGGGCCCGGCTCAGGTCAAGGTCCCTTTCCTTGGAGGACCTTCCAAAGCAAAGGAAATGAACAAATCCAAAAGGGACTTCTGCCTGGCCACTCTGCAAGGAAAGGATGAGTGGGAAGCAGAAAGCCTGTCGGTCATGCTCAACCGGTACGCCCAGGCTACCCAGAAAGCCTACCAAGCCCAATGGGTCTGGTGGCAACTCTTCTGCAATCGCAGGGGCCTGTCACCTTGGCGCAACGTGCGCAGATATGATGCAGCTGAGGAGCAGCTGCTGATCGAATTTGCCCTGCACACCGCGGTCAACGGTGACCGAGCACCTGGTACGGTCAAGGTTCGGCTTGCCGCCGTGAGATCCTTACATCTCACTGCGGGCCTTCCAGACCCCACTGCACACACCCCGCGTTTGGGCCTCGTCCTGGCGGGCCTCAAGAGAAGATACGGCACCAAGGAGAGACGCCGACCCGTCACTCCAAGAATGCTCTCTTGGTTAAGAGCGTATCTACTGCAAGGATCCCTGGCATCACACGATGCTGCTCTCCTCTGGGGGGCTGTGGCCCTAGGTTGGTTCTTCCTCCTCCGGGCATCAGAGTACCTTGATGTGGGCTACACTGATCAGAGCAAGGGTCTCAAAGGCAAAGATGTGATCCTTAGTTGCAATGGCAAACCTTGCAAGCTGCATGACTTGCAAGCTGCTACCGAGATCACCCTGCACATCCGGGGATCCAAGACTGACATCTACAACCGTGGAGAAACAAGGCACCATTTTGCAACAGGGCTGGATCTTTGCCCCGTTCAGGCTGCCCGCAACATTTTTGTTTGCTTTCCAAATCGATACCAGGGAGGCATCGAAGAGAGCGAGCCACTCTTTCGTGATGATGAAGGAAGACCTATTAGCCGAGAAGCCATCAGTGCCCTCCTGGTGAAAGCCGCCAGAGCTGTGGGCGAAGAAC
>Ga0126343_10000832_pt1 | contig 13088 bp, 10 predicted proteins | sample Cyp2metagenome_FD_92531 | JGI IMG/M metagenome (GOLD analysis project Ga0126343, IMG submission 92531) | Coral microbial communities from Lord Howe Island, Old Settlement Bay, Australia - Cyphastrea 2 metagenome | ecosystem: Host-associated > Invertebrates > Cnidaria > Coral ... | reverse complement strand
GCGCTTTCCTCAGCGCGCGCTTGACGGGCTGTTATTTGAATCACGCGTACTAACAGCTTATATTTCAACTGATGAAGGCTCAAGCACCAGCCGAAACGTCTTGAACGAAACATCAAAAAAAATGGTCAGCGTCAACCATTATCTCACTATGTTCACTCCTGACTACAACTACTCTATTTTTAAACACAATTTATTGGTATTTCCATATATAGCTTGTATTACCTAAAAAAATAACTAATATAACACTAATCACTTTAAATTAAATAAGATTACATGCTTATCTTATATGCAATGCTTCACATAATTATAAAGTAACCTAGTTTCTTAGAAATGAAAGAATTAGCATTATTGACCAGGAATATAGTTCTTTCAGTATTGTTAAAAAGATTTAATGATGGATATTTAAGTACAGTGTCACTTGTTATTTCTTGTCTAATAGTTTTATGATGATCACAATGAAATAAATGATTTTCGTTCTCAATTTAATTAGAGCGGCGGTGTTGACAAATTCTAAGACACTCAGGTAACTTAGGTACAATGTGTCGTCCCAATTCGATTCTGAGACTGTGCATGATTCTCTGATCATAGTTTAGCTACAGCTTGACTATGCTTTAGGTTCTTAACTTGTTCTAAACAACGAGATTTGCTTACGTCTGTTTAAATATAGAGTAGAAACATAATTTCCTATTAGAGCAGATTAACTCCAGTTGATGTCTTTATAAATTGTTTGAGATATGATGTTTTTTTTTTAATTGTGGGTACATTGTTAGTTTGGATTGTTTTGTTATATGATTGATGTTGAATGTCTTTATAATAAACTGTTAACATAAAAGATGTCTTTGCTTCGTTTGCTAATTGATTGGAAATGATTAAGCATTAAAGTGAAGAGTGATCATCGCAGTGATTGCAGTGATTCACTGCGATAATCACCCTTCACTTTCATTTACAACCGCAGTTCAGATATGAACTATTTCATGTATACTTCACATGATTAACCATTGTTTGGCAATACTGTTTTCTGGAAGAGATTCAGGATGTATCCAAAATTTTATTATTCTCAACGACATATTCAACTTCAAAGAAAGTCATCCAGTTTCATTACGAGCTACCACATTCGGTGCTCTATTATTAAGGCCAAGAAACTATTTGTAGAATTGTGTATGTAACCTTTCTAAAGGGTCATTTTCCCATTTTTTGATGTTCATGTTATCATAAGCTCCCCAAATTTCAAACCCGTATAAACGAATGGGAAAAAATAAAGTATCAAATAGTTTGTTAAGATAACGTTTGGAAGCAAATATTGATCTTCTGGCTTTTTCAACCCAAACTGTTTTGGAATTAGCAAAACTTCAATTTGTGTTGAAAGTAATGCCAAGGTACCTGTACTGTGAGCCCTTAACAATTGGAGTTCCATTTTAAAAAAAGAGAACTTATCAGGTGTTGATTTGCCATTTTGTGTTCGAAAAATTAATGTTTTTGTCTTTTTAAGATTACTTTTTAAGAGCCATTTCTCACTATAATCGTGGAGCTTATTTAGTAGTTTTTAAGACCAGCGACACTTCTTGATATTAAGATGAGACCATCTGCATAGAAAACAAGCTAACAGAGAGCCTGTTTAGTAAAGTAATTGGACCTGTGTCACGGAAAGATTTTAGCAGACATGGAAATTTATCTAGATACAAATTGAACAGTAAAGGAAAAAGGGATACATCCTTGTGAATTCGCTCAGAATTATCAAGGGCTGAACACCTGATATTCACTCAAAATTCAGCTGATGACACTCGACTTACTCAGCCTGGCTCACAGAATGCCATTCTGGAGACAAACACACAGATAATCAAGGGCCGAACGCCTGAAATTCAGTCAAAAATCAGCTGATGACACTTGACTTACTCGGCCTGGCTCACAAAATGCCATTCTGGAGACAAACACACAGATATCTAACTGGATTTGTCAAAAGGTGCGTGCAGAAATTGTGAAAACAAGCCAATTCTGCGGCCATCACAAAGTACAAAAAGCCACCCTCCCCACCCCTGTGCTTTGGTCACACAGCTGCCAATCACCCACCCACTGCACACTGTGGGCTCACTTTAATTGGTGATCAAAAGCAAACTATCATTCAGGCCTAGACAAAGCCAGGAAAAAATTGCCCAGGCATCCTGCACTGTAAAGTCTCACTTAAGCAGGCCACATTCTCTAAGTCTCAAAACAGTACCCCTTCCCAGCTCTATGCTTTTGACACACAACTCAGAGACACCCACCCACTGTTAGAACTGTCCCTGGGCTGCTTGGAAAAGCAGGCCTTGATGGCAAGCCCCCTTCATTTTGAAAAGCCACAATGGGTTTAGCACGGGCTATGATCGTGCTCAAGTTAGTATATAGATTTAGGCAAGCCTAAAAGCGTAGCTCCAGTTATTTACTTGGATGTTGTAAATAATTATACAGCAATCCAACATGTGAAGCAAATTTTGGACGATTTTGTAGTTTCGGCTGTTTTGTCCCAAAACTGCGCCGAAAAATGTGCAAAATCTCAAGTGCTATTTTTGCCAATGGCTTCGCCATAGCCTTACCAGTCCTTTATCAATAACCCTTAAAGAAATTCAGCAAAGCATCTCACTAAACTCAATAATTAAATCAAACGAACGACGAAGTCTCCGTAATTTGTAAACGTAGATGCATGACAACTTACGAGCGTCAAAAACTGTCAAAGAGAGCAAATCAATGGTTTTCTTTAATACAACGGTAAACAGAAGAAATTATAGTAGTATAACTACGAAGCAACTGTCTCTACTAACACAAAGAAAACTTCATAACTCTCCTGGCAGTATTTATAAATGGAATTTTATTACTTTTAGACGTGAAGTTATTGGTGTATGGCGAAAAATGACAGAAACCTAAGCTTATTTGTTTACAATATGCAACTCTATATATTACTACTCAAGTCTTATGGTTTGAAATTTTTCAAATTTCTCTCATATGGTACCAAATAAGATAAATTATGGAGATTTCAAAACTCCTATCGTAGATATAAAAGCTTAACCTACAGTATCTCCCCGGAGCGAAGCAACTACACGATTTTCATGGAAAAAGGCGAAAGTTGTTATGTACATTTGTATTGAAGTCGCTTACCGCAATTTGGCACTTCACATCAGTTTGAATCCTATAGGCAGAAGCTTCCAATGACAGTTGCGAAGACTGACCTGAACTAATCTTTTCGAAAGATGAACGAATCAACCTCTTTTTCTCGCTGTGTTTTTTCCACTAAACACAAGAAACAAGTTGGATTTCTTTTGTTATCACCTGATGAAATCATGTGGCTTCTTGCACGACTGCACATCTCGACGCGCGAAGTTCTGTAGTCTTCTGAGTCAATTTCTCGGCTATTTCAGCTCTTTTCTATAGCTCTCGTTCGCTCCACCTCACAAAAGTCCCGGCATTGTTTGGTATTATCTCCTTTCTCTAGCCCTGACTCGATCTAATTCACACTGAGTATTGTTCAGTAGAACTATCGCGCCTTCTTTCTAGCTGTGGCCTGCTCTTTCGCGAACATTGTCGCCACATCTTTGTCTGTTAATCCTTGCTCTCTGCCGTTTTCTTTCACGTTCTGCTTCAGTTAAACCCTACCTTGAAACGTTAGATCAACCTCTCCAATCGTTTGTCGACATAGCAAATGGAAATGTGTGTTTTTCCAACTTTTCTAAACAAAAAAACCGCCAAGGAAAGATGGCATTCCTTAGTTTTCCGTATGGGTGACCGTGAGACGGCCCTCCCCCTCCCCCCCGAGTCTGTGCGGACGTAAGTACGGACGGACGCTTGTACGCTGACCTGATAACCAAATTTTCTCAGTTCGATGGGTTACCAATTTTTCTTAACCATTTTCAGATTTGCTAAATTCTCTATCATGGAAGAGACCAAAAACATAACAGTCAGACAGTTAATCTGTTTTGTGTTCAACGAGACAAAGTTAATAGATTATTTAAATCAGGCTCTGGAATTGAACATTACCAAACCCATAAAAAGACTATTTGAGTAGCTTTTTTGCTAATTAAAACTAGAAAATTTGATCAGGCAATCTCTAGTGATTGGCAATCAAACCCACCTCAATTTTCCTTTGTTGACATATGAGTACTGATCTCAACCCATAATTGTTGACTATTATTGATTATTGATTATCTATTGATGATGAATAGTGAAGAAATTGAAGGTAACCTCTGACAACTCTCTCCTATTATTGGGCTCTGTATGATATCCAGTGAAAAGTCCATAAACCCCCTGTGAGATATAACAGAACGGGAGGGAGTGGGGGCATCAAGAGAATTTTTCTTTTTGTGCTACTTACACCAGGGAGGGGGGGGTCACTTCCTTACAACAAAGGCTAGGTCATCAATGTATTACTCAGCATTGTGTCCTTGCCTGCTCAGTTGGGAGACAGGAGAGATGAATATCCATTTCCTCGCACACTTTCGTCCACTGCTTCAGGTTTTTTCCTTATCTGTTTGTCTCAGCTTTTTTCATTTTGAATGTGCGCTCAAAATGGATCTGTTGATCATGAGGGTGTTTATCCTTATACAATGGGGTGGGTAATAATTGACAACTAAAGTACTTGAAGAATTTTACTTTTATTGTTATGTTTTCCTTTTAAGTGACTTGTCATAGAATTTAGCAACATTGAACTGAACAAAGAATAAAAAACAAACAACACCAGCATATCAAAGATAATTGTGGAATAATATGAAACTTACAGAAAATTAGCCTTTATTCCTCCGAGCGCTCCTTTAAAAAATAACATGCTACTATCATGCACATGAAAAGATAACAACTGCAACGCAGGGCTTTTGGAAAAGTAGGGATGCATTGAGTTCATAGCTCAAGTAAGTCCGTGCCATTAGGCTTACAGTTCATATCCATTGATGAGAAGGGCAGTTACGGTACGGATTTGATTGTAGGTCAGCTGGGTGGAATCCCTAATTTCCATTAGGGTTATGCTGCTCCTACACAGGAGGCCATGTACAACTCTCCAAAGGGCTCGTCTTGGATGTCCATCTCTCTGAGTAGTCTTTCATGTAGATCAGTTCTCTTCACACCACTAGCGATCTTGTCAATTACATAAATTTGAATGGTTGCCTCCTGGACACCAGCGGTTCTTGCAATTTCACGAAATGTTTCATCATGTAACCATCTTGTGTATGCCCTCTCTTTCTTTGGAAAAGTTACAATTTTCCCATACACACTGTACAATCGACTGATCTGTTATATAAACGAGTAGAAAACCATTTAGCGTAAATGATCCACAAGACTGGCTGGCAATAATTATACTTTGTGCTTAATGTACACACTAAAAACTGACGCCAATGCTCGAAATGTTTTATGGACAATCACAAAAACAAAGGCTGACTTACAGAAACATTTTTGGTGCATTTTGCATCTGTTCCTTGATCTTTGCTTAGACTGGCTCTTTTTCTGTTGGCAAAGGTTCATTGAATAATCAGCAAATGAAAACGAGGAAAGGAAGCAACAGTAGTATGAGTCAAGCCAGAGATTATTGTGCTCACCTTGGCTCCCTTTCAGAATGCAGAAAAGGCAAAAATGGGAATGCGCCATGTGGGACCAGCTAGTCTCGCCAACAAGAAAAACTCAAAACAAACTGTAATCAGAAATCAGTATGTATCTAACAATTTTTCTTGCTCTCATGTTGAGATGACAGATCTAAATCTCCCGTATAAGGACTGCAATTTTCACATGTAAAGAAAGGAAACAAAGAAAGAAATGTTTGCAAGGAGTCACCGACGTAAGAGATGCCGCTTAACGTGAGAAAATCATTTTTGTCAGACAAACCCTAAAAGGACAGTGTATACGAAAATGGATATTTCCCTGGTGATCTTGCTTTCTGTGTTTCGTTTTCTTGATCTAAATGATTTGGTAAGGGCAGCTGGAGCTTGTTTCGAGTGGTGGTGTTTAATCAAGTGGTATCCCCTGATGGATTGACACTGAGAGGAATTGGATCTGTCAGGAAGAGGAAAGCTATATGATGTCATCCCACAGAGAGCATTTAGATCCCTGAAATAATTGAATTTAGCCTCAATGCAATAGTCAAATTGCCATTTCCAACAAATGCAATCTGCAATAAGCTTGGAACGATTGGATATCTTCGACTGCCCTGGACTGGACTGGACCAGGTTGCCATTTTTCATGCCAAGGAATTTCAGAGTGAATTACAACACATTGCAATCTCTAGGAATAAGCCATTCACAATTCTGGCCATTGCCTGTTTATTCTCCTTCCCAGAACTTGTAACGATTGAAGCACACGGACTAGAGATTTCAGCAGAAAAATTACTGTTCTGTCCAAGACGTTTGAGTCTGTTGGAAACGGCACTTAACGATTGGAAACAAAGGAAGACTACAATCCTTTGGACATCATGAATACTATTGAACTGTTTCCATGAGAACTTTTACTTTAAGGCGGCTTTTAAAAGAACCTTTACGGAAACAAGGAGATGGAACTTTACTGTGAGAATTCACAATTATAACTCTCTCTTAAGGGTTTTTTTTTAGATGTTTGCTCATGTAGTGTGTTAAGTAGATAGCTGGTCCACATCAGCATTAGCTGCCAATTAATTAACCTGCTTTACCAAATAAAGGATGTATGTATGTATGTATGTAATTCTGTTTGAAAGGCCAGAATTACCGACGTGAGCCTGTTGACAGATGACTGATGGAAAACAATGAGAACTACAAATCAAGGAGTGTCACATCACTCTTGGTATTATTGTTGTGCATTGAAGTTGGAAAAACTAGACTTCCCCAGTTTGTTAACCCTCAATCTTTCATTTAGCGATAGTCTTTAGCAAAGCAAGCAGCTAGGTGGTGTTAAAGCAATCGAAAATGCTTTGCTACTTAGTTTTTGCAGATGAAAATTCAAATGATGCGCTTAAACTGTAATCAGCCAATAAGCACCAGGGATTTTTAATTAATTAACAGATTAACACCTCAAAGTCCAAAGGAAGATTTTGTATCCGGCCTACTGATTTCTGTCTACCTCTTAGGCGAATCATTACTTGAGTGCACAATTCAGTTTGGTGAGCAATTGCTTCATATTCCTTTACTTCATATTCCTGGTAGTCCATTACGTCTGCTCATTGCATATCACCGTATGATTGAGTTGGTTCCCGTCTGCCGCCCTTGCCAGATTTTTCTTTCACTGGGTCCTTCGGGTATTGTGCCTCTCACTAAGTGCAGTTTTGTTTGTCAGTTTCGTATGTTCTTGTCCACAAACGGTATTTCACATTTCAATCATTTACGAATAATAATATCAAATCCTTGTTTATCGGGTAGACATTTTCACTATTTCCACTGTAGAATTGGATAATTAAACGAGACTTACCTGTAAGGCAAAGTTTGATTGAGATTCTATCACATGACCAAGGAAGCAGAATCACAAAGAGATAGCACAGCGCATGCGGGAGCCATTATTAAAAGCATGTGGTTGTGTCAGAATGTCATAACCGACTGGGTAATAGTGCTCGACATTTCCAGGCCATGGGTATTTCTCAATTTTAGTTTGGACTTTGTCCTCCTGTAGGTTATCCTTTAGGAGTATGTCCAAAAGCTTTACAAGCCTTTCATTCACTTCATCCCCCACTTTTCATTGATGTTGAGTTCCAGACTATTTCTTCAAGCAGTTTGCTGCCTGAGGCCTTTTCTGTTGGTTTAATGTCAGTTTCATCAGCCGGGAGTTTGATGCTGCCTAAAGCAGTTGATTCTTTGTCGTCCTGCTCTAATTTATTATCCTGTTAATCATCATAAATGGGTTCCACCAAAGGAACCACTGTTTGTTTAAGGTCTTTCAACTCTGTCAATACTGACTTGAACATGGTAGCTATGTTACAAATAGTATGGCATTACCTATGACATCGGGTGATGTATTGAACCCATGTAGCTAGCACGTGGTGCACATGGAGATCGTCGAGCATCAACCACACGGTGTAGAATGATTAGGCAGGCTTTACTTGATCATCTTTTATTAAGGTTAACTTGCCCAAAATATCGTACACGTGTGGTGAAAACTACAGAGTAGATTACGATGCATAATTAAATGAGAGCCAGAATTTACAAGATTTACGAAGGTGTAGTAAAAGGAAAAATGATAAAGTAATATAAATGAACATAACTTATGTCTGGTACTGCTTTAAAGGCTAAAGAGAGAAAGTAACTCCAGTACTCTGATGATACTCCGATAGCGAGTAAACTCCGATTTACTTCTTTCTCCGATTAAGCGTAACTCCAACAGACTTAAATGGAAGATAGCCTTGAGCTTATGATTTTGCGAGAAAGGGATGTTCAATAGTGAAACATATGGCTAACTGGTGAACTGACCAAAAAGGAAGAAATTTTAATAGAAAGGAAACTACCGTAATTAAAAGTGGGCCGCGGTGGCTAAACAAAACTGGCAAAGACTTATCTCTTGAAATCTAAATCGGGCTCTATTTGCGGCAGTCTACTTAGCATACGTGACAGGTGACGTGAGTAATATGTGATCCTATTGTTCACGGTTCGTTCTCGTTCAAGTTGTTGTAGGTAGAGTTAGTAATGCATGTTTGATATTAAATCGATGTGAAACCTTAAGCGCCTCTAACTCCAGTGAAAAGCCCTATAGCCTTATCTTCTCATACATGGTCACTTTGAGCTGGATAATTCCTTTGGTGATACTCCTTGTGTTTATAATTCTTCAACTGGTCAATTCTCTTTCACGTGCACATGCTCTGCATATTTCTTCATCTTTGGAGTCAACTACCTACCAAGAGATGCCACTCAAAGCTGGGAAACTTTCAAGGAAAAGGGGTACATTTGAAGGACACAGATCCACCATTAAACGCATCGCTTATGAAGTTAACAAGCACTTGGATGCCCTGACCATCGATGTTAACTTGGATGATCGAGTACAAACAAGCGCCAACACTGCATGTGTCGAAGCTTTGCCAGCAAAGGGAATCTCTGCGCACCAAATTGGGAACTCTGAAGGCTTTAAACGAAGAAATCCTGTCAAATGTGGAGGAGGAGGAAATTGAAGACGAAATCCGCAAGGCAGATCTTGCGATTGAATTGATTTAAGTCACAATTACAAGGATTGAAGATTTTCTAGAAGCTTTGAGACCCCACACACCAAAACACAAGACACTTGTAAGCCCTTCTGTATCTGCTGATCCTAGTGATGTTAAACTCTCAACTGACTCTGTTGAATCGCCAGTAAGGCTTAATGTATCTATAGAAGTTGTTCCTAGAAATTTTAAACCCTCAAATCACTGTGCCCAACTTCCAGTAGTAATCCTCCCATCAGTTCATCCATACAAGAAACAGGCCCTCGAGTTAAATAACCTAAAGTGGACGTGAAAAAATTTGATAAGCGACTCACATTTGCATAATGGCAGACGGCCACGTTTCCAAGAGCTCCTGCTCCTGCAAATGTCTATGTAAGAAAGGAAGTGAGAACATCTAGTTAATAAATTAGGATGAAGGACAATGAGCAGCTGACCATAAAACATCTGCGAGAGCTGTGGGAAGAAGAGGTTTTGCCTGCAATCAAGTCTGAAATTGAAGCGGTTAAAGTGCAACTTCAATTGCAGATTGTGATTGTAAATGAACATCTTCAAAATATTGAACAGAAGCAGTCGTCACTGTCTTCCAAGTATGATAACTTGCTGGTAGCTACTCAAGGTGCAAATAAAAAAATACCAGAATTGGAAACGTCGCAGAACGATTTGTTAAATGCTACATCAAATCTTGAGGACTCAATGTATGGTAATGAGGTAGCCATTGATGATTTGCAGCAATATTTACGATGTCAGTGTCTCGAGATCGTTGGGATTCCACCTGTTCCACAGGATAATCCCAATCAATTGGTACAAGAAGTTGGATCTCTCATAGATATTGGCATTGGCATTAATGATATCTCGACAACACACAGATTGCCTGATATGAAGAGGGTTAAAAACAGAATTATCGTCAAGTTCATACAACGTGACGAGCGAGAAGAAATGTACAAGAATCGTAGGAAATTGATAAGGAAGAACACCTCGGCTGTTCAGTCGTTCCGCAAGGAAATGGGAAAAGAGCATTCCATCTGGAAGTACAATACACATAAATGAATCGCTTATCGCCTATAGGAAACGGCTATTTGGAAAAATACAAAAGTTCAAGCAAGACAACAATTTCAAGTTCCTATGGACTGCTAATGGCAAGATATATCTTCGTGAGAATGAGTCTTCTTCTGTGTTTCGCTTCACCACGTTTGAGGAGTTTGATGATTTTTGTAAACTGCCTGGTTAATGGCCGCCAAATCAAGTACTTGTGAGTTGAACTACTGTAGGTACCTACTATTTTTCAAACTTTTTGATGCTGAATTTAATGCAGTGATTGGTAACTGGCATTATGACTTTGACACATTTAGATTTTTTTAATATTCTCCCAAACCCTGATAAATTTGATGATAAAGATCCTGATAACATGCTTAACTGTCCACACTCGAATTATTATTCCTTAATTCGGGTGAATCAATTCTTTGATAATACCATGTCAAAGTGTCTCTCTATGTTACACTGTATTTTGTCAACTGTAAACCTGATATCTTAGCTATTACTGAAACGAGACTATCAACTCAGACAATGGCTGGTGGTTCTGGTTATATGACTCAAAAAATATTAATGCCATTCATTCATCATTCCAGATTTAAAGTTTAGTGTACCATTGGTCCAATCATCCTGGTGTGAAATTATTTCAGGGAATGGTAGACCTAATATAATTATTGGTTGCATTTATCTGCATCCTACCTGTAATTCACCTGCTTTTACTTCTGAATTTGAAACTCTGCTTAAAGACATATAGTCTACTCGGTAGGAGGGTTCTCATGCACCCTGGTGAAATCATTTTTTAACTAGCATTACCGAAAAGCCAAATATGTGTGGATAATGAAATGAGATGTTAACAGGTAATCAAAGTGTCCCAATAAGGTCTTTATGCTATTTTATGCTAATTTATGCAAATTGGATGCCATTCCCAAAAAATATATTTTTTGCTTTAACTCGGTGAGATATGGTGAGCCTACATTATGAACGCATCTTAAACCTATGTTTTAGAGGGCAAGGAACATTCAAACATCATTTCTTGGTTGATCACATGTTTTTGTTTCAAGAAAATATGCAAATCAGAATCAAAAATAAGGCCAAGAATGATTATTATTGCCAGCGTTTTAAATTCTACCAAAATGATCTTAAGAACACTTGGAAGCTCATAGGTACCTTAGTCAAGAGGAAAAATGAAGGCCAAAATTGTCCTGCTAGAGTTATAAGTAACACAAAGTGTTCACTAATCAATCTGATATTGTTGAGCAGTTCAATCAGCATTTTATTAATGTTGGCCCCAATTTGGCAAGAGCTATCCACAGTACTGACGATGATCCATGTGGGCTTATTAACCATTCTCCTTTACATAGTCTTTTTCTGTCTCCTGTTACAGAAGAGTGGGTTGTTAACTTTTTCTCTTGCTTAAATGATAAGAAATCATCATTGGATGTTCCAAATAAATTGGTTAGATTAGCCTCTAAGACCCTCTCTAAGCCATTTGGATACACTTTTAATAAGTCGATCTCTACAGGCATAGTGCCTGATGTATTTAAAGTATCAAAAGCAACTCCTGTCTTTAAAAATTGGAACTTTATCTGATCCTAGTAATTACCTGCCAATAGCTACATTATCTTGTTTTAGTAAGGCCTTGGAACGAGCCATTTATGATCAGCTAATTCAATATCTTGTTAAGCATGATGTATTGTTTAAGTATCAGTTGGGCTTTAGGAAGAAACATTACACTGAGCAAGCAATTATGGAGATCACTGATAATCTATAGACCTCTCTTGACAGCAATTTAGTATCCTGTGGCCTGTTCTTAGATTTCTCAAAAGCATTTGATAAAGTAAATCATCAAATATTCTTAGATAGACTCTGTAAATATGGTGATCGTGGTAGGCCACATGATTAGTTTGCAAGTTATCTCCAAGATCACAAGCAATGTGGTAGGGTCGCACTAACGCTTTTGGTGTTTACATTGGACATAAAATCTGTCATTGCATGCCTGCGACAAGTACAACCCTTTTGTCGCAACGAGACATAACTTTGTCCGAAGGACCTGAAGATAAAAAAAGCTGATGTCCTGCCTCAAAGCAGGTCATATCTTGTCTAATGGCCTTAAAATAACAATTTTTTATTTTTCTTCTGTTGTAACGTCAATCAAATCTGAAATACGGGAAAAAATTTAATTTTTGCACTTCTTGAAAGACAACAATACATGTGCACAGCTGGCAGCTACAGCTATCTGTTCGAAATTGTAGTCACCGGTTTTCTCTACAAACTTCTATCTGGTCCTTATGGCGAATTTTAACTCATATCAATTTTCAAATTCGCACCATTCACATGATTATTCTCAGTATGGGGATGGCTTCTTTCCACCCTTTCGCTCACAGATGTTTTCCCAAGACTCGCAGCCTTCAACCTCGCAGCAGTCTTTTGACCGGGCTTTTGAACATGGCCAGCCAATCCAACCATCACCAGTCCCTTCAGCTGCCTCAGGAGGAGCAAAAAAGTCCAACCAAAGGGAGAGATAGGGTTTCGATAGTGACAAAGTCCTATTGCAGCTTTGGGCAGACAATATTGAAAAAGTTGAAAGCAAAGATAGCTGCAAAGCCTCGGAGGAAATCTGCAAGTCCCTGAACAACAGACAACGTCTAAAAACAAACTGTCAACCACTGCCAGCTTAAAGTTCAACATTTAAAGAACCAGTACAAAGAAAAGAAGGACTGGAATCCTTGGCAAAGCGGAGGGAATTTACACAAAAGTCCTCATTACGACATAATTGCTTCTGTCCTGCAACCAACCTGGTATTCAATGCGACTCGTGTGACTCTTGGCTGCATGTCCCTTGCTTGGACATGAATATTGATGACTACGAAACCCTTGCAATCTCTTCATGCACGTGGATCTGCCCGAATTGTGATCTCCAAAACTTTGCAACTAATTTATTGGATTTGTCTACTATTTCTCTG
>Ga0126343_10000831_pt1 | contig 13089 bp, 20 predicted proteins | sample Cyp2metagenome_FD_92531 | JGI IMG/M metagenome (GOLD analysis project Ga0126343, IMG submission 92531) | Coral microbial communities from Lord Howe Island, Old Settlement Bay, Australia - Cyphastrea 2 metagenome | ecosystem: Host-associated > Invertebrates > Cnidaria > Coral ... | reverse complement strand
TTATACTTTTAGGCTAACCAATGTTGCTACAAGCCATTCACAGATAAAGAAATAAAACTTCAAATATTGACTTATGAAGCTCGAATTTGATAGATTGAAGGGATTTTTGGTCTCTTCAACGAGCTTCCCATTTACAGAAAATAGTGAAGCCTTGAAGCCAAGACTGGCCCGTGCTGCCGGAGCTTATCCTGGTTTCCGTAGCATGAAAAGGCTAGGAGTATTTCTACTCCCCCTGGACGGGATGCTAGTCCATCGCCGGTCACTTCAACACAATTTGTTAGGTTTCCCCCAACAATTCGCTAGTACCCATTTACACTCCTGGCTGGAGAGAGGCACTGTAATAGTTAAGTTTCTTGCCCAAGAACACAACACAATGTCCCCAGCCAGGGCTCGAGCCCAGATCCCTCGCTTCAGGAACGAGCGGATCCTTTGTTATAATACGCCAAAGCAGGTCTTTGTTTTAAGTGGAAGCCTCACCTCGGCTTATTATAACAAAGGATCGGCTCGCGGGGACCGCAAGGACTTTGACAACTGAAAACATCCCAAAAAGTTAGTTTCACGCAACTTATATAAGCTCAAAACCGCAGATTTCAGCTTAAAAAGGTTTGAGTGTTAATTTCGGGGTAATGCGTGACAGCAAGGATGTCCGTTTTACTTACAAACGAACAAGGTTTTCATTTCATAAACGCCGACTTAAATTAAAAAAGGTTTGGGTGTTAATTTCAGGGTTATGCGTGACGGCAAGAATGTCCATTTCACTTAGAATAATAATAATAATAACTTTATTTAAGTCTCAAATCATTCTAGCCAAGCACAAGTGCTCTACTAATTGGGGAGACTATAAATCAAATAAATCGAATCAAATCAATCAAATCAAATCAAATCAAATGTTGGTGGGGAAAACCAGAGTATCCGGAGAAAAACCTCTCGGAGCAGAGTAGAGAACCAACAAACTCAATCCACATATGACGCCGGGTCCGGAAATCGAACCCCGGACACATTGGTGGAAGGCGAGCGCTCTCGCCAGTGCGCCAACCTTCAGCTCCCCAGAAACAACAAAGTTTTTATCTCATACAACAAATAAGCTCAAAAACGCCGATATTAGCGTAAAAAAGGTTAGGCTGTTAATTTCAGGGTAATGCATAAGGGCAAGAATGTCCACTTCACTTTGAAATGAACAAGGTGTTTCGTCGAGAAATTCTATAATCGATCATTAAGTCAATTCATCTGCTAATGAGATACGTTTTAGTGATGTCAAAACACTAATGTAATTTTTACGGGGTGTTACAAAACGCCCCACTGTCTATGTGTGTGAGCTTATTTTTTGCAAAAATGTTACAGAATTATTTTTTATTTGAAGAAATGCGGCGTCAGTATAGAAAAGGATGGCCGCTGCGAATTTTTCGAGAGATGTTCTTGAAGAGCGAAATACCATTACAGGCGATTCGATTGATTTTGAAACAGTCATTGAGAACCCTCATGTAGAAGAGGAGCAAGACTTAAAAAGCAGATATGTTTATGCTGAAAAATATATAAAAAACAAAAACTTCAAAATCACTGCGAATGGTTGAAAATCGGCAAAAAAGAAAGATGCGGCAAGCTCTGCAAACAATTTTATTGCAGAACTCACAGCGAATATATCAATAAAGGAGGCGTAATCCCGCTTCCTTGTTTATGTTGTGGTGTGGGAGTGAGGAGACGCAATCAGTTATGTACTCGCTACGAAGAAAAATATGAGGTTGAATTTAAATAAATTACTGCTGCCCACGCGAACCTGTCAAAAATGCAAATTCAAGCTTTGTTTACAGAAGCGTGAAGAATATTTTAACTTCACGCTCTGGTTATTTAGCCACTGGCTATTCTTTTTTTTGCCTCTTCCATCGCTTGAATTATATGAAAAGTGATATCTCTGAGATCTTTCTGCCAAGCAGGAGTAGAAAGTTCGGTTAAAACGTACCAAATTGCGTGAAACATAACGAGCATTTCGTATTTATAAACGAGAGATTTATACAAAACAGCGCATGCATTCTCACAAGCCAAAAAAGCGCACCACATGTTTGAGAAAACCAAGCCGATGCAATATATATATCCGAGCTACCCCAAGGGAAACGTAGCAAACAAATGGTGGTGCCTTTTGGAGGTGGGGGAATGGCCGCCCCCTGAATCCTGATACGGGTACGTGCAGGCGTTTGTGAGGGGTAGCGGGGTGAGACCGTCTACGGTGACAGCCCCCGAGTGAACCCGCCCAGGTCCAGTAGATGACTGGGGGTGCTCAGAGATCCCTCGGGATCTCAAACCTCTGTCGCGGAGGTTAAACGGGAGGGACAGCCGCCTTGTCAGCGGCGGGAAAGACCTAACCAGGGTTAGGCAAACAAAGAGCCACAGAGCATCCCTGACAAGGGTTGTGTCATTTTTTGTGTCACGTCACGCAATGTCACGCGTCACGCTAAGATGAAAACCGGCGTCGAATTTTTCGAATGTTAATTTGAAACGGCAGTGAGAGCATTTACTTTTTTTCGAAATTCTTCTTCAACCTCGCTGCAGATAAGTTTTTTGATCTTCTGGTCCAGATGGCTGGCGAGTAAGTTTGGCTCGAACAGCCTCTTTCAGCACATTGCACTGCGAAAATTCAGTCATAATAATCTGAAACTCGCCGTCGACTATTTGATTATCAGCCAATGTTTTGGAAAGCAGTCTCTCAACCGTGTCACGTTTCGCAATGGCAAGTGTCACGATCTCCTGATGTTTCTTAATTTTGAGTCAAGCTTTTTGCTGGCGATTATCAGACCCGAAGAAACGAGAGCGAAAGCGCCACCGATGCCACCAAGTGGAATTGTAGCAGGTAAGCCGACAACAGACAGAGCCGAGCCGAAACTCGCGCTTGAAAACACTGCTGAAAGCCCACTCGAACCGGCAGCACTCCAGTTCACAAACTTTTTAGCCTGCTTGTATTTTTTCGCCACCTCTCCGTTTAGAGCAGCCGAAATTTCATTGATTTTTTGCATCCTGAAGTCAGGCAGTTGAGGGTATAATGGATCAGGAGGAGCGGTTGGCGTCAAAACATTCGCAGACGACATGGCATATATTTGTTCAATTTAACTCTAAAACAAATTCAAGTGGCAGCCCTTTGAAATCAAACAGCTCACCGCTTTCATCTTTGACGCTCAGAGTGATTTGCTTTACATGCTGGTCTGTAGAACACTCACGCAAAGCTTCTTGCGGGAGAGAAGGGTAGCTTACTTTATCATAAGGCAAACCTCTTATGTCGAATTCTGCAAAAACGTCTGACCTCTTTCCATTCAAAATGTTTTTCGTCTTGTCAATAAGATCGCAGTGAATAAAGTAAGCGGATGGAGTGTTTAGTTTTCTGATATGGGACGTTAAATCTAATCTTGTTCCGGTGCCAAGCAAAGCAGCAAGGCCGTGTGAAATTGAAATCCCCTTTTCTCAGGTTATCTTTAAAACAGAACTGGAGTTGTTTGTTTTTAATTTTATTCCAGCTTTATTTTTGTTTTCTTCTAAATTTGATTTTAGCTCCTTTACAAGCCCATGAAGCGTGTAATGCCCACCAGGAATTGAAGCAAGCGTTTCACTAGTTTGTGTTAAATTTATTTGCCCAACACGACAAATTTTGTGCCAAGAATTGTACAAACTGCACGAGACAAGTCTCATGAAATGTACTTGCAGGATAGGCTCGTCGAAGTAAACAGTCTCACCGTTCTTCTGAGCGACAATTGTAAGAACCACCATTTTATATTGGAGAAATATATCCAATACAAAAAAATGGATGCACAATTGAAATGGATGAAGACGCCAGAGGCGCAAAAAATAGCAGACGCAGCTGAGGACAAGGCGTGGAACGAGTTCCAACAGCAGTTTCCATGCACCGACAGAAACAAGTTTGAAAGTCAAGAAAATTTTGCAAACCACACGGCAACTGCAGAAATATTTTTCAAAGGCAGTTCCGGCGTGTCAAAGAGTGTGTTTGGTTCAGACAAGAGATATTGGAGCCCGCAAATGGAGACCGCGCTCGGTTTGGATGATGTGAACTGGTTTCCATATCAGCTGTCGCCGCTGAAAACAAAAAAGCCGTTGTCAATCCCGGCAGTGAATTTTACCGAAGCAGCACCAAGCATTAAGAAAATCTTTGCCGGCCTGGTAAAAATTTATGTCACGCCAGACTCTTTCTTTGTGGTGAGATTCAGAGAAATATTCGAACAAACAAGGCTTGAACATAACTCTGCGACAGAATCAAAGGTTTGGTCAGGAGGGCCTAACATGAAATATTGGCCGCAGCAGCTAAACTTCGCGGTTTTTTGCGAGACCCAAGGGTGCGGAATATCAAGGGAAGTATTTGACAGCGGCGTGGAACTACCGGAGCAAATAAGGGCGTTCTACAAATTCCATGTGTATTTCACGGCAAGGCGAATTTTGTTCCAGATGGGAGGAATTCAGAGCGTAAGCGCACTGTCCGGTGATCCGACTTTCAATCCATCAGGCAACAACTACGACGTGGCCTCGTACAAAAGGATATGTGCCTACTTCGAGATAGCTCCAACCAGCGACTTCCGGTTCACAGGCGGAAAAAACCACGGACTCGGCAACGTGTACATCGGGGGTGACAGGGCACGGACCAATGAAAACAGGAACTGCCTTGCCGGGAGGTTTTTATAAATTCACCGATGAAGGGGGTAGAGCAGCAGACGGAAACCTGCTTTATTTCATCAAGCCCGACGATGTACCGCGGTACGACTGGTTCGCTCCTTACAAAACAGCCGGCTTGACGAAGGCGGGACTTGCGCAGGAGCGCAGGTAAACGTAAGGAGCAGCATCATTGGAGAAGGAGGAAGAGCAAAAAAGGCGCAGACCGAGTCCTTGACCCTGATGGAAAGCGCGATAAGTCAGCCCGACCTGGCGAAAAGCGTGCAAAGGTACCAGCTCGCGGTCGACGAAGCGAAACCCAGGCCCAACCTGGCCGTGGCTCCCGTGGCGTGGTTCATGCCGGCGAACATGACCATAAACATGGCAAGCGTGGTCGGCTACAACAACAAGCTCAAACAGGCGGTCTCCGGGACGAAGCTGGGCGTAAACAACACTCTGAACACAGACACAAAAAAATCGGCGCTGAAGCTGATGGAAGGCGGCCCCTCAAAAGTAAACCCACCAAACAGCCACCCTTCAAACCCGGTTCACAAAGCCGTAATGGCTGCTCAGAACCCGAAGCCGCCAAAGCAAGTGTGCTTTAAGTTGCCTACAGATGAGGTGGGTCAAATCAAAGAAATTTTTCAAGAGACGGAAAAAACCGAGCCGCATGAAATAAACAAAACCGCGGCGATTGTTGGCGCGGTAGCAGTAGTTGCTTTACTTATTTTGGCATCGCGTTAACGCCGCTTTTTAATGTACTTTTCAAAAACGAAAGCCACCACTGCTAAAATCATGAACCAGGTGTGTTTGGCGAGGAAGCCAACGGCCTTGGCGGCGGTGTTGAAATGAAGTGTGCGACCTGGCCGATAAGCCCGGGCAGCAGAGAGCCAAGCTTAGCTCCGATTTCTTTGAGGCCGCCGGCCATTGCTTTTCTGGTCGATTTTAAAGCTTTGGTTATCGAACCGACAACCGCCCCAATCGTAACGCCCGCCGCAAGAAGGATGGACGTCACTGTAACGCCGTGTTTTTTGAAGATTTCTTTGATCCTTTCTCGGAGAGGCATGGCGTCTTCTCTTTCCGCGATCTGAGTCTGCCAACGCGCGAGCCCTTCGTTTCTTTCCGCAATGCGCTCTTCAGCAGCTTTTTTGTCTAATTCTGCGGCGTCTTCATCATTGATAATCGCCTGATCTTCTTCATTTTGCCGCAAAAGATTACTTTCTTGTTCTTTTAACGCATGAAAAGATCTGGTACTATTGAACGCTCTTTCCAACGAACCTTTGTCTGCCCCTCTTGTAAAATGCTTGCCTGAAGCTGGCCTATTTTTTGAGTTTTCTTTCGGCTATCTTCGTAGTTTTTTTGAAGCTGCTCGTTTTCTTTCTGTTTGGTTTTCAAATCTTTTTTTAAATTTTTGATCAGGGTTTCTTTTTGTTTAAGGACTTTTTTTATCTGCGCTTAGATCGTATTGAAGCTGTTGTTGTTTTTCTTCTTCTGACTGTATGCGCCGTTTCAAATCCAGTTCTTCTTTTTCTTTCTCCTCTTTTTGTTCAAGATAGCGTTTTTGGGCTTGGCGCAGTTCATCTCTTTTTTTTTTTCATTTTAGCGATTTCATCAGAAGCTTTTTTTATGAGCGATTCAGCGGGCTTTGCAAGGGCTTTTTTGACATATGTTTTTTCTGAGAAACCTTTCTGAAAGTCGGTACCATCATTTTTAAAGATTTTGGTTTCTCCACCCTTTGGGCTTATAGAGACTAACTCGAGAGGATTTTTTTTTGGAATGAGTGATTACCAGACCTTTTTTATTGAATTCTGGGTAACGGCTTTTGATGAAACGTATTGCCCTTTCTTTTTGTTCGTTTTTTACTTCCACAGGCAAAAAGTCTTCTTTTGGATTAGGGACTTCTGAAATGTCAAGAATACCTGTGACCTTATTTCGTTTTAATTTAAGAAGCCTTCTTTCTAAATTCTCAAAAGAATCTTTCTTAGTAAGAGGCGCCCGATCATTTCCGCCAAAAGAGGTTTCTTCTTCTTCGTAAGAAGGCAGACCGGTATGCTCCTGATGCCTCGTTTGCATCTCAAAATCCTCGCCACGATGGTAAGGGGTGGATGCTTCACCTGGCTGAAAAGGCTGTGTTTTGCTGAGAGGTTCTTGGTCATCGTCGTCATCGAAGACGCTGTGGTAAATAGTATTTCGAAAAACATCATCGGGATCATAGGCGCCTTCCGCCATTTTATATATTTTTTCACACAATTTTTAATTGAAAATATATCTCATCTTGAAACAATGGACAAAGCTGTGCCCGAATCAATCCTCCCAACGCACATAAGCAAGACTTTGAGGGCAATCAAGGCCCCTCACGCCGTTAAGCAAATAACCTTCGACAGATCAGAAGCGAGCCCTGGCGAGACGCTGAACGTCCACGTGCCGAAGCTGAATCAGAACGAGGTTCTTGTGCCCGGCTCGCTGGAGCTCCAGTTCAACATCGACCTTTCTGGCGGTCACGCCAACAACTTTTTCGTGCAGAACGTGGCGTGGGCCCTTGTCAGCAAGATGGTTGTAAAATTCGCGGGCACAATCTTGCAAGACACGGTCGGCTACGACCTGTTCAAAATAAACGAAAACCTGTTTCTCTCGCAAAAGCAGCGAGAAAACATGCTGCTCGACGGGATCCGGAGCGAAGAACTGTGCAAGATCCGGTCTAATGCGGGCGACAAGAAAACCTCCGGGGTCGAAGCCGAGAAGAAACTCAACGAAATCTACGGGGCAAAGTACCGCATCAGGCTGGATCACGAGATCTTGACCGACCACGGCGTTTTCTACCCACAGGCGTTGTACAACGACCTCGTGTTTGAAGTGACGCTGGCTGATGCCCAGAATGTAGTCAAAGGCTCTGACCCCACAAAGCTGAAATACAAGCTGACAAACATCCAGCTCGAATACGAGATGATACATAGTGCGCAGCTAGCCCAAGAGGCAAACAGCGTGTACTCTAGGGGCAAAGAGTTCGCCTATGATCTCGTCCACCTTGAAAAAACGATCCCCTTCCAAAAGGGCTCCGACACGCGGCTAAACATAAAGGTGACCGCCCAAAGGAAGTCGCTGAAAGCCATCCTCCTTTTGTTCACGAAGCCGTATGCTGCGGGAACGCGCGATTCTGACAAATACGTCTTCCCCGACCTGACAAAAGTCCGAGTAACAATCAACGGCTCGCCAAACATGCTTTACAATAAAGGAATTGTCGGCAGGGATTTATGGGAGGAGGCGAGCCGATTTTTCGTACGAGAAAAAAATAAAACAGAGCACATGAACCTGAAGCTCTTCTTGGCAGGGGACAGGTTTGGGCTGCTGGTCGATCTTCGCTCCATGTCCGACCGCTTCATGCACGGCAGCGGCGTGCACTTGGTGAACACGACCGACGGAGTACAGCTAGAGCTTGAGAGGAAAGCCTCCGGGTCGGGGAACATCAACTGTCAGGTGTTCGTTATCTCTGACGCGCAGTCCAACTTAAAGACGTGGAGTAGTAAATAATGGACCCACACAATCTCCCCTTCAACGCGCTCATCGTTGGCCCCACGAACTCCGGCAAGACGCAGTTTCTTGTGAACCAGCTCTGCGGTGCTTTCCGCGGCAGGTTCGATTACGTCGTGCACATATGCCCGACCTTCGTCCACAACCGGACGCTTTACAGGCTCGCGGAGAAAGACCCGCACCTGTACGTCATCATCTGCGAGTAGCACCAGGTTGAATTTTTTCTGAAACTGGCAAGTTTGTTTTTTGAAGGAACCAACACCCACATCGTGCTTGACGACTGCGCCGCGTCAAAAGACGTCAAAGGCCGGACAGGCGAGCTGGTGAAACTCGGCTTTTCAGCGCGGCATTCTGGAATCAACGTGTGGGTGCTGACCCTGCAGCTTTCAAGCATCGCCAAACCTTTTCACGAGAACGTTGCCGCGATCGTGCTGTTCTACACACCCTCGGTTCACACCACGAAGGCGATCTTCGAAGAATACGCCGGCGAGCTATCACACGACGAGCACCGGCAAATGATTGCGCGGCTCAAAGAATGCAAGTTCGCCCATTTGATTTTTTCGCTCCGCCACCCGTTTGAAATACAATTGAAGAGAAGCAGCACCTAGGCAACAATGGAAAAAAAAGGTCGAAGAAGCGGAGCACATCTTTGGATGGAGAGAAATGCAGCCGGGGTACTGGTACTTTGTTAGCAAAGAAGTTCGAGGAATGAACAAGTGGCAAAAGCCAATCACTGTCGTGACGGTGAAGTTGCAACTTGGCGGGCCATCAATAAAGTTCTATGCCCCGCCTTCACTACACTTTGAGCTTGAAAGCCGACCAGACACCACTGTCATTTTGTATGAAGGCATGGTTCAATCTGAAAGTGGCTACCTGTACCCAAAATTTAAGTACGCTTCTTAATTATACAAATGTCTCAGGTAGTTGCCGCAATTCAACATCTTTGAGAAAGAAAAAATCTTTTTCTTTTATTGTCATTTGAAATTATCCTCAGACTTTTATAATGGCTGAACAAAAAGATCCCGCGATGGCTGAACTCATGGAACTTCTTGAAACCGAACCCGCAAATGCCCACCTGACATTCCAGCCCCGCTTGAACAGCTTGCAATTCTCGTTTCCACGGGCAAATGCAAGGAAGCGATTGGCGTGAATCTGACGCACGAACAGGTGAAGCGGTGGGACGACAAGACGTCATGAAACACCACAAAAGATACGAGTCCTACATTGGCGCTAAGACCACTGAAACGTTGATCGAAAGCTTTCTGTCTTTGGCAATCAAAGGACTCGGCCTGGTCGTAAAAATTAAGACGCCGACCCCCTGAAGAATGAGCTAAAAGGCGATTTTATCATCATCAAAGAGATGTCCGAGTTTTCCGGCGGACTTGCGCTGAGATACGGCCGCATGCTCGCTGTGGCGAACGCATTTTTGATCACCGCAAAGCATGTTGACTTCGGCTCTGATGAAGTAACGGTTCCTGAGCAATCTTCAGTAACTCCTCAGGAATCAGTGAGCATTACCGAGTGATTACTCAATTAAATAAAAATTATTCAGTGATTATACCACCATGGCCGATTCAGAATATGTCGACACGACCCAACAGGTCACTTCAAAAACCCCGGTCACGAAAGTTAAAAATCCGAAACGCGTTGAAGCTGGCAAAAAGATTGCCGCGAGAACGGGGCAGGCACAAGAGGAGCAGAGAAAAAAAATACAAGAGGCTGAAATCATCATCGCAAACGAACAGCTGAGAAAAGCAAAAGCGGCGGCTGAATCCCCGGCAGTTGAAACTCCAGCAGTTGAATCCCCGGCAGTTAAAACTCCATCAGTTTAAACCCCAGCGGCTGAACCAAAAACCAAAGACGCTTTAACAACAACACAATGGCTTAGCGTCATCAGCATAATCATTTCAGTGGTGGGCATCTACTACAAACGCGAGGAGATAAAAAAGGTTTTGACCCAAAAAACCCAGCCTAAGGCCCAGACTCCGCCGCCTGTAGATTTCAGTCCCCCACCTGTTAAATCTCCGAAAAAGGGGGGTCTCCAGTCGATGGATTAAATTCTTCTTCCAATTGAATGTTTATCTCACCTTTCATATACAATGAGCGCTGAGGCTATTATAAGAGCTGCTGCTGTTGGCGGGATAACCATTTTGTGGAGCTACTTCACATTGAAGACATTCAAAATATGCACACAAATCGTCTTTCCTACAAAAATAATATATGCAGAAAGATGTGAATATTGCGCAGAATATTTCACGATCGATTTCTAACAGAGAGGGAAGGCATGAATTGTTACATTTATGTATGTTATCGTTGTGCAAAAAAAGAAGTCGTGTGTGAGGAGTGTCAAGAACGTTTTCTTGATGATGGAGAAGTGTTGGAAAACGACAAGTTATTGTGCAGATCTTGTCGTAGCAATTAAAAATATAGTCTTAAAATATAACCATGTCTGACAACAAACTCGTGAAAACGGACGCCGCGACCCTGACCGGCTTAGCCGCCGGCATCGGCTGGGCAAGCAAAAAGGTCTTGAAAGAAGAAGTAACGGCCAACCCCAGCGCCAACGTCATGAACTACGTCAAGTTCACCGCCGTAATGGCTGCCAGCCTCGCGCTAAAACAATACCTCGAGGACAAAAAAATTATTCCTGATTCGGTTTAAAATATTTCGAACAAAACAAAAACCCCATGATATACGATGGATACCATCAATCAAATGAGGATGTGTTTCTTTTTGCAGTCAGTCGCTAAAGAATACTCGATCGATTACGAAAGATTAAAAAGCGTTGTTTCAAATGCATTCACTTGCGAACAACAAGACAATCTCGACTCCAACGGAGATTATCTTAACAATACGAAACACTTTGCACATTTTGTGACGGTACATGAAATCAAAGAGGTCAGAACGCTGGCACTGTGGTTTTGTACTTAAGAGGTGTTGAATTGTCGCTTTCTGATCAAGAGAATTTCAATCTGATAAATGATTTGGAAGATGAAGACAAAAAAATAAGTTTAATAAAATTAGTTTTGTTTGTAACGAGCAGCGCGTTATTCACCTTTTCAGTTTTGATTTGAAAGATATTCTTCTCTATGAAATGGCCAGCATTGCGATGATGGTCGGTGGCCGCGAAGACAATTAGATAAAAAACATGCGTATGTACATATAATGGCCGCTCAAAAGTTTTTGCAATGCTCGCAAAACAATACTCGCTTTGTTTTTCGAGTTTGGATAATCAATTTGGACCAGAAATAGAAAAAAAATTTGAAAAAATTCAGAATTTGAGTTCTGTTACCACTTCCAAAAATTTCTGAGAAGATTCCAAATAAAAGACGTCACATATGAAACTGTGAGATTATTTCTAGAAGAATTTGAAAGGGATCATTTCTTAAATAAAAAGATTTCTGATTTAGAGCTCGCCGCCGAAATTAATGAGCGTAAGCTTTCTGTTTTGGAGCGCAACGCCCGAATTACTAACGCCATAAATTATTCCATGTACGTAATTATCTTTGGCATTGGTTATTTTGCTTTGAAAAAAAGCTGTAACAATTAAATGGCAAGCATTGCGATGATGATCGGCGGCGCTGTTATCAACGCCGCGGCTTTCACTGGCGGCAACTACCTTGCGAGATATTTGTCCGGCGACGGCGGTGCGTTAGCAGAGAAAACGTGGCACGACAAAGCGCTCGAGGCTTATGAGTCCGCTCAAACCCGCTACTCGCAAGAACGCACGAAGCTTCTTGACTGGATCGAAACCAACCGGGAAAACAAGGCTCAGGCGAAACAAAACTTCCCCAACACCGATTACGTTTTCAAACTCTACAACCAGGCGCACCCCGATCGTAAAATGACACTGCCCAAGGAGCCAAGATTCTCCGATTTCTATCAGCCAAGCGAGGCTCAAAAGCAGGGTGAACTTCTTTTTGTCGGCGGCAGCGCGTTCGCGCTTGGTTACGCGGCGTTTCATTTTCTTTGAACCTTTGCCGCACTTGAATAATGGACGCCAAGCTCGCCAAAATCTACTGCAGTCCCCAGGGCTACTGGAAAGGCACCGCCGCCATCAAAAAATTAGCCGATGCCACGCATGTTCCTGAAGACGCGGCCAAAAAGTGGTTGATCAAGCAGGCCCTCTGGCAGATCTACTTGCCTGCGCCGCGACATGTTCCTCGTCCGAAATTTGACGTGTTGCCGCCCAACTCGGTCCACCAGGCGGACCTTCTTTATCTGCCTCACGACAAGCTGCCTTGCGGGCGTAAGGTTTACAAGTATGCGCTGACCCTTGTTGACATCGCAAGCCGTTACAAAGAAGCTGAGCCGCTGACCTGGAGAGATTCTGCTGAGGTTGCTAAGGCCTTCCAGTCGATTTACAGGCGAAGTCCTCTGACATGGCTTCAGAAGCTGCAAGTCGATCCTGGTCGTGAGTTTATGGGGAGTGTTGCGAAAAAAATGGAAGGGCACAAGACAGACATCCGCCACGGCCGCACTGAGATTCACAGAGATCAGGCCATTGTCGAGCGTTTCAACCGCGCGCTTGCCGAACGTCTTTTCGGTCACCACTACGCCGTGGAAATGCTCCTGTCTGAGGGCTAGTGTTCAACTGCGTGGGTCAAAAGGCTCACTGATGTTGTCAAGGCGTTGAACAATGAAGTTACCAGCCTCACTGGTAAAAAGCCTGCGCTTGCAATCAAAGAGAAGGCGGTTGCCTCAAAACCCTCAACAAAATATTCAAAACCTGTTGGCGTGAACGAAAAAAAACTACCACCTATCATCAATGTGAGGTATTTGTATCAGCCAGGCGAGCTTGAAGGCGGCACCAAAAGAGCCACTGACCCCATCTGGTCCCTGAAAGTTCACCAGATCGAGAGAAATGTCACCAAGCCCGACCAGCCGGTTGTCTACTATTTGTCTGACGGGCCCAAGCGC
>Ga0126343_10000830_pt1 | contig 13093 bp, 12 predicted proteins | sample Cyp2metagenome_FD_92531 | JGI IMG/M metagenome (GOLD analysis project Ga0126343, IMG submission 92531) | Coral microbial communities from Lord Howe Island, Old Settlement Bay, Australia - Cyphastrea 2 metagenome | ecosystem: Host-associated > Invertebrates > Cnidaria > Coral ... | reverse complement strand
TGACAGCGGAGATGCATATAAGAGCATCACAGACTTGCGTAATTTTCAATCATGGCGACGCAGCATGCAACCAGAAGCCATGCTAGACTTGCAAACAATCAGACATGTCGAAATGCCTTGCTTTTTTTCCTGCGAAGTCGACATGTTGCGTGAAGTTGCACAAAACTGCAGAAAATGTAGGAGCCAAATCCGAGAAATGTCTTTGTGAGCAGCTACGTTGTCCCAAGCACGCGGAGCGAGGCAAATCAACAAGACGCTTCAAGTTCCGTTTCCGACTGAGTGCTGCGGAACAAGCCAAAGCTCACATCTCTTCGTTGGATCGGGTGGCTGCGACTGGGCATGCTTGCGCAAACATGCGGAGCCAGGAAAATCAGCAAGACGCTTCAGAACCAGTCTCCGACTGACTGCTGCGGAACAAACATCAGTTCACATCGGTTCGTCCAATCCGGTGGCTGCGACCTCGGATGACGCCGGCAGTGTGTTCGTCCAAGCTGTGGAGCTACGTGCCTCTTCCGGCATGCTGTCTCTGACGACATGGAGCCTCTTGACAGGCGTCCATTTGGATTCAAACATAAGGGGGTCATCTACTGTCAGCTCTGCCGTGGCCAGTCGGTGAAAGTAGGCCGTGACGGTGTCCTTGGCGGCTGCATCCACGGGGACATGCCAGAGAACACTCCACTCTTCGATGTGCTCTGTCTGGGCCAAGACCACTTGATGGATTTCTCCGGTACGGCCCTGGAGCAACCAGTTGACAACCGAAGCCGGACCAGCCATGCGAAGTTTCACTTGGAAAGGAGATGTATCTGTCTTCGACAAAAGGCAGTCAAAGGATCGCTTCACTCGCATGGCCGAGGTGGCTGTATTGTCTTGCTGCAATGCTTCATCATCTGGCAACTTCACGTTGTTGAAGCACACCAAAGCACGCAAAAAGTTTGCATCCACCTTGCCCACGGAGACCAGTCCGAGATGCGAATCCACTGTCACCGCTTTCAACGGCGCCACTGGGCAACCATTGTTCAAGCGGCAAAGAGGCAGACTCAACTGGCCGCTCGGTGGGGTCATCAGCACGACAGTTGGCTGAAGCCGCAGGCAGGGACGAATGTCGCGACACTCCAATTCCAAGGATTGCTGGAAGTCGTTCTCCTTGAAGGTGAAACGGCAAATCCACTGAGCATTCCGGAACATGTCTCTGAGAGTTGCGCGCAGCTCTTTGGAATCAGCCAGCGGCTCGGGCAAAGTTATTTCCATCAGCACTGCTGCCTTCAGCAGTAACTCGTGATACAACATCACGGAGCATTGACTGTTGCCATCGGCCAAGGTCAATCTGACGGCCAGGCGCTTTTCCGTGCTTCCGTCAGGATGTTGCGCACAAGGGCTGGCCCGCTTGCATCGCACACAAGACGCGATCAGCCACTCATCCGTTTCGCTCTTCACTGACGAAATGCCTAAAATTTGCAAGTCGGAGACTACGAAGACTGTCTCAACTTTACGCAGTTGCCCCGGCACCACAACGCCAAGCAAGGCGCTGAGCGTCGAAGGTACTGCATCACAGTTTTCCCAGTCTCTGACAGGAATCTCGGTGAGCATGCGGCAATCTCCGGTGTCTGCAAGTTCTTTTTTCCTCAAGACGGCAGAGCGACAAAAGCAGGTATGTTCGTGGAACAGCATGTGCGAAAAAGACACCGAAACATCTGCCAAACATATATAGTTTATGTACTGTGTCCTATGCGGTAAACTTCAACTATCGCCGTCTCAATGCCATCGGCAAGACAGCCGACACTGAAGCGGATCTATAACAGTTGCATGGTTCTTTCCAATACCTCATGCGTGACAAGGAAAGAAGCGCAAAAGTCCGAGCGAGCATCAACAACTCTGCCATGGCTGCCGGACACTCTTGGATGCTGGTACCCCTCCAACTGCTCAACTCCCACGAATCTTCGGACTTCCGCTTCGTCACGAGGACCTGGTACAAAAGCACCGCCTCATTCACTGCCTGGGCGGCAAGTTCCTCCGCATGCTCATGCCAGAAAGCGCATCGAACTTTGGTATTGCCTTGTTGAATGATGGCGTTGCATACCATGGCCATCTTCTCTTTGGTTTGACGTTCAATGGCCCCTGGGTTGTCGATGATGACCGCAGCCACACAAATCTGCTGTCGATCTTTGACTCGGCTCAGTGCTCGGAGAGGAACCAGAGGATGGAGGTCCGGGACGTCAGCCCACGGAGCTTCTGTCAACTTGGTGGCCAGCACTGTGATGCCCAGCGTGCCTTTGAGGCGAAGATGATAATGCAGCCTGGACGTCGAAAAAGTCGCCGGAGCAGCTTGCACCGTGCCGTCTTGGATTGCAACCAAGTCGCCGACCTGGCAGAGCTGCAAGAGCTTGTCACCAATCTCACCCCATGCCTCGATGTAGAGAACTTCTGTAGGACTGCTGGTGGCTGCCAAATGGGCCTCTACCTTGTGCACAATGTTTGACGCAGAAGATGAGGCGCCCTTGCCCGACTTGCCTTTTTTGCCTTTCGGTTGTCCATGTCCTTGACTGGGCTGTTTGGCAGGCAATTCCTGCTGAGTCAAAATCACCAGGCGCCCAGCCACAGCAGTGTTTTTATCTCCGCGATATTCAGATGGCTTCAGACAAGTGGCCGCCATCCGCGCAACACCGCCGCTACCCATGTTGTGCGTCACGACCGCGAGTAAACTTTATGTAAAACAGAGCCAAGATTCAGGCATGCCACAGACTTTGAATGTATCATCTTTACAAAAGTGAAGCAATTTGAGCAATTCCGGCATGCCGCCTGAGTGTCCTACTTGACATGTAATGTAAGACTCTGAAAAGAACGCAAGCACACTGAGATCCCAGCTCGTGCAAATGCTGCGATGACAACCGAAATGCAGACTACGATGCAATACCTGCAAACTTGTTGAGGACTATGACAGGTGATTGTGACGGATTCAAAATTATAATTGGTTTGCCCTGGTCCTGAGTCCTAACTGTCGTGACATCAATGGCATGTTTTGTTCATCCTATTGCAAGCCAAAGACGAAGCTGTTTTTTTCTCTCTGTCTGGAGCTGCCTTTACTGTGGGAAGAAAGTTCCGTCATGACCAAATCAGAAAGCATTTTCAATGGTACCTTACGTTAGACATGTCTACCTTATGCGGGTCCCGGCGTCGCATCGCTCATCTGTCGAACTTCAGCAAGAATTCGAGGTCTGATGATGTGGTCTTGATTCTTTTCCCACGTGTGCAATGCCCAGAAGACATGCGGTCGATGCTGCCATGGGCAAAGCGTAGGACGAGCGGCCAGCAAGCTCTGCACAGCTTCTTGTGTGGTCAGACCATGACGAAAGATCAGCCAGGCGCACAGCGCTGCAGAACTGCGGTTGACGCCGCCAATGCAATGAAACAAAATGCCTCGCTCATCTCGTTTTGGTGTTTCGGACAAATGCTGCAAGAGGGTGCAGCACATCTCCATCCAGCACGACAACCATGCATTTCCCATATCTTCGCAAAAACTAGTGGCGTCATGTAGACGAGTTTTTGGATCATCCAGATCGAAGACAAACCATCGAATCTGAAGATGTTGAAACCAACTCTTCCAGCCCATTTCTGGTTGTCCACGAATGCGTTGCATCTCTGCTCGGCAAAAGCTCAACGTAACAGAAACTCTGTGAGAAATCAATGGCGTCTCTGCCTGATGAGTTCCGAGATGAGCACATGCGGCCAAACTTCCGAGAAAATAAATTTCAGGCTTCTCTAGAGGCACCGTTTTTGTGGGAGATATCTCACAGATATCATTGGGCCAGTCTGAGATATCACCGAAATGATACTCATGTTCGGCCAATAGCTTGTCGAGTGCTGGTTGATCCTCCTTCGGTATTTTCGAGCATCTCTCAATCTCTCCTTGCAAGGAAGCACACGCCATGGACATTGCGTCGTCATACGGCTCCATGACAAATAGACGATGACCTGTATCCATCTTGAGCCTCTATCCATGCTAATTCCAGGTGTTCTTAAGACGACATGGCACTTTGAGCAGCTGCATAATTTGCTAAGGTCAGCACAGGAGCAGATCGGAGTGCACCGTCTCATAGGCCCGCATTCGCCTCGCAGCACACGCATGACATTTGTTTCATGTTATTTGTAGCAGTTTCTTTTTTTGTTATTCGGTCCTTTTTCTTCCGTTTGTTTTTTTTCATTGACCTTTTTTTTTGGCTGCGGACTAAAATACAAATGCACAGGTTTACAACGCGACTGGCAAACAAAGTCTTGAAAGAGTATTAGCTGTCTCCAGATGTCAGCAGCAAGTAGCTTCAAGCATTCACCTTTTTACGTAAAACGCCTGCCCAGGTTTGATCAGCAAGTAGCTTCAAGCACCCGAGAAAGCATGCAAAATGATATATTCATAACCTTGTTCATATCACCTTGTTGCAAACCTATATTGATAGCTTCTCTCAGGTTCATACTTGCTGCGACGGTTGAAAAATTGCCAACTCTGACACGAATGCCGCGAAGGTATGTACTGTACAAGCGCACACGGTCGAAATGGCACCAACATGCTGCCACATCAAACCGTTAAATCCCCAGCAATTCTTATGGTTCGGGGGCGCTTTGCTCCTCAGATAGTGCGCGAGGTTCTGCGCAAGGTCAACTGGCTGAGTTACTTTTTGAAAATTTGCGGAGAACGCATTTCGTACATTTGTTGCCCAATCACTCTGTGCCACGTTCATAGCATTTCTGCTTGCAAACTTGTTCCTCTGTGGCGGTGCCTTTTCGGGGAACTGCGTTTTGTATATCTTAAGGAGCTCTTCGTAGAGGAAAGCCATCATCCAATAGTAGGCATGATACTGCCAAGGTGGCAATTGATCGCATTTGGTCTCTCGTTGGGAATATCCATCGCCGCGTGCCTCATGTGCGGCACGAGGCACGCTTTGATGCTTTGGCGGAGCAAACACCCTTTCTCCAGCCTCAGTGCGAAAAAAATGCCAATGATTCAGATTGCTGACAGCAACCAAAGGCATTGAGACATTGAATTCCGTCGATAGACGGGCCCAGCGATCCATGCGTCCACCTTCTTCCTTGACACTGTGTAGTGCTGCAGGAGTCATACCCTTTGCGCTCCAAGTGTGTTTCCTACAGACAGAACAGAGACGCCATCTGTGTGGCAAAGGGTTGTCGACCAAAAAGTTTTGCAGGTCCATATAGGCAGCAGGCGTCGGATTGAGCCCAGCATCAAAAAGGGAACACAAAACTTGTCCGGAGATCAGAGGTCCGCCGTGCCCGCATACGCCAGAATCGTGTGCAGTTCGTAGTTCAACGACGACTTGTGCCTCTTGCAAAGCGGACGGAATGTCCACAGCTAACAGCTGCGCCATACTCCGCAGCTCGCTTTCCCACGTGGAATGCACCAACTCGCTCGCAGGCTGCAACTGGTCCAGACGCAATCCTTCAATATTCCGTTTGTCTCTTAACACTGCAGCATCTCCACTCTTCACAAAGATTTCGGCATCGTCCTGCAAGTCTTCGTCTCTGATCGGCATGAAAACAAACACATCCGAATGAAAACAAACTGTTGGTCTGCCTAACATTCCCAATACTGTATATGATTTGATTTAACGCATATTCGAAACGACCCCGCCTTTTCAACTTCTTCGTTGCCAGTCACTGGAATCTTAGCCAAGTTCGGCAGCGGCACATGTCTGCGGTCGCTTTTCCGTTCCTGGCACAGACCGGCAACATCATAACTGCACGGCATAACTTAAAGTGATTTTAATATTCTTTACCATGAGCATTGTCCACCTCCATCTGTGCCGTCGAGTCCGCCTTTCAAAACTGGACTCTGCTTCTTTGATATTATCAGTTGAACCTCTGGGGTTCGGGCTTTCGGCATTGGACTGCCTCCTTCTTCTCCTCTTCCTTTTCTTTTTTCTGCCTGGTAAATTGTGATAGACATCGCAAAGAAATTTTGCTTTTGTTAATTGCAACGCTCTGGAATCGAAAATGCCTACAACGCACCTGTGCTGGACCTGACGGTGGAGGCGCTGTCGGTGTCTCTACCTGAAGTGCTGGCAAAGCATTTGTGTCCTTAGTGTAAAGAAGATGAAGCAGACAGTACCAACTAGGTGTCTTACTGGATTGGTCGCATACCACGGTGTAGAAGCCTGATGCGCAGATGATCATTGAAGTTGCTTTTTTTTGAACAACAGTATAAAAACGAAAAAAAACACTCAGCACGTCACAGCAAAGCTGGAAGTCTGAAACGAAGCCAAAGCCTGGTTCGGTCAACAGGAGAGAAGACTAGGTACAAGCGGCACAATGCAGAAGGCAAGCTTCCAGGAGTCCCTCGCATGACATAACTGCACGGCACAACTCAAAGTTATTTCAATAACCCACAGCAAGTCAAGTGACATGAGCAGTGTTCACCTTCATCTGCGCCGTCGAGTCCGCCTTTCAACCAGACTGACAAAAGAAAAGGAAAAGCAGAAGAGGAAAGCAGTCCAATGCCGAAAGCCTGAATACCAGAGATTCAACTGTTGAACCTATGGGATTCAGGCTTTCGGCATTGGACTGCTTTCCTCTTCTGCTTTTCCTTTTCTTTTTTTCAGCCTGGTAAATAGTGATAGATATTGAAAAAAACATCTATTTTGTTAATTGCATCGCTCTGGAATCAAAAATTCCTACCACGCACCTGTGATGGACCTGACGGTGGAGGCGCTGTCGGTGTCTGTACCTGAAGTGCTGGGAAAATATTTGTGTCCTTAGTGTAAAGAAGATGAAGCAGACAGTACCAACTAGGTGTCTTACTGGAGTGGGTGCATACCACGGTGTAGAAGCCTGATGCGCAGATGATCATCGAAGTTACATATTTACAGCAATAGTATACAAACTCAAAAAACCTCAGCACGTCACAGCAGCGCTGGGAGTTTGAAATGGAGCGAAAGCCTGGTTCGATCAACAGCAGAGAAACACAACGCAAGCGCCGGAATGCATAACCTTGGCGCCTCAGGAGCCAAGCTCTTTGGTTGTGAGGTTCTGGCCTGAGGTAGCAAGAAAAGACCAGTGCGTCAAAGCACGCACGATCACAACACCATGCCTTAATCTGTGGTGCTTCCATAGCTTCCACCTGACCAGGAGCATTCCCAATTCTTGACCGCAATTGTTCTCAAAGCATTGCCCGTCTCGCCTCCAAGGAGTCCAAGTCCACGTTCAACATGCCAGCAATTGGAGCAACATTAATTCCATCGAACTGGTTATGGCCAGCAGTTTGGATGATCATGAAGTTCTCCAAGCAGCTTTTCAACTCTTGAAAGGCAAGGCCAGTCTCATTTCTCAGGTCATCGCGTAACCGTTTGCCGGCCTTGTTCACTTCGGTAGTTTTCAGCCCTGGAAACTTTTCCATGCTTTCGAGATCGACCAGCATCCAAACCTTTCGAGTTGTCTGATAGCAGATATTGCCAGAATGAAAATCGTGACCCCAACTGATGTCAGCACTTGCAAACGCACTGGCCGCGACAAGCAACTGCACAAACAGCTTTCTGACGTCTGCAGCTGTCAGGTTACCTCGGGCCAACACTTGCCGCAAGGTCTTTCCGACAAACTCCGATAGCAGACAATCAACTTCGGTTCGATACTGGTGCGTGTCTTGAACATGTTGTTTGCGCGTCGCATACACTGCTGGCAGATAGCGCGCCATGGGAGATCCAGAAGCTTCTCTGTAACCTTGCAACTCTCCTGGATGCAAGGAAGCATACCTTGCGTCAGTCGTCTCGTGGAACCATTTCAACACCATCGGTAATTCACGAAGTTTGTAGCAGTCTCGCGCTGCCCCAGAGTCCAGGTAATCCATGACATCCTTTACAACTGTGCCATCTTCGAAAGTGACTTCGATCTCATACGCCTTTTCGAACTTTTTTTTCCTGGTGTGGTTTTCCTTCTTGCTGCTCCAACGCAGACAAGGAATCTCTGAGATGAGGAACATCCGCACAGTCACGTTCTGCGCCATGGCTCAACTACAAAGGAAAGGCAAAGTTGATATTATATGCAAAGTTATACAATTTGGTGAACATGAAAGCATTTATCCAGTATGAATGTTTAGCTATAGCTGTCTTGAACCCTTCCGAGCACAATCGGCAAGTAGCTTCGAGTGCAGGAAGATTTCCAAAATTGTTCCGCGGAACAGCTACTGTGACAACCTTTCTTGGAAAGTAAATATGGCCCTTAAACTATAATACACATGCGAAAAAACTTCCGCTTGCCGTCTAAAGCCGAAAACTCACACGTAAGAACTGATACAGCTGCAACAAGAGCATGTCCATCATGACAACAGCTGAAAAGACACTGTTGAACCGTCCGAACCAAGTCCAATACAATATGCACAGAGACACACCGAAGCAATTCAGAAGCCTCATCATGTCAACCGCAGTGCGCGGCAGGTGCGCTACCTGGCGAGGTATTTTGGCAAAGACACTGTCGAACTGTCCAGGCAAAGCTACACCGAGCAGTCTGATCAAGCTAAACAGGCCGCCTGCAGGCTACAAACCGGTCAGCGCAGGACATCCGATCCGATTCTAGAAGAAGAGTCAAAGCGAAGACATCTGCTACACCAGCAGTTGCTGGGGAAAGGTTCCGCAGCTACCTCACTTGGGTAGTTCTGCCCGCCAGCTAACATCAACAAGCAGCTTCAAGTAGCAAGCGGGCATGCAAACATACAAAAAAGGCTCCACAGCTACCTCACTTGGGTAGTTCGTGTGGATATATAACGTTATTCACATAAGTTGTCATATCCGCAGACCAACAATGTCGTCCGCGGAAAGCACTTCGAATCAACCATTCTTCAGCAGAATCAAGTTGCGTGGCTGTGCCCGACGCTTCGCCAAAGACACTGTTGCGGGATCTCCAACAAGACTGAGCCAGTACAAAGTGCAGTAACATCCAGTGAGCACAGAAATCCGGCACGTCTAGACGCAACGCTGCAGCAGGAGCAAACAAATCATAAGTCCACCACTCCTCGTGCCGAATGAAGTCATTGAAGACGTTTGGATCGACCGCATCATTGCGGAGTATAGTAGACCAAAACTTCTTTGTCGCAGCATTGCGCAAGTCCTCGGCAACGTGGGACACAACCATGCACCAAAGATTACCATTCCCAAAACCATTCACATTAAATTTCTCAGTCAGTAGTCTAGATGTTCGAACATGTTAATGATTTTTTTACATCATTGTTTTACCTGTCGGTATAGGTTTCCAGGAAATGCAACTATATCCGAAACCAACAATCCCAGAAGCATCATCAGTATCATCAGACGGTTTGAAGCAAATATCACCGTTCAGAATGTTGATCAATGAAGTGTACTTAAGATCACCATCGTCATGAATTGCTTTGACGAACTGCATCGTCTTGCCCACTTGCTCTTGCTCCCTTTGCCACACCATGGTCTTGATCCTTTCCAGGTCGTGTTTTTTTCTAGCAGAATCATTGCAAAGCAACGCGAACTGCAAGTATTGACGCACGCCCCAGTGAAACATACGCTCGGGACTGTCGGTTCTGTTGACCAACCCAATCGCCATTGGAACTATAGCTCTGACATCGCACCATTCTTTCGTCATCTTCCAATCCCCTGCCATCGCATTCCTCCAGAAGGAAAAATCGACTGCATCTTGGAACAGAGCATTAGATGTATCTGAAGAAGGAGACATGTCCTCGTCAATATCTGCGGTACCTGCTTGTTCCCACGACAGTAGAATGTCCAAGACATTGGATGCTGATTTCCACTCAGCCCACTCCTTGGCTGTGTACTTCATATGTTTGGTGCCTCTTGTGGTGTCTGCTCCATTTTGCAGCCAGTACTTTGTGCATTCCACGCAGTCAGCTGCTGCTGCATACAAAAAGTAATAGTGCGAACGCTCTTGATCCGAAAGTTCCGCCAGTCCGTCGATGCGCTTCTGACGAGCAGCTCTTTTGTCTGCTGTCACATGCACATGCGGATCGGCTTGCCAAGCACGGCAAGGTTGCGACATCGGTCCCTGGCGTTGCAAAATTAGAAAGTAAGTTTTTTTATTCTGTGATGTTGCCCTAATCTCTGTCTGCTGTTCAGTACGTCAGGTGGGCCGCGTGCGCATAGACTTCAGGGCGAATCAGTATGTCACCTCGACGCCGATGAAGTACGTATAGTATGGAGGCATTAACCTGCGACAAACTATGTGACACTATAGTATGGAGGCGTTAGACATATTCGGCAATCCATGTTGCGGGTTCCCTGTCGAGCCGCAATGTTGCACACAGCGGTTCAATACGAACCTGTCAACAATCACTGACGTGTCACTATGCATGCCACGATATGGCACCAATTCTCGCCTTAGTCATCCAGCGACCCCTCCAGAGCCTGAATCATTGCTACACGACGTTATCACAGGCAATATGTGAACTCAATGTCTGGAGTCGGTCTATTCATCAATGCTGAACAAGAATTCAATATAATACATGACCGTTTTCTCCAAAGCTCGTTTTGCAACTATTCCACGCAATTGAAGCAAAGCTTGCAAAGCCAACAGCGCTGTCATATTGAAATGTAAGTCATTAAGCAAGGAACTCACTCTGCAGACATCAGACCTCAACCAGGGGCACCAGAAAAGCATAAACGTGTTCCTCCGATTGCAAATTGTTGAACGAAGCAATGGCTGGATTGCAACAATACATTTACACTCCAAAGACTTGACAGACACCGTGAAACTATTTTCCAGAGAGCGCACATGCCAAATGTTGATATGCTGCGGTTGACATGATTGGATCCAGCTGACAATCAGCAAGTAACGTCAAATCAGCAGCGGTCTCATTCAAAAAACAATTGCGTGAAACCATCGGTGCTCAAAGTCAGAAAAATTTGCGTACACACCGGCCACTTCATCCTTTTCTCTTTCCAAAACTATCTGCAGTTTACCATCCGTCTCAACTCCGCAGTTTAAATGTCTCTGTAGACGCAACTACATTCGTAGTGGCCAGTTGCCGCATACTGCGACATGATTGAGTTCCATCTTCTTGGCCGTCAACATGGTTGAAAAGCCTTGCGCTGCAGCATCGAGCAGCACTGTCTTGAATTCCAATGCCGTGTTTTCCCCGAGCGCCGCTCGCCACACTGACTGACCTCTATCGGCGATACGCTGTGACACAATTCTCCCAGCGAGCAACTCTGAAATAGTCTCTGTGGCAAAAACTTCTGGACAGGAATCGGTCAGGACCTTCTGGAACTCCTTCACCCGCTGCTCTTCTTGTCCGTCAACATTGACGAGAGCAGCTGCCACTTGGTCGCGGAGAAGAACTGTATCTTTCCGCGACATTAGTATATTGTTCTTGCAAATCAAATATTCGCGAAGACCCCACGCAGCCATTGAACGCGAAGGCAGTCTCAGTAACGTTTTTGATGCGTCATCCACATAGTGATTGGTCAGCAAGTGCAAGTCATCCAAACAGTCCGAAATCACACATTTGCCTTCCATCCAAGCGGTCCAGGTACGCGCAGTCACCGCATCGGCGAAATGCTTCGCATGCACGACGTCCTGAAAGGTATCATCACTCGTTGTACATGCAGTAAGTGGACATTTGCCTCGTAAAGGTGGAGGTGGCGGCGGCGGTATACTTGCTTGGCCCGGGTCAACAGATGAATTGGCATACCGTGGAGATGTCAAGCTAGCGTCAACGTCTGATGCATCCAACCATGCACACACAGTGGACCGTGGAAAGGAAGAAGCTGACGCCACATTTGCTGTTGGTTGTTGTTCCGCAGCTGCTTCATTCCAACTCTGCAAAATGGACAGTATCCTGACAACATGACGTCATTCTATTTCACGTCTTTTCAATTTCTCTGTGCATGTGTCTGACAAATTTACGTTCGAGCACATGCCTCCTAGCTGGAAATACTAAATACGCCAGTTGACACTGAAACGTTCGAACTCTCAATACAGGTTACAACATACATGATGCTTTTTCTTTCCCAGAGCACCTCGTAGCCTTGTAGTGTTCTGCCCACGAGAAAGCATTCCAATCAGGATGATTCGCAGTGCCCTCATGTGGGTCAGCTCCGAGATGCAACCAATATTGCGCGCATTCCACACAATCGGCTTTGATGCTATATAAAAATCGATACTGATCCGTTTTTTGGTTTTCCTTTCCAGATGAAAATCTTCATTTTGCGCCGCAGCATTGCACAGCGACGCCATGCTTTCGATGCTTTGATGCACTTATTCGCCTGCAATCTTTATCATCGATGCTTGCCTATGACTATCAAACCTAGCATCTGATCCCCAGACGCAATCCGCAAGAAGCTTCGAGCGCCGTTCACTGTAGGATTGATTCGCATACATCAAACACGTTCGTCTGCAAAGACAATTCCAAAACACATTCGGTGACTATTCCATGGAGCCAAAAAACCACCAGACATAACACGAGGAAAGCTTGCAAAACAAACAGCGCTGCCATATTGACGTTTGAATTATTCAGCATGAAACCGACTCAAGCAGGAGCACCAGGAGCACCGCACCAACTCTGCAGACATCGGGCCTCAATCCGGGGCCGCAGCAAAACACGAACATGATTCTCCGATTGTAAGTTGGCTAAAGGATCAAACTGATTCAAACAACACAATTACGCTCATAAGAATTGAAAGAAACCTTGAAAATCATGAGGCACAGAACCCACTCTGCAGACATCGGGCCTCATCCGGGGGCGGCAGCAAAACACGAACATGATTCTCCCCTTGTAAGTTGGATAAAGGATCAGATTCATTGAAACAACACAATTACGCTCATAAGACTTGCAGGAAACCTGGAAAATTATGAGGCACAGAACCGACTCTGCAGACAGCGGAAAAAAGTATGAGAGCGATTGAAACCAAGAATTCGCTCATACGACTTGCAAGAAACTGTGGCAAATCAGTAAGCACAGAACCGACTCCGCACACATCGGGCCTCATCCGGGGGCGTCAGCAAAACACGAACATAATTCTCCCCTTGTCAGTTGGATAAAGGATCAGATTCATTGAAACAACACAAGTACGCTCACTCATAAGACTTGAAGGAAACCTTGAAAATAAAAAATCAT
>Ga0126343_10000829_pt1 | contig 13094 bp, 9 predicted proteins | sample Cyp2metagenome_FD_92531 | JGI IMG/M metagenome (GOLD analysis project Ga0126343, IMG submission 92531) | Coral microbial communities from Lord Howe Island, Old Settlement Bay, Australia - Cyphastrea 2 metagenome | ecosystem: Host-associated > Invertebrates > Cnidaria > Coral ... | reverse complement strand
TGTTGGTAAACAAGCCATATTAAGATTAGCATCTCTACCAGTGTAAAGAGGTAAGACCGATAAAATTTGATATTTGTCGAGCGTTGCTCCACACGTGTGCCCGCCATAGTCCACAGTACAATTCGAAACGGCACACGAAATATATTTGTACAGTATAGAAAATTACCGAATGCAGGCCATTGAATATAAATAAGGATAGGATATGGTATATTGTGACACAACTTGTTCTGTAGTTCGTATAGTGTGATCGTCCGGGTGAGTGTAGTTCTTAAAAGAACTGTTGTTTGTGACTAGGCGATTAACAGTTCTTTTCAAGTCACCAGCAACAGTTCTTTTCACAACTACACTCACCCAGACGATCACACTATACCAACTACTGATACTCCTGGGTTTAAACCATTTACTACAACTCGTTCTACAAACCAACGTGTACCTAGTGTTTGTATTCGGCAATTGTTCAAGTCAACTGCTTGTGCTGAAGTGGAGGGTTAACCAGGGAAAATTTTGACAGGATCTTGCTTTAACATTGAGGACGACGGAGGGAGGAAGCACTTAAATAAATTAATATCAATTCATCCATTGGCATTGTACAATTTGTTTATTCAGTAAATCAACAGCTGGTTATTTTCGGGATGTTGTATATATAGACCAAACCGGCATTGCTTACTTTAACTGATGTTGTCACAAAAATTATTGGCTGAAACGCCATCAACTTCTTGTTTTGTTAGCATTGCCATAAATCTCGAATCTCAAGTGATACAATGATCTTTGTTGCCCGTGATGATTGCAGGACTTGAGGTCACCTTTAAGGGTCATTTCTGTTTCTGACAGGTGATGACTGACACACAACTTCCAAGAGCAATCTCAACATTGTTTTGCAACAACAAAGTAGAACAACTACAGGATAATATTTGTAGTATTAAAATAGGTCAGTTTGCCGAGAAATTAGCTTTACTCTGCCAAAAAGAAAAGCAAAAATCGGTGAAAAAGCTGTTCTCCCATTTTTTGGGAAGCCACAAATCTGATGGCCTTACCAGTACAAAATAAAAAAAGTGCAAACCATAAAAGAGAACTATATATAATTAACTTTGTTCGCCATGATCACTGCCTCCCTTTGTCTTAAACCTGACCTCCCTGCACTTGGCGTTTATAGTGTTTGTCATTGATTTTTCACACGGGCTACTGCCACTTGGTGGAAAGACGGTAGTGGCCAGTCCTGTGAAGTAAAAAAACAAACAAACAAGAGAACAACATTACTCAGATGATAATTTAAAGGCTACTTCAAAGAAATGTATCTTACAGATTTAGAAATAGTTGTGAATTGCAGCTAACTTGAATACTCAGCCACTGGCTCTAATAAACTAATTTGTGAAAGTCGTGATGGCTATTTGCTTTATACTCGCAATCTCATTGGCTATATAGTATGCATTATGTTATGACAGAAAGGTATTAAAACAAAGCCACCAAAAAAATTACTTTTATCGATGTTCTAAGTTTGATGGGTTAGTCACCGGGCTAACAATTAGACTGCTCACTCGGTTAACCTCCGCTTTAATAGTCGACTTGAAGTATTACTATACTGGTCAACTCTCACCCGCTAACCATTGTTTTTTCATTAATAATTATTATTGACTGTTTCAATCAAATAACATCAAAAGTTTTATCAACTTACGTTTGACAAGATGAACTCAAGCTTCGTCCAATTTTTCTTTTTTTCTTTTTCCGCCTATGTTTGACACAGCCATTTCGTTTGGTGTAAACATGACATCCATACACCCACAGAGATACTGACTTCTGTCCCTTGCTTCAATTGTTTTTACCTTTCTGGCTGTCTCTGTTGGCAGATTAAACACTAATGGGGAAACTGAGGTAGTTGTGGTGGTGGTTCGTCTGTGGCTGGGTGATGGTGTCTGTAAATCATGTGGGCTAATTACGACTTCCTCGGGAGGGTAACTTGTGTTAGCTTGTGTGCAAAAGGCGTCGGTAGGAAGAACAGTGGATAAGCACTGAAGGAAGAGTCTGGTGTTGATGCACTGAAGTTAAACATGTTACTCAGGCACGTTTCTATTAACGTAAGTCTGGTATTGTACGCATCTAACTTATTTTCTATTTTTGTTAAAGAAGTGCTGATGGTGTTCATGAAAGGGGTAATGTCATGTGTCTTCGAATCTGCATTCTAGAGAGAGAGAATAAAGATAATAACGATGATCAATGATCACTTTTACAACGTAGAAACAATCTGTCAATTATGTAATGTCACACAACAACACCGTTCTACTCAACCTGGGGAGCATAATATTGTATCGCAATCCGATCCTTTTGTTGTAAAATAATAGTGTTACCATAAAATATATTGTTATTGCCAACAATTTTTTATCGAAATCAAGACTGATATATACCCTTTCTGAGATCTAACAGTTGGGAATGCAAGTAAAATATGTCAAACGCAAGAAAGTTTTGCATGCAATCTCCAAACAACGAGAAGCTTAACCGAGAAGCTTAACACTGATCAAGATTTTGTTTCAAGACACACTATTAATTTCTTTTTTTACGTTTATGAGTAGTGAACCTCATACCCGTTCTCTATGGCTTTTTGCATCTCTCTTTCCTTTTTTTCAGCGTCAATTAGCACTTCTTTCAGCTCTCTCTTCTCGGTCTCTAAGGTGGTTAATTTGTTCCTCATTAACGACAGGTCTTTCCTCTCTGTCTCCAACGTTTTAACCAGTGTGCTGTGCTTTGCTTCAGCTATTAACTTCTCGGCACAGAGGACTTCCCTTTTCTTTTTTTCAGCCTGAAGCTGTTCCAGTAATGCAAGTCTTTCGGCGTCATTACAGGGTGCATCAACTCTCGCGACGTTTGGTACTTCTTTTCCTTTGATTTCGGTACTCTTTTGAATGTCGCCACTGCATGTTTCCGTTTTCCCTTTCCTTAGTTGGGCTTCTCTAGGTGCCACGTACTGGCCAAGGAGTTCTGCTTCGGGGTTTGGCCTTTTCTCTTGAACTGAGGAGGGCTCCTCCCGCTGGTAGGTCGACAGTGGCTCATCATCACTGCCAGGATCATCTTGCTCTGCTTGTTTTGCTGTGGACACTGAAGGCGTGACACAAAATGTCAAGGTCTCGAAGCGGACTAAGCTTTAGGTGTTATTATTAATTTGTCCAAAAAATTAGTCCAACTAAAAAAAATGAATACAAAATGTATAATCTTATGTGTAAAGCTATGTGAAAAAGATTACCTGTATGGATTTTCTTTTGCGATGGGCGCCATGCTTCACAAACTTCTCCATCTGACCAATGCCTATTGAAGAGAATTTTAACACGCTGCCCTTTTTCCAATTCAACACCCAAGGGTTTGATATCTTTCCGAAAAACTCGCTGCTCGCAATCGTTCCACCTAACATTAGTTGTCTTCCATTTTATCAATATTGTTTCACGCTTTGACATCACAGGAATAAAAAGTTGCCGAATGTTCAGAGTGTTAAAAACAATTTGGTTAGTAGCATATGAACTGGAGATTGCTTTCAGAAGCACTGATTTAAATACCCACCTTATCACGCAAAATGTTCCCTACTTAATTACACGCTAACTTGCATGTTTCCACCAGCTCTTCCGCGTTCCGTGCCTTATCACAGGAAATAAGCTAGCAGTAGCAACTTTGAATGATCACGTCAGGTACATCCTGATATCAGTTTCCTCTATGAACTAAACATCTATTGTGTGAAACTCACGAACTGCTATTAGTTTGAATTAGTTTTGAAGATTGCAATAAGGAAGAATGGATGTTTTGCCACAGAGTATCATACTGCAAATTTTCTCTTACTTGCCATACAAATTTGTCCGGACAGCAGCATTGCTGGTGTGTACAGCTTGGCACCAAATTGCCTACGACAAAAGTTTGATTAAGTATGCAAGGGATGAGGAATTTTTGGAAATTAATGCCAGAGATTCATCAAAGCAGACAGTGGATGACTTCCTTCAAGCTGTACAATGGAGGCCAAATCTATTCCACTGTATAGATTTGTGTGGCGCCAAAACAACATTGGCAACATTTTGTGCGATAACAAATTGCTGCGTTGAACTGAGAATATTGAACATGGCTAGAATCGAGGGGGAAATACCTGAATACCCATTGATTCTAGCAGCCAATATTGTGGAACTAAATGTAAGCGAGACACTAATAGATGACCGTTTCTTCGTTTTTACCGCAGAGTGCCTTCCCAAGTTAGGTATAGTAAATGTCTCCAGATGTTACAACTTGACCCAGGTGGTGTGCGCACTCTGATTGCGTTGCATTGTGGTAGCAATATTTTCAATATGGCGGCGAAAGCAGAAGAAGTCGGTTGGTTTTAGAATAATTATTTCTTGAACATTTGGCCGTACTTTGTTGATTTTATCATACGTAAAGGTAACTTGACTTACACTGAATGTTTAGAAGTATTTTTTGATTGCGTTTTTTTCTCATTCAGTTGTTTTTCAAAGACAAACGTGACCGTTGTTATTCGGTATGTAATTCGAGACCGCTTTTCAAGACGCCAGAATTAGTTCTCCTTCGTTGTTTGAAGCTCAACAAATGTTTTAATGGCTTCTTTCATCCTTCATCAACAGCTGAGACCATTCGCTCTCCAACGCTCTCAAACAGTTCTCGTGTTGTGTGCATTTATTGTTACTGATGTTTGGTACCGATCATGGCCGCTAAAAGGCCCATTGTTGTTGAAGGCAACACGCCTGGCAAGCCCAAAAACAAAAAGCAGTCGGCGGAAGGATGCTCCAAGAGAAGCCTATTTCAAGAAGGAAACATTCCAACAAAGGCTTCTGGAAGGAAAGAATGGACAGAAGCTGAAACATCTGCTCTCGTGCAGTACATTTGCTTATTTTGGGACGATGCTGGAGTCAACAAATGGCCAATGCATTCTGACCAAAACTTTTGGAATGGTTGTGCTGATGCAGTGAACAAGACTTGCAATTCTTCACGAACAGGTTTGCTAATTTTGGATTTAAGTGCTTTATTTATTGAATGATGTTGGTTTGATTTGGAAACTATTTTCCCAAGTTTGAAGCAATTTTGAAGTTACGTCATTTTCTTTGCTATAAATATAATTTCCATCACCCTCTCTAGTTTTCATAATCTTGTATATTTTGCTCTGGTGTTTCTCATATTAAAGCAAATACAGTATTACTATCCTTGTCTGTTTTCGGCTACTGTTTATGCTGTACTGTTCTTTTTTTTTTTTAAGGTGGCAGTTGTCGAACAAGGGTTACAAAACACTTATCTGTACAGTTCAAGACATTGTCAGAGGCTGAGGAGGCCTTGCAAATTGATTATCTCAGTAGTGGATTTGATTTTGGTGAAGGTCAACCAAGCAGTACTCCACAAAGGCCAACTGCACCCACCGCTTACAACCCTCTGTCTCCTATATTCCAGTGCTCACCATTTGAAGATGCACGCCCACTTGCTTCCAGCGTTGGGGACCTGATCAAAGAATTCATTTCAAGCTTCAAAAGTGCAATGTCACCAAGGCTACGTTCGCAGCTCCTAAATCACTTATTCAAGATAGCTATTATGGAAAATGAGGGACATGACTTTCTTCAGTTTGTAAAAACGAACTTTTTGGTATCAAGTCTGAGTGCCATAAAAACATTGTTTACTCATGGCAAACATAACTTAATATATGGCTTAAGTAAATGCTTTGAAGGTGAGGTTCCTCGAATGGCTCTAAACCAAATGCCATTTGGTTTGCTGGATTATAATATCCGTTTCTTCGCAAAAGGAAACACTCAAATGCTTGGCATCGAGGAGCATTATGTGTCATGGCTGATGACCATGTTTTCTCACTTTGGTCACAAGTGGCTCTGTCTACATAGGGGACCAGCATGGCAGTATGAAGTTGAAGCAGATAATTACTTGTCAGTTGCAGAGGAGTCAGGTGAAGAGGGACCAGGTGACCAGGGACCAGGTGAAGAGGGACCAGCTGAAGTGGGACCAGGTGAAGAGAGACCACATGAAGAAGGACCAGCTAAAGAGGGACCAGGTGAAGAGGGACCAGGTGAAGAGGGACCAGCTGAAGAGGGACCAGCTGAAGAGGGACCAGCTGAAGAGGGACCAGCTGAAGAGGGACCAGCTGAAGAGGTCGATATCATACAAAGAGCATTACAGGAGTCTTCATTCTGCTTGACTGACGCAGAGTGGGCAGGGCAAACTTTGGATAATGTTGACCCCCCAGCAGTGGACAACTCGGAAATACTTCACGTATCCCATTTGTGGACCCGTGCTAGTCCAAGCCAACAAATGGACATGGAAGTTGGGTTACTGTCCTCACAACATATGGAACAAATTCATGGCATACAGCCAACTGGTAACTGCTCTAGGAGACATCCTGGAATGTACAATCCATTAGAGGTTAGTATAAAAAGGTTATCAAAGGTTAGTTAGCTGTGGGTTAGAGGTTGCACAAAAACACTGTATATCTGATCCCTGGTTTAGTATTTTTCAATGCCTTTTTTATGTGAATTGTTACTTAAAGACACGGCAACAACAAGATGCTATTAGATGTAAGGAGAAATGTGCAGCCAGTTTGTTAGCTCACAGAGCGGGAAGGGGGGCGGGTTAAGAAAAGGGATGACCGGCAGTTGCATACCTGAATAGTTTATTGTTATGTTTATTGTTTCATTTCCCCGAACTGTACAGCTAAGTACATGTTGATATGTGACTACATGTATGCCTGTGTGTTCAGGTTTACTCACTGTATGTTGTCTTACCACCTGATGTGTAAAATTCATTTTTTCCTTTCCAAGAGTAAAATCAATGTTGCAAGTGTTGGAATACGTCAGATCCAGAAATATATCTCAACAGCTGGATTTTCCAAAACAGTAGACATCCAGGTATGTTTTTTTTTAACCCTTGCACTATCATGTCTTTTTTGGTGCACAGCTGATGCCTAATATCTCTATCATGATAAACTTGTAATAAAAATGGTATAAAGACGAACTAGGGAAGCCTTAGGAGCCTAAAACAGGCTGGCACTAATCCCAGTTTCTGTAGCATCCAGTCCAGAAGGAGTATATCTACTCCTTCTGGACTGGATGCTTGTCCATCACAGGTCACTCCCCAGTAATTTGTTAGATTTCCCCCGACAATTTGCTGGTACCCATTCATACTCCTGGGTGGAAAGAGGCAATGTGAGAGTTAAGTGTCTTGCCCAATAACACAATACAATGTCCCCGACCAGGGCTCTAACCCAGAGTGCTCATTCCGGAGTCGAGCGCACTAACCATGAGGTCACTATGCAGTTCACAAAGAGGAAGTAGATTAAATTTTAATTCAAACGCATCCTGGTATCCACAGATGGAGGCAGTCAAACAAGCACTGGATTCAAACCCCAGCGGAAGATGGTGGATCAAGGCAGATGCCTTTGATGTCAGAAAGGGTTTAAGGGAGAGCACACGAGGAACATGGTCTGGTGATGAAGATCTTGGAGATGGCTCCCTTCAAACACTGTATGCAGATTACAAGACCAGATGCCTATTTGTGAAAAAGCTTCCTAGTACTGAAAGTTCAGCACTGATAACAAGAGGTATAGAGAAGTTGTTGGTGGATCTGGAGGGTGATTTGGAATTTCTCATTTCTGGTAGTGAGGTTGCCAACGGTTTGTATAGTAGAGCAATTCAGGCCGGAAAATCGTCTGAGCAAAAGTTGATGGAATTATCTTGGAGTGTTGTAGGGTTTGAAAAACTGGTGGAGAAAGCTAGAAATTTGCAAGTGGAATTGAGGACATTTCTGCAAGGTATTGGCACTGCCAATACAGGAGGTCTGACTTCAATGATATCGAGCCTGTTGACTTATCTGAAAGACCTGTTCTCAAAGAAACGCATTGCTGCTACGCATGTGTTAGTTTTTATGATTTCAGATGAGTTACGCAACAGGAAACCTTATGCAATTCCAGTACGTTTCATGCCTTATAAATCTCTAACAGATTCCAAACTAAGAGAATTAGAAGTGCAGTTGGAAGAGGCTATGAGGAATGCAGGGATGACAGTTGTGGGAAGGTGAAATAGTCTCAAATTTTTTCAACATTTGTTTCTTTCACAAACCATAATACACCTTGTTTATCAAAACTATTTTCACCTAGGCACTGCGTCCAATTTCTCGTGGGCTTACAATATTCCAGCATATCAATTATTTTTTAACATTATACTTTTTTTTAATTAGACCTTTTAATCATGGATTAACTGTAGTTATTGTTGTTGGTATCATCCCTCAAGCTCTTGTATTTTTCTATTGATACATAAACAGATCTGGTCTAAACAGAAACATTCATTAGTGGTTATGTTAAATGTGTGGTTGATAAAATACTGTGGGTATGTTACCTCTCTCTCTAATTCCAACACTAGATACATGTACCTTATGGTTTAACCACAGTCACGAAATTTATATCCACAAGAAAATGTGAAGATCTTTCCTTCGATATTAAAATTACCTCATGTTGGATTTTTCCTCTTTTAGGGTTCACTACTGATGGTGAGTTTAATTCCCTTCGAACAAGAGGAAATGCAAGACCTGTTTCTGTCGTCGAGCTTATCCGCCAATCCAGGAATGAAGCACGAAATATGAGTGCTAACACAATATCTTGCTATCTGCAACTTGGTAGTCAGGGTACATAGTTGTTATGTTTTTAAATGTAATTAACAAATTTACTAAACTTAAACAACAACAACAGTACTTGAATGGCATTTGCACTGTTTATTCAAATATTATTAGTTCGCTAAAAAAACATACCTATGTTCCTTTAACAATAATCTTCAATTTCTTTCATGCAAAACCATTAAATACTGTTCTGAGTAGTGTAGTTTACTGATTGAAATATGAGTGCTAACACAATATCTTGCTATCTGCAACTTGGTAGTCAGGGTACATAGTTGTTATGTTTTCAAATGTAAATAACAAATTCACTAAACTTAAACAACAACAATAACAGTACTTGAATGGCATTTGTACTGTTTATTCAAATTTGTCTGCTATTAAATTACCTGTTCCTTTGATAATAATCTTAATAAATATACTTAATATCTTAATCTAATACTGTTCTGAGTTTTTGAGTTTACTTTCTTTCAATAGGAATTCCTTTGCGTCAACACCAAGCGGTTCCTTTGGAAGACGTCATGTGGCTGCATTCACTCATGGTTAACCAAACTGAACAGATTCCTTTTGAAGATGCCATATTGATTCTGAGAAAGAAACTTTTTCCCTGCACACATGATCCACATCCATGGGTTGAAGGTATATCCACGACTTTAATGTTATGAATGAGTAACAATGACTTCATTTTGACATCTGCAAATTCAGGGCTTCACAGAGCCTTGATGTGTCATTTAGGGTTCATTTCAATCTTGGCTAACATTTCTTGCCTCCTTACCCAATGAGTAAAGTGGCAGACAAGCCACATGCGAGTTTGAGATATAAAGGTGGATGTCTTTTTTTCCTTTTTAATGTCAATTTCCTTTTTTACAGACCGGCCAGAAACAACTCATGATGTGCTGAGAGCAATAATGGCCATTTATCTCTACCGCAGAAAAGTGGAGGATCTCAAACATCATGCTAGTGATCCTGCCGATTTTTCAGAAAATCTGTATCAACCAGAGAAGGATATTGCTGGTGAGAGGATCCACCACCGTGAGGATCATAATCATCTCCTCAAACGAATAATATCCCGCCTCCGTGAAGGTTTAATCCCAGGACTAGATCTGAGGTTTCTTAGAGATGCCCTTCATGACCCATCCACTGGCCTGACATATGAAGCACTCACAGGAAAAAACAAACAGTCAGTGCCTGATTGTGAGCGCCTAATTAGCCCTGGAGTGATCTCATTCCTGGAACGCAAAGGTCATGAATGTGGGGCCCGTGTTATTCAACTAATTCATAACTGGCACAAAGCAGTGGATGGCAGGGGACTCTCTGAAGCTCAACGCTCTCTATACTGCAGAGAAATGAAGGAGTGGCTGTTGTTGGATTGGATGCCCTGGTTCAAGTCCCACCCTGATTACAGCAGTATTGATGTAAATAGGTAATTGTCACTTCCAAAATGTCTCTTTTGGGCTCACAGTAAAATTAGTTATGCAGGAGGGCCAAAAATTAGTTAATTGCAGGATTGTGTTGTATGACAGTAGTCATAACAATCTATATCGTGATTTATTATAAGCCTACATTATGCGCACTCTGATTGGCTGCTGCGCTGGCATTATTTTCTTTTTAATTTCTTTTCAGTGTTAAATTTGCCCTAGATCTTGGCGTAATAAAGACAAAAATTGTCTCATTTTCAAAGAAACTGTTTCTCATGGCCCCTCTGGTTTTCGATCACACGGCCAGGGTTTTCTCTGTTCAGTGAACAAGACCTCGAATGTCCTCTTGTCTGCGCAAACGGAAATTGGAAAAGGCTTCCATTTTTTTTTCCAGCTCTGAAAACTCCATACAATAAATTACTTAATAACCTTGTCTGTTCGGTCATTACAGGGAAATCTCAGACCTCAGCCTTGATTTATTGTCCTCGCTATATCTCGGTAAACACATCAAGGCCTTGGTCTGAGTTTCCCTTTAATGATCTCACTCTCGGTTAATAAGTGGTATTTTAAAACCACATTTGTTTTTTATTTATCATTAGACCCATCAAAGGCATATGTGGTCTTACCCAAGAAATTGTTATTGGTCTCGTAGCAAACTTGGAGAGCAGGGAACTACGTCGGGTGGAGTATCGGGAGAAAGGACTACCTCCAGAGCATCCTCGAGCCTCGGCCACTGATGATGTTGAGGGTTTAATTGCCTCAACACATGAAATGCTGGGTGAGATATTTGACATCAAACAGTTTCTTGATGCCCAGCCTAAGATTTTGAACGAGTTCAAGAAAAGAATTGATCCAGATTTGGAATTTTTCTACTGGACTGGAGCAAAGGAGCGCTACACAGAACTTTCGCTGCCATCGTTTAACCTACCATCAGGTGAAGGTATTACAGAAAGACTTGAGAGAATCAGTTTGTCACGACGGGGAGACCCGGGAGTCTTTGTGGCCAATAGGGCTTCATTACCACAAAGGGGACAGTTAACTGTCAGAGCTCAATTCCACAGGACCCCTGTCGAGCTGCCCCCATCACTACTGGAAGATGGAGAATAATGCTTGATTCTAAATAACTACCTTTACCCTCCAAGTCCCAAAATCAAATTTCACATTTCTTTGTACATATCCCTTTAATAGCCGCTGGAGAAAAATTGATAAAATTGAAAGTATTGTAAACTCGGTGATCTTGTTAGCAAATTCTCAAAACCTTGTACATGTAGTTCAATTTGTAATGATATTGTGTGTAGAGAGATTTGATGTTTCTCATTTGTCTGCAATGTTTTGTATACCACAAATGTTCCCCTAAATCTTAGAAACCTGTATTATCGACCCTTTCAACTTGAAGGAAACAAATGTAATTGTAGTGGTTGTTGTTTAATCAGTGGGGAGTCACATTATCTAGCCAATTCGCTTTGTGTGATTATGTGTGGTCTTTTGATGGGCATTTTTGTCGAGCATGTGATATTCCGTGGAGGAAATTGATGTGGATTACCCTTAAGGCTTAAAGGGTTAATGGACAAAAACCCCAATCAAATGAAGACCAATATGTGCTGAGTAGTGGAATTGTCTGTTGAATAGAAATGTTGTGAGGTTTTTTATCATTAAGAATATTTGCATTTATTTGAAAAATCCTCAAAATAACAACCATTGCCTGAACTCAAGCTGTACTTGTTTAATGTAATACAGTATTATTAGTTAATGATTATTAGTGGTAAACCTGTACAACAATAATTATACATTAATTAATTTTTCATTATTTATTTGAATGTTTCACTGATGCAATCATGTTACTTTACTTTGCGGCTGGCTTTAATCACAGATTTCTCCCAAAGACCAGTTCTTGTAATGTCAGTTGTCAGGTAAAAACCAATCATGAGAAAAGTGGTGCAAAACCGGATTTGTTTCACTGTCACCTTAAGTGTTGGATCCTTAAGTAGAGGATGGACAAAGCGAGTTAATTCACTGGCTAAGTAGCCCACTTTTTCATAATCAGATGAAGACATAATGTATACTGCAATTGCATTTGTGTCATGAGGATTCTCAGGTTCAGCCTCAAGTTTGGCAAAGATGTGTCTGTTATGTTCATAGAGGTAGTCGTATGCTTCCTGTAATGCTTTCTGGTATTTTGAGGAATAGCAAGTGCCCATGACTTTAAAGGGTAGCCTGTGCGTAATGACAGTTGATTCTTCTGGCTCCGAATTTGAATCCTCATTGCAACTAGAATTATCAGAACCAGGTGACTGGGTATCAGGTACTGAGGTATCAGCTGTGTCTGTCTCACTCAATTTCCACAATACTGTGTATTTTATCTCTGCAACATCTATTTGGCAATGAGCAGAACAGAGATATTTCCCCCTCTTCAATTCAGGTGCCACACATTTTTGTACAACTCCCTGTTCCATTTTTGAGCCTTGTTTGAACAAAACTTTAACAAATTCCAGTGTCATAACTGGAAAGCACGGCACCTTCCAAGCAAATGATGAAACTCTATCCACATGTATAATTTCACAATGCAGGGGTTCATTATGAGCTGCAACAAGAAAAAGGATTTTAGCATGTAAAAGGAAGTTCGGATGACTATGATTTCTAAGAATTGTGCTTACACTAAATATTATTGTGAAGATAAGGTCAACAATGCACCATTTTTTGTCCTTCCTTGCTATCTGTCTAGTTTTGTGATTTCCACCCTCAACCGCATGTCAAATTAAAATCCTCATCTAACCTCGGTATGATTATCCACAGAAATTGTTACAAGACAGCTACGATTTTAAATTTAACAATACAGTCATGAAGAAACAACTGTTTCAAGGCAATCTGGATGTGTCCACAGCTCTATAATGCAACATTTTTGCAAATTACGGAACTGCTTCTTCAATCTACCATCAAGTGGGTTCATGTGAAAAAACATCCATTGTCACACTTTTATGAGAAGACATACCATCAGTCTTGACTTCTGATTGTGCAGGAATAGTTTTTGTTTCAACTGCTATGGTT
>Ga0126343_10000828_pt1 | contig 13100 bp, 10 predicted proteins | sample Cyp2metagenome_FD_92531 | JGI IMG/M metagenome (GOLD analysis project Ga0126343, IMG submission 92531) | Coral microbial communities from Lord Howe Island, Old Settlement Bay, Australia - Cyphastrea 2 metagenome | ecosystem: Host-associated > Invertebrates > Cnidaria > Coral ... | reverse complement strand
GACTCCGACAATGTAGTTTTCACTAGATCATAAGCGACGGAGTCATAAGCGGAATCGGAAGAAAATGGAAACGTTCTGATTCTTCCGACTCCGATTCCGTCGAGCTTATGACTCCACTTACGATTCCGTTTTTCGATTTTCACTAGGTCATAAGCGCTCTTATGACTCCGACTACGACTCCGACTCCGTCGCTAGTGAAAACCAGCCTTTAGTGATGTCTATGGCTGATCTAACCGACTAATCCATTGCACTTAACGTAACTTCACAATTCATTCCAATGCTACGCTCCCTTGCCAAAGCATCCCACGGAATCGCCTTTAGGCGTCTTGTTTATTTACATTTTACGTTCTTCGAAGTGAAAAAAAAAGACGCGAAAGCTGGAAAATTAGTAGCGGTCCGTGCGCGGGGTCCGGATGGGAAAATCCGACCAGGGGCCCGTTTCTCGAAAGCCCCGGAAAGTTTTCGGGCCCGTAAAGCCAATTTTAGATCATCTGTATCTAAACACGGAGAAGTGTATACGCCTGAAACTTCTTGTATGAAGGGAACCGAGATTTTGCAATGGCTTTACGGGCCCGAAAAGTTTCCGGGGCTTTCGAGAAACGGCCCCCAGGGCAGAAAAAGGTCGGACCGCTGAAGCGCGCGCAATTAGCCAATCAGTTTCAAGGATTTAGGATTCCGGACCGCTCAGATGCATGAGAGAATAATAAAAAGAATTATTTTTATGGACACTTGCAAATTTTATATGTTAAATAAAAGTCACAGTTGGACCTTCCTTCTGCATGAATTTTTTTTCTTTACTTTTTTCTCTGCAAGAATTCTTTTTCTTGACATTTTCCCTTGCATGAATTTTCTTTTGGTTTTTTCCCCACCCCTCCCATCACTTTTCTAATATTAATGGTCCGTCCCTTAATTGGCCACTCCCCATTGGAAACAAACAATGATAAATGAATTTTCAAATGAACATAACAAGGTTAGGAATCCCAACTGGCAGGAGGCAAACCAGCTGGCTATTCACGTTCCATTTGAATTGTAAATATCATCCCGGGGGATTAATTACTGATATGCAAATGAGTATATTTAATAGGAAACATTAGCACGCTTTGTCCCATTCACTTCACTTCCGACAAGAAGGGCGACAAGAAGGGCGTTTTGCGACCCACCCGCCCTCCCGAGCGAGTAAGTCGGGTTCCAGCGGTCTGTTTTGGGCTTGTCCCAGGTCAGATTGATTCCCCATACCTTATTATAATGTCATGAATAACAATACCCAGGGATGAATATTATACTATTTTCAAGCGCAGCCGAGAAAATGAACTCGGGGCTACCGAGAACAACATCAGCTAGTGGTCAGAACGGGATTTGAACCCGCGACCTACGGATTTCAAATCCGACGCTCCAACCACTCGGCCACGCTGCCTCCTTCTAAGCCAATGATATGACTTAAAATGATGACAAAAATTCTTGAAAACGACCTCGTTCCCAGGGTCCTATCTCTTCCTCCCTCGAGAGAGGACCCTGGTTGTGGCTAGTCAAGTGCCTATGTATACAAATCAAATCCGCAGAGAGGGTGGGAATTTGACTTAATTTTGTCAACACTGTCTGTGGAGTGATGAAAGTTTCGCTGCCTTAAGTTATTGGTCAGAGACCCTGCCTGACCGGTGTTTCGGCGTTTCTTTCTGAGCTCCTATGAGATGTTGAGTGAGAGCCGGAAGTTTGCTTAATTTTTGCTACATTTTGAAATAACTGTCAACAGCCTGCTCCAAACTAGTTCAATAAGCGAGAGATCGAAAATTGGACTTCATTAATATTGCTGGTTTTCAGTGCCACACCTTTTCAAATAGATCAAGATCAAAATCAAAATCGTTCAGTACATTAAGTCCAGAATCTAAGAAAAGGAAGAAGGTAACTATCCAAAGACTCGCGATAGATTCAGGTCATAGCAATTTTTCTTCAGCAAGATTTGCGGAGAACCTTTTTCACCAAATTTATAGAGATTTGTATGGAGACGCCACTGATGTTGCCTGATGGGCACCAACATGGCTGCCGGAAACTAATTAACAGAAACATCTGTCACTGAGTTTTGCTACAAAAACGTAAATTTATCTCTCTAGGAACTCAAAACAATAAAATAATACTTCTTCAGATACAGGAACTGTTCAGATAGCCAGATTTCCTGAAATAAGTCCCGAAATATGTCACTTTTTAACCAACTCGGCCGTCAAGTAAATGCCGCATCACGCAAAAGCTTAGAAATTCAAGCGTAGTCTATCACAAAAGCAAGAACACACTTGTCAATCAAGATGACCACGCCGCACCAGTCAGGAGCCCCGTTCGTGGGCGAACGAGTTTGCGAGCAAGCGTTCCCTTCTTTCCCCCTCCCCCACCCCATCCTTCCACCTGTTTGCTCTCGCTCCATTTTTCGCGCGGCCCGAATGCGAAAAACTCCTTTGTGGGCCCGAATTTCGTTCGCTTCGTCATTTGAAAACCGGCAAAACCGCTAAACAGGTTGTAAACGCGCTGCCGATGCCGTTGTTGTCAAGTTCTGCATAAAATTTTTCACTGCAAGAGAATAGGACCGTCAAACTTTCGATTGGATGAATTCAATTAAAAATCAGAGTTAGTCTCTTGGCCAAACACTAGACGTATCAAACTCAAAACGAATTCATCAATGCCGCCGATCGAAAAATATAAGCTAAATCAAGCTGGAATATTCAGTGTGGAGACGTTGTTGATGTCAAGTTCTTCGTAAATTTTTTTCGCCGCAAGATAATGGAATGACCGTCAAACTGAGAGTAACTCAATCAAATTCAAAACTACCTTTGTACGTGAACATACGACCTATTCAACTCTAACGGAACGAGTAAATACCTTCGTTGTGATTTTGTCGAATGAAAAATATAATTGAATTCACCGCGCGGTTCCCTTATTCCTGCGTCGCCATTTCCAAGTTCTTTGGCAAAATTTGTTCACTGCCACAAAAGTCCAAAGACGTCAAACTATCGACGGGGAAAATTCAGCCAAATGCAGAGCTAATCTTTTCGCCGAGTATTGAGGCATGAACGCATTGAACTCCTATATCAAATGTGTCAAAGCCTTTGCTGTGATTTTTGCCGATCCACAACTGGCCGCCATGGGTTACAAATTGCACTGCCTACTGAGCTCAGTATTAGTTCAGTGGTGAAACAACCTTAAACTGTCCTGCCCCTCCCTTCAATCATTTTTATGGAATCTGCTAAAATCTAGCAGACACTTGACCAGCCGCAGCCAGGATACTTTCTCGAGGTAGAGAGAGGACCCTGGGAATGACGTTGGAATGAGAAAAAAATGGCTTGAAGAACGATCTTCTGGCACTTCCTCCAAGCGATTTTTTTTTTCATGTTTACATTATTAATAAGTAATCGTCCGGTTTTTCTCGTTCAATTTGGAATTAATTTGCGCTTGCGGGTCTTTTTAAAAAGCTCACTCGAGGAAATTAATTCTGCGCCGTAATGGCTGCAGTCACGTTTTTGATGCTCCTTAATTTTGTCCTTATTCTGTTGAATGCAGTCGTTTTGGCTTCTTATAGTAGCTTTCAAACGGGTGATGAGTACAACCGGCGATGTCTTTCAGGCTTTAATCATCAATTTTGCCGTTTTCAAGACCGCTTTGTGGCATGTCAGGCTAACTTCTTCTCTTCAATGGCAATTCAGCGCTCTGAAACGTCATCTTCTCATCGCCTGCAGTCGTTCAGACCAGTCTGTAAATGGTGTAAACATGGCTATATTTGCTTGAGTCTGCCGCTACACAACTCTGCCACTGATATAACTATTTGTGATGACATCTCTCTTAATCCTGGCTCTCGTGGTATTCACTTGAATCAAAATGAACTTCGCCGCCATCTTGATGATCAACATTGTCAACAATGGTCAACTACAATCTCCTACTCTAGAAACGAGTTACTGAAAATTCGTCCTCTCACACGCCGCCTGTATCAGCTATCATCGGATCATTGTTTTCACTTAAAATTGGCTGGCTTATTTATTTTTCGTGGTTCAAGAAATCATGGCTTCTCCTTGAATATTCCTGTTAATGTTCTTCAAGGTGCTGGTCATCGATTTGCATATCATCAGTACAAATACCATCATGTTCACGGAGCAAACCAACGCAATCTTGGTATCATTAGCATTGCTTCTCGTGGCAAGATCACTCGAGATGCTAAACTTGATGTTGCCCTTTTGAACGCTCGTTCAATTTGTAATTAGTCTCGTGTCATTAATAATTACATCGCCGATTATGATTTCGATGTATTCCCTGTTACGGAGACATGACTCCGCGGCGACGACTATGATCAATACTACATTCGTGACATTTGTCCTGATGGTTATAAATTCTATCATATACCAAGGCTACATTCCACTGGTGGAGGAGTTGGAGTTGTTTTAAAACGGATTGTTTCAGCGTTGAAACTATTCCTTGTGGACGTTATGGCTCCTTTGAATCAATCGAACTGACTTTAAGGATTTGTGGATTTTTTGTCCGCCTAATCGTTCTGCATCGCCTTCCTGGTCTCAGTACATCGTTGTTCTTTGATGATATTTCGCACAATCTAAGTTATGTTTCACCCACCCCTGGTTATCTACTATTGGTTGGCGATTTCACTCTCCATGCTGATGCATCTGATTACATCACAAAACGATCTGTTAACCTTCTACAGTCATTTAATCTGGTTCAGCACGTCAATTCAGAAACCCACTGAACCCACTCTAATGGGCGCAGTTTAGAACCTGTGATTACTAGATGTGACGAAAACTTCCTCAGTAAGCTGGACACCTTTAATCCGCTATTCTCTGATCATTTATTTATCCATTGGCACCTAAATTTCACGAAACAGGTCACCAAGCCTAAACTGCGTGCGCTTCGTAAAATGCGTTCATATGACATTAATAAATTTTGTTTGGAGTTGAGTAACTCCGACTGTTGATCAACTCCTGTTGATGATCTGCGTGTTCTTGTTGACTGTTACAACTCTACCCTTCATACATTAATCGACCTTCATGCTCCTGTCGTTTACAAACCATGCAGTCACTCATCGTTCACGTGCGCCTTGGTTTACCGAGGAGATAAGATCGGCGAAAAAGTTGAGAAGAAAACTAGAAAGAAAAGGCGTGCCACCAAGACTGGCCTTAATAAACGTTTATCGTAAATCAACAAAAATCTACCGACATTTACGCGTCCACCCACTGTTAGTCTGTCTGTGTTTTCCCTAGCAGGCTCCCGTGGGAAATCAAATTGTCATCACTAAAAATTTGCCGACTGGATCCGGCTTAACCCGAGTCCAAGTTCGCGTCACCGAACAGAAAATTCCCCAAGGACGAATAACAAAAAGCTTCATTGTCTCTCAAAATCCTAACCATAACAATATGCAAAGTTTGATATGTTGTGGATCAGTGTCGTGAAGTCAATGATCTGGTTCGTGACGCTAAAGGATTTTTTTTCCTCCGTAATTGAGGATAACCATGGAAACCAGCGAGTCCTCTTTCAAGCTATCAATAGTCTACTTCATAAGAAAGCTGAACTTCACTATCCTGCTGCTAGCTCTGATACCAACTTAGTTGATCAGTTTAACTCATTTTTTAACGATAAGGTTCGTCCCATTCGCGAAGCATTACCGCAGCCTATTACTTATGCAGCTTACTCAACTGTTCCATCTATATCGTGCCAATGTGAACTAACATCCTTTGACAGATTTTCGACCGCGTACATAGCAACTGTTCTCAAGTCCTGCAAGGTTCAGTCTTGTACATTGGATCCTTTCCCGGCCTCTGTTCTCTCTGGATGCCTACCTGATCTTCTCCCCGTTATCACTGATCTGGTAAACAGCTCTCTTGATACTGCGTTTATACCTGTGGCCCTTACGACTGCTCTAATTACACCACACTTAAAGAAGTCCAACCTTAATTCTGATGACTTTAAAAACTTTCGCCCTGTCTCGAATTTGCCCTTCATTTCAAAGGTAATCGAGAAAGTGGCGACCGTTCAAATCATGTTGTTGATTACATTAATGATAATAATCTCGGTGAATCTTTACAATCAGCCTATAAGCGCCACCATTGATGCCGTTGACCGTGGTACTCTTATTCATCGACTCGAATTTAGGTTTGGCATCAAAGGAAAGGCTCTACAGTGATTTCGATCCTATCTTGAAAATCGATTACAATATGTGTATATTAGTGGTTCTAACTCCTCTTCAACTGATGTCGTTTTTGGTGTTCCACAGGGATCTGTTTTGGGACCGCTCCTTTATCTGTTATTTACCTCTCCGCTGGGTGACATAATACGTGAACATGGAATGGAGTTTCATTTATATGCGGATGATTGCCAGATTTATTTTCCTTTTGATTCTTCCTCATGCTGTTTGTCCGCAGTGGTCTCTCGCATTCAAGCCTGTTTATCGGATATCTCTTCTTGGATGTAGTTAAATAAATTGAAGTTAAACGGTGATAAAACTGAACTCTTGATCACTGAGCTGGATCCCAATTTAGACCTACTCTGCAGTTTCCACCTGTTACGCTTAATGATGGCTCCGTGATTCTTCCATCCAAGTATGCCAGGAACATTAGTGTCACGTTTGACAGTGTACTGAACTTTACTCTATTTCTTAGGTAATGTAAGTTTTATTATTCTGTTTTCTTCTTCCAGTGTGAAGCGCTTTAGAACTTTTATATAAAGCGCTTAAAATAATGTTATTATTATTATTATTATAAACTGATCTCGAAACTGTATAATTATACTTACAGATATCATTTATGACATCGTGTGATTGGTTGGCTCTTTCACTTGTGCTTCCGACTCCGACATTCTAGTTTTCATTGGATCATAAGCAAAGGAGTCGTTAGCGGAATCGAAAAAAATGGAAACGTTCTGATTCTTCGGACTCCGATTCTGTCTTGTTTAACCTTCCCCCGTTTTCGACTTCGATTTTTGATTTTCACTAGCTTATAAGCGCTCTTTTTACTCCGACTACGACATCGTTGCTAGTGAAAACTAGTCTCAACCAAATGGGTCCATTCTTAGAACCCCTGCTCGTTACAGGATCGAGATCGTTCTTGCCACGAACAACTGGTTGTCGAGCATTTATTTTTTTGTGGGTCTCACAATGGTTGACGGTAAAGGATGCACATTTGTAAGGTTACGAGGATGCTCGGCTGTCCCTTTAAAAATGTGAAACCAGGTTAGTAAAGATCCAGGAAGCTTGTTTAATGATTTCCTTCTGAAGAAGAGCACTTTTCCGATTCACATTGGTAAATTAGTTTTGAAGCAGTGGGAACATGGAGGTTTTCCCTAACTTTTCAATTTTCAGAAACCTCCATATAGCCGAAACAAAAGAGAAAGGTAAGAGAAACTCTTATGAGTCTTAAGTAAATAATATATAGATTTAGGCCAGCCTAAAAGCGTAGCTCCTGGGCCCGGTTGTTCAGAGCTAACGCAGGATAAGGTAGAGTGTTGAGTTTTAATAATCACAATGTACACAAAACAAAGCAGGGAAAAACATTTGTATAGAAGATAAAGTAATAATTAGGGAATAATTCGGTTAACTTTTAATCCTGGGCTGGTATTATGGACAACCCGGCTCTGTTTTGAACAATTTAACCCGACATGAGCCCGCGATCCAATAGAAAATCAGCACTTGGTCAGCGGTCGACTTCCAAAAACCAAGTGACCTTGATGAGCTCCCAACTTGAGCCTGCGATATGGCCACGTAATACTGGTCAGCGGATACCCTGAATTGACATGTGTCAATTAAGCATTACATGGATATCCAATATCAAAGGGGTATATTGTAAATCAGGGCTGCAAGTCCCACATATTTGGTGTTTGGCCGCCATGTTGCGCGACTCCGTCGCCGCCAACACAGCGGTCAAACGTCTGTATTAGACTTTCCTTTTAGTTAATCAATATTTTCATGACATTGTTCTTTTCGTAGGTCACCGCACGGTATAAATACCATTTCCTCGTCATTTACATATTTGTTCATGTTTTAGCTTGTACAACGAGAGCTAAACAGAAATAAGAATTAAAAATTGCTCTACCGGCTTCGGCTTGTTGCAGGTCTTTCTTTTGCGCGGTATGTATTTTCCGTGCTCCTTGAATTTTTTGTCCACCTCGACTTTGCATTTAATGCACCAGTTTGTCCCAGGTTTGTAGTCTGAAAAAGATTCTCCAACGTCACGGTAGTCAAAGGTCAAGTGCAAGTGGTTTGGGCTCGGTATTTTGGCCAGTTTTCGGCTACGCCGCAGGCTATGCCACCATGAAGATGGACACGAACCTCGTTTGTCGTTTCGATTCATCTCGTTTCTGTGCTTCAGACAAATCCAGGATTCAGATGGAATCCCCCCAGTCTCTGCCAAAATTTTTCCAGCTCGTCTGAGTGAAGCCGAATCACCGCAATTGTCTTTTTCCTCTCCATTTCCCATCGTTTATACACCTGCATTTCCAACTTCACGCATCGTATGATAAATCGCCGTCGGCTCCTAGCATGACACGGGTTTTCAAGACAAACTTTTTTGGTAAAGCTCAAAACAAAATGGTAAATCAGCAGAATACCTGTATAATAAACTTTTGTCTGAAAAGTCTTTTTTTTTTCTTATCTTCTTTTCCTTTTACAGATTTCTAGGTGCGTTTCAATTTTTTGTTCGTAAATTTTGCGTGACAGTGGTTGTTTCCTATATTTTCTTTAAATTTTTGCCCGGGAAATTGGCCCGCGGCTGCCAAAAAATGTACCTATTTGCGCATGCCCGACGTTTGACCGCTGTGTTGTCGCCGCCGCCGCCGTCGTCGTCGTACGACGGTACGCGCCCACGAGCAATACCGCTAGCCATGACAAACATGAGAAAATCCACTCATGGGTTTCCTCTACTTTCCCATGCATGATGAATATGGGGCTCCGCTATAAATTGAGTTAGCGTGGAGTAAATGTGACGCATAGGTAAAAAATAATAGCTTGATTTTGACTGACATTTACCTGTGCTACAAGTATATCCTTTCCATCCAGTGGTACAACGGCAGGTGTCGGGAGATTCACATGTCCCACCATTATTGCATCCGTGTGTGCAGATTGCTGTGAAAACATAAGTAAACAGATTTTCGTTTCAAGAATGCTTATAGAGCATGAGGAAAAGATCAATCAGCAAAGGCCCAAATACCTTAAGTAGAGGGCGTCTAACCGTGTTAGAGGCCCTCTGTAGAAAATTCTAGTATGAAAACTGTAAATTTAAGAAAGATGTTTAACATGCTTGAATTTGGCTCTCTGTCTTCCTATACACTTTCCAAATTATTATCAGGGCATGTTTTGCTGCCTTTGAGGGAGACAAAGTTAACCAGATTTTGAAGATTGCTTCCATTTCACCTGAGCGCTTGCCTTACGTTGTTTTGAATTTTTCCTTTAGTCTTCACATCCTTTTTTCACAGATTTTAAGTTTCGATGGCTGTTCCTATAATATCGACTGTTCCTTGGTTTTCTGTTTCAATTGACTTTACGAGGACCAGTTTTATTACAAGGCAGGAACAACACGATCACTCTAAGCTACTCTAGTGTAAAACAGGAACATTTCGTGCCAAGTTCCGAACTGTAAATGGAACATATTATTGTCAAATTAATAACTTACGACTGTTTTTCCTATACAGGCATGGAACACATTGTTCCCAAATTGATGGATTAGGACTGTTTCGTTTCGAATTCACATATATGCATGGAACACATTCGCAAATTAATAATTGAGGACAGTTTTGTTCCAAGTTCCTTTGTGTAGGTGACAGTTGTCCAATACACAAGAAGTCCGATGGATTGCCTCTCAATCCAACAGTGTTTCTTTGGTTGACGCTTAGAATGTTTTCTGGTTGCAATGGTCTGGGCATGGGGAATTTCAAGTGTTCCATTGGTACCAATAAAATACAACCCAACCATTGGTATTTGATTGGTGAAATGCATCTCATAGGCTATTTTCCAATGGTTTCATGCTGAGTAGGGGTGCATTCTTCTCACCCACTTGCACCAATGGTGCGATTGGTGCCAATGGAATGCCATTCAATACATTGCTACTCCATTAGTAAGAAGCATCTCATTAAGCACACTTAGAATATTTCCGATCTCTTCAGGCTGAGTAACGCTGAGTAGGGGTGCATTCTACTCCTCCATTGATACTAATAGTGCTATTGGTACCAAAGGAATGGCACTCAATTCTAATGAAATACCAATGGAGCATCACCCAAACCGAAACGGCGTCACTAAAAAAGGACAAAATTGACAGTTTGTATTCCTTCCCTGTACCAGAGTGTGATCATGACCGGTCCCATGATTGATTTCGAAGTCAAAGAGGGTTCAGAAAACGTGTTGGTTAGTTTACTTTGACCAAAAGCCCAATTTGATTAAAATTGCATCTTCACTAAGGGTCCCAAAAAATGTTCCAGTGCAGAAAATATTTCAAGATCAAACAAGTGAATCCACAAACCTTGCCGTAACGTTATTTCCGTCATTTTCATTATTGTGTGACATCGGCGAAGTGTTTCGAAATAGTTGACTGGAAGTGAAGACAGATGCAAGAAAGATCGCGCAGCTCAACAAATAGTGACTATTTGATTTTTTTTTTTGTGAATATAAGGAAGAGTTGGCTTTTGACGTGGTGGACTTAAGTCTGTGTTATCCAAATTTGTTGTTCAAGTTTATCCACTACTTACAAGACGAATGCAAGCTTGGACATGGCGGGCGTTTGGATTATGTACGTACATGCCATTTCTGAAATGGTCGACCTCAATAAACTTCATGAAGCATCAGGGGAGAGTTCTTTCGGGAAAGAGCGCGAAAGAAACTTTCAAATATGATGAGATTGCAGTGAACAAAACATTTCGACATTAAGACACTAGAAGCAAGAGGTTACTGGGCAACAAGGGAGGAGTTGTTGAAAGTCGTGAAATTGCCTCTGCCGTGCTTCAAAAATGCTGTGAAGATTTGCAAATCGGTCGAGTTAAAGTTGACCCCTTAGACATTTGCCACGAAAGTTGTAGTCATACACCTGTTCATCAAAATGAAGGGGTCACGTCGACCATGACTAATCAATATGTGACGGTGGACATGATCGCAACAGCTAAGGAACCGGTGGATTTATCGATCAGAAAACTTTCAAAACTACTGAAAAGTATGGCTTTGATTCTTTGACTCTGGGCATGACTGAAGCAAACATGCAAGTGCCCAATGGCTACATTTCATACATTGGACCATTGCCGAAAACCCCTATGTGATTTCGCTCTTGTCAACAGAAATGGAGGTCATCATGGTAAACTGGGCGAGATTATTAGTAAACTGATTTTTGATGAAATTGGAAAATACATTCATCCTAGGCGTTACTGGAAAATTGTCGAGACCCAAAGCTTCAATCAGCTCACCAGTAAAGAGCAAAGGGTTTTGTTGAAAGACAGCTCTGCTGTTGCTAAAGTTCATTATCAAAAGCAACTATCGTGAGAAGTTGTTTTGAAGGGCGAATGCCAACAGAAACTTCAAGGTGCCAATGTTTCAGCAGCGGACGGGGACAAGACTTGGATATTCAACTTCCAACAGTACACAATATCAGTTCCATCCCCTCAAAAAGGATACCCTGCGTAAAAGAAACTTGCTTCCTCAGAGAAACATCGGTCATGGTTTGAAATTCACAATAGGGGATGAAGATTTTCTAAAGAAACACCCGTATTTCTAATTGCAAGACGGAAGACTCTCTAGAGAAAAGGGCTTACCAAAAACTAAAAACACAAGAGCTTCTGTTTTTGATGAACAATATTGTTGCTTGCACGGTTTGCATTACGAAAACTTACCGTTTAATTCGAGTGACTGCTAATTACTTATGGTTGTGCGTGCTGTGCGATAGGTGCTGGCGCGAAGGTGTGACATATGTTACATAGTGTAAAACCTTCTCGCTTTTGAAAACTAAATATACTATGCAATATCCATTAGACCTGTTTATCAAAGTTCGTGTCTAAATATGCAAACATAAAGTATATTTTGACAGCAAACTCCTCCATTGTCTTATTGAACGGAGTAATTAAGAAATAGGCTCTTGGTCTCTTTGGGGTGTAGGTTCGCGCTCCACTCGTTGATCTGTTTCTGAGAACTTTATTTCAGGGAATGTTGAATGTTATTACGGATTACAGTGTTTTAATAATTGTTCTAAATTTACAAACCTGTGTTGAGTTTACTCTCTATGCTCTATGCTCTGCGTGTGTTCTACCAGCTACATTCTACTCTCTAGGTTCTACCAACTGCTCTTTCCAATCTAGGCTCTACGGTCTTCCATCTACATGTACCCTCTAAGTCCATCGACGCTCTTCGTTCGACCAGCTACTCTCTTTGATCTACGCTTTACCATCTGCCCTCGAAGTCAATCTACGCTCTACTCTCTACGTTCTGTGTGTTACATCAGCTACTCTCTTCGATCTATGCACTACACTCTACGCTCTACTATCTACCCTCTAAGTCCATCTAGGCTCTACTCTCTACGTTCTCTTCGTTCCACCAGCCGCTCTTTTTGCTCTACGCTCAACGCTCTATGCTCTACCCTCTACCATTTATCATCTAACCTCTAAGAATCATTTACACTCCACGTTCTACCAGCTTCTCTCTTCGATCTACGCTCTAACCTCTATCTGCTTGGAAGGTGATTGGAATTTTTTTAAATTTTCAACGAAGGCGAGTGAGCAGCACAAAGGAAGGCTTCTTCTGGTTGTTTGCTTTTTCGCTTACTTCAAACGCGTTTCGTCTCAGTGTCCGAGACTTCTTCAGAGAATGATTACAACTAACATTGAATAACATATATAGCAAACTGATAAGCGCGCCAAAATTTAACTTCCCATGGAGCTAAATAACTGCTGAAACATGCTGTAAACGGACGTCACAAGAAACGCTTTCAATATTAGAGCTCATCGCATCAAGTAATAGTAGCTTTATAATTGACAATACAGTCTATACTCGGTTTAAAGACATCAGACGGGTCAATGGAAACATCTGATTACAAGAAAGCCCAGATCCTAAATGAATACTTTTCTACTGTTGGTGAAAAGTTGGCAAGTGATCTTCCCGT
>Ga0126343_10000827_pt1 | contig 13100 bp, 8 predicted proteins | sample Cyp2metagenome_FD_92531 | JGI IMG/M metagenome (GOLD analysis project Ga0126343, IMG submission 92531) | Coral microbial communities from Lord Howe Island, Old Settlement Bay, Australia - Cyphastrea 2 metagenome | ecosystem: Host-associated > Invertebrates > Cnidaria > Coral ... | reverse complement strand
AACAAATTGTAACACTATCCAAATATGGTCATGATGCTCTCGATATCTGTCATCCGTAGGTAACAGATATCCGGCGATATACGTAGCTTCGTATGTGGGAAGAAAAAGTGAAGTGAAAAAATGCCGACAGAAAGATTTAAAAATGTTGCGAGCTATTTTGTTATCAATTTGTTGAATAATAAAACCATTATCCTGCTCAATCTTGCGGAATATCGTCTGATTTTAGCCGACTCTGCCTACGGCCTCGTCGGCTAAGTATCAGACGATATTCCGCGCGATTTCGCAGGATAATTGTTAAATATCTTGGACTTATTCCTTGGGTTGTTTTTATTAATGATATTTCTTGGGTTGGGAGTAGACAAAAAGTCCAGATAATTGAGAAATCTGGATAATCAAGGTGAGGTTAATCAAGGTCCGACTGTGTTGTTTAATCGGTACTTCATATTTGGCAGGGTTATTTAACATTTTCATATTACTCCGTATTTGCCAGAATTGTGTGCGTTTTGGTGATGTTTCACCAATGAGAACACTTTGTGATGCTTATCATTAGGAATTTGAATTGCATAAGCATTCAATTCTGGACATATCTGGCAAAATACGTATAAAAGTTATTACCAGTTTGAAAAGTTACTTCTTTCATTTAATCCCTGATGATACCTTAAAGCATAACAATGAAATAATTTATTACATACTTGTTTGTGAATGTGTCATCAAATTTTCAAGAGGCTTAAAAATTTGCATAAATAATTCTAAATCAAAATTTTCCCACTTTAACCAACTCATCTATATTTAATGTACGTTGCAATACTAGTTGATATTACACACAACCGCGGTTAGAATCTCTGAACTCTGAAAAAGACAGCTAACCCAAACATGTTGCAAGAAGCAAATGTTGGTAAAAATTAAAATTGGGGTGATTGTATTCATAACATTCCATTCATTGACGTTACGTAGTTGAATTGTTTTCTCATGAGAGTAAGGGGGTGTGTATATGGTGGTGCCATTTAAATAAACCAATGATCTTAAAGGGAAAACAATAACGAACTAGCCGAAGTTAGGGAGGAAGATTAGAGGCACAAAACCCGTGACAAAAATCATGCAATCTACAAACAAAGTACATTTTAGTGTCTTCGTGCAATCTATGTAAACAGGAACTTCTTCGCGAGTTTGCTCGTCGTATCTCTGAAATTCATTTGCCCAAATGTTTGTCTTGCCCTGAAAAGTCTTTTAATTCATGTATCTAAATAAAGAATTTAGAGCTAAGGGGAAAAAGAAGCCATTACGATTTTCGTCGCACGATAATAAACAGCAAAGGGGGTTGCACTAGTTCATAGAGTCCAGTAACCTTAAAATGTTTCTTATCTTGTATTCTCAGGAAGAAGCGCTTGACAATATAAAGTTTGGACATATAATCTTGTAAAACTTTACAGAAAATAAAGGACTCATTGAAGAGGAGTACATATCTTTTGATGTTTTGCAAAGGGCATTCTCAGATCTCTAAAGTGACGCGATGGGAAGGTACAAACTCGTTCATTTTAGATCATGGATTTAGCTTTTAAACAGTAACAATAACATAATTTTTTCAATGAAAGTGTAAAATAGTGCGACATGTTCCAAAAAGAGAATTTGTAAACTTGTTTCAATCCGAAACTGCGCTTCAAGAGATGTCTTACCTACGTCTTGGTTATGTCAACGATATTCGCTGTGTACTGTAGATTGCGATTCGACGATATATAGTGCAAGCTTATATCGCGGAATTTCTGTCCAAGAATCTACCTAAATATGTGCAGAAGAAGTTTAAAGAAATGCTTCTACTTACGATCTTTTCTCTACTACGAAGCACACCAAGTTTCCCAAACCTAACGTGGAATGGTGAACCGATGTAAGAACCATCTTCTTGTCGAACGACCACAACGTCGATGGCTCCAGTGAGAGTGGCGGAGTTTATCTCGCTGTAAAATCCTCGCACGTTCGACACAAAACGGCCTAAATAGTTCATTCTTGAAGATGAATTCCAAGGTTTCCACTTTCAAGTCATTTCTAGCCTACAACGCTATTCTACAAGGAGAAAAACAGCTACGTCAGCCCAACAAACCACTCTTCTACGCGCACACAGTTCCTGTTCGTGTTTTTGGATGGAAGTGGGTCGAGTGGCTTAGAACACTGTCCTGGGTAGGGTAGGGTGAACAAGAAAATAAAACAAACCTCTCGAAAACCTTCGTAATCCTTACCTGTGGATACCAGACGATTTGAGCAGTATATATTGCGTTTCCTGTGAAATTCAGGAGATTTTTGCTACTGTTTCACTTCACGGGCAAAATGCCGATCATCGGAAGACAAACAGATGACCAAACAGCTGATATATGGCACGTGACAATTTTTGTACATGAGGACGAGGTAGACCCGAGGACTCGCTGTCACGCACGTGTGTAACGTGGCTTTCCTTTATCTTCTCTCTTCTTTTAAAATAGAAAGATTCTTTGGAGACTTCCAGAATCGAGATCAGTAAGCTATGCACGCTTTCAGAATCATACATGAGTTTACCGAGTGTGACCAGAAAGGGAGGACAAGATAGTATAGAGTCAATAGAGGTTCAATATGTGTCCAGGAGAGCGTGACGTTGTGTTACATATACCGTATTTAGAAATGAGTGACAGATCAAATATCAAGTACTTTTAAGTAGTTTTCACGCGGGTTTTGATGTTGTAAGATCGAGTATTCGCTATGGAGGTTTTGCTAGTCAAAAATAAAGTAAAACGTTGTGTTTAATCGCTGATTTATTGCGTCGTCTCAACAATATGCGTGCACATTATTAAACCAACGCATGCCGAGGAGGGCCTCCCAGGGGATGGCATGTTTGCTTGATCCCTTGAAAATTTAAATTTTTCCAGTGCAACGGTTGGCACAAATGAAGGGCGGCACGTGGCTCTTCCTTTCTAACCGGTCTTTTGCGGTCTTTTTGATTGTGCTCCAACAGCGATGATGTTGCTATAGATACTAGTAGCTCTTTCCTCCACTACCCATGTTGGTTTTCCGCTTTCCTTCTGGTGTCTATTGTACAGCGGTCTTAGTGAAAGAAGTTCCATCTTTTTGTAATGCCCAATCTCCTAGGCTCGATAACCAGCGCTGCTCGGGAAAGAAGCGCTCCTCCCCAAACTCGGAGAAGAACGTTCACCAGACGCGAGAAAGCGGCGGAAATCGAGCCTACCAATCTCCCTCCGTTGCAACTTCAAGATTGTTCTCAAGACAGAAATAAAAAAAATAAGTTTTATATCTCCGTAAAATGTTTTGTCAAAGCTTCGATGGAGAAACCCATTGTTCGATTCCCCCACTCTGATTAATCCCAAAACATCCCTTGTTCCTTTGAAATCGATGATCATGTTTCGTTGTTTTCTCAAAACCTCTCGGAGACACTCATGAAGAGTGCTAGTATTTACAAAGAAAATACATTGCAATTAAAACCGGTCCAAATCGTTATCAATGGAAAAATTTATAAAAACTATTTAGAGTTTTCCGCTCCTTCTCCGGGGTGGGGGAAGGAACTCGTATATAAAAAGGACAGCGGTGCTTATCGGAAATTCTGAAAAGAACCCCTAAAAGGTCCCACGATTCAGTTTTGAAGGCGTCGCTTGAAATGTTTTTCGGCTCCTAAGAACAACCAATTCCAAAACACCGCACTATTTTTCCGTCATTTTTTTTTTTGGCTCAATGCACTACAATGTACCGCAAAGCTCCGACTATGGACCTTCCGAGGCTGAACCCACCCCCGGGGGGGTACTCCCTACAATGACCTATGCAAGGAGGCTCCGCCCGCAAGGGGTACTTTTTTCAGGCTTCAGCTATATATTAAAAAGGGTAGGGATTTCACAAGTTTAGGTATATAAAAGGGTAGGAAAATTGATAATTTAGGTATTTAAAAGGGACTTAAATTAAAATGTTTCGGATATGACGCACCTTATGGCTGTATTGGTTTATTTATTAAGCTCAACATGAAAATGAAAACAAGTAGGTATGTGAAAGGGGTACCTTTTCTCAATAAAAGGTAAATAAAAGGGGTACCTTTTTCTGCAAAAACGGTATATAAAAGGGTGAGGGGTTTGACCTTAGGGCGGAGCCTCCCCGTATTAAACTTTGTTAAGTAGCCCCCCGGGGGCTGAACACCCTAAGATGTATCAAAACTGCATTTTTAACCCCTAAAAGTGCGCTCGGCACATCCAGCCTTTCTATATGGGTGTCCCTCCCTTGGGGTTAAACATCATTATGCTGCCATATAGGTGCGGCTTGTGTCTTGGGATTGAGTTTTTGTACAAGTTGAGTTTCGCTGCCTCATTGGGCAAGGAGAGAAGATTAAACAAAATAAAACGGCCAACCTGTTTAACCTCTGTGGTCAACAGCGACTACACCTCAATTTTTGGGTATTGATATCTCGCGTCGACGCTTCTATCACAGTTGAATGATAAAATTACCTGACGAAAATGAATTTTACTGGCCCTCATTTGGCTCGTACTTTCTCGCATAAAAGGGGGAGACGAGGCACTACTTATCCTTTTCCCTTTACTGTGTTCAGCGCTGGGCATTATATTTCCGCCGGTCATTTTGTTACTTCCTTTCTAGATCTTTCCATTCCACATGTGACGACCATTAATTCGATGACTTTTCTCTTTTGACTTACCTCTAACAAATTGAAGTAGTTTTCTCCCGAGTGTTCTACTCCGTAGACGTATTAGTTTTACTTTAAGACACTACTTGAAAATTAAAGTTTACAATGCTCCCTCCGTTACGAATTTGAATACTTTTTACCTTTATCCCCACTCGTCCTCCTTTTCTTGCAAGACCTTGCAAGTTAAGACTGCGAGAGCAGGCTCGCGTTGGAATAACACTTGCACATGTCGACCCCCATGTCACTCAAAAGAAGCGAATTCTCATCCCCACTGACCCACCTGTGTCACTCCTAACCCGCGGGGCCTCTCGCACGAGGAAACACGAGATTCTTGAGTTCCCGAGATTTTCATGAACTGTGAATTTAAGCTGGTTGAATTGAGTTATAATATTTTATTTATTGGTTTATTGGCCAGAATGCATTGTTTTCCTAAAACCATGTACGCAGTAATCGTGCAGTTTACTTGAGCAATTGAATGCTATTGCCTAATCAGAGAATTATTTACGGACTTCACGATTTTTAAACCAGGAAGTTATTTTCATGGAGTAAGAATCAGTGTGTCAAGGCGTATGTCTGATCGATCTTGCATTGACCACTGTACCACGCGGGCTCACATGATCTCGCTTACTCCGTTCCTCCATCACTTCCTCTATCACGACTTCTCCACGTGATGTCGAGGCTGGCCGTTTTTTCATGTGCTCGATAACAAAACCAAAACCAATATACATGAACAGATTCAATGAAAGCTAATGAAAACTTTTCAAAAACGTAAGAAATCACAATGATAAATCATTCAAGAGTTTATACGATACTGGAATCCAGTCAATTCGGTGAGTTTTCAGTTTTATCAAGTTTTGTTTAATACGTAACATAAAAGTTTCGTTTCGTTTGTGCGCCAGTTGCATGCATGAACTGGATAGATCCTGAGACCAGAGATACGCAACGCGTCTTGCCTTGATATCTTGTTCCTAAACTGTGCTCCCAGGTAACAACGGCATCCCGAGCAGTCTTTCTTCATCTTTGAAAATTCGGTGCTCGTACGAGCTTATTTCAGAATCCCCCATTTCAGAGTTTTTCGCTTCAACCAATTTCTTTAACGCTATTTTGTCGCTATAATTGTCAAAAGTTAAACACATGCCTGGAGCCAGCACGGTTTCTTTCTCCTCGAAGACCGCGGCTTCTGTTGCCTTGTTGCACGCGCGATCGCGCGCGGAAGGCTTAGGGCTCTTGATAGTGACGTCATAGCCCAAGCTCTGTAACTCTTCCAGTCTTTTCATTTCCTCCTTGCTCTCAATAAAGCACACATCTTCAATGGTATCTCTAAAACTGACCTTTTTAACTTCTGTTATCTCAAGGCTTCCGAATGGCACTGTTGCGATGTCTTCAGGCTCTTCGAAATCTGAATTGTCCGAACAGTACATAACTGACCATCTTTTGTTTACCTCCTGCAATCTCTGTACTTTAGTTAGCCGCTTTTGACTTGATTTCTTTGATTTTCGACGCTTAATTTTCTTTTCCTTGCAACTCAGAATAGCGGGAAACTGCGGTGTCGCAAATCTCCCTGTAGATTTTATTGCCTCGGCAGTGAACGCATAGATGCAACTAAATAAAATGAAACAAACTCCTACAACTAGGCAAATGATTGTTGAGTAGTACCAACCAGTTTCTTTCGGTTTTTCTATCGGTGTTTGCCATGTTCCACTTGCAGATGAAGGAAGCTTGTATACCCAGTTAAAAAACTCTAAAAGAACCATGTTGCTGTGGCTTTGCTACTTAATATTGTTGTACAGACTTGACTTGTCTTGACATCGGAATGCCCAACAGTTCAAGAGTACTTGGAACCTACTACCAAGCTTATATCTTCCCCTAAAAAGTTCATATTTTCTACGCACAACACAATTGTGCAAATGAAGTCAATTAAATAAAAAGCGTGAATTACGTCGTTTGTCGAGACGTCATAAATTAAATCATTGCGTCACTTTAAGGAGCGATTTTGTCAGAGACAGATATTTGCGTTCACAACACTCCGCTACATGGTACTCTTCAGGAAACTTGTTTAAACGCAAATTGCGCAGTCAATGAAAAATGTTGGAAAATAAATCCATTTTGGTGAATTGTTGAACCTAACAGCTAACCTGCGATCAGACCTTTTTCTTCTTCGTTTTTGTTTCTTTTTTGTGTTAGGGACGGAGGGGAGGGTTAGGGAGTCAGGTAGAGATCTAAAGAAGGGTTTGGTCGAGGTTACTGCAGGCTCACGCCCCGGTATTTTTCCCATGTGCCTTTGCAAAAATTCCCACCTAGATGCATTGTGGGGCAGGAGGAACGGCGGCTGTCGTGACGTCACATGGTGTTGATTCTGAGCGTGTCTTCTCAAAATGATAAGGGACAACATATCTCAGAGGCTGACTCGCGTATTCTACTTGTCGTAACGACGCATTTTAACAATTACTGAATGTTCCACTGCCATCGAACAGCGTTAACACCTTGAACTTGATCCCGGCGAGGAAATGTTTCGTTGTTTACCATGGCGTTGTAACCGCCAGGTCGATTCTCTTGACCGTAGTCACTGCAGTCTTACTTTCGTTCCTGACGAAGTTTACCGCTATGATAGATCCTTGGAGGAGCTGTTTCTTGATGCTAATCAAATCAAGGATCTTCCAAGGGTAATAACGAAGCTTCTTAAAGACGATTATATTAATCGGCGCGTTTGTAACTCGCATTTTTCTCTGCTTCCACAGCCCTTCTTTCGTTTGTACAATCTGCGGAGATTAGGTTTAAGCGACAACGAGATCGCCCGTTTACCTCCAGAAGTCGGTAACTTAGCGAACCTTCAGGAGTTTGATATCAGCAGGAATGGTAAGATATGTCTTTTAACAGACCTGTGTAAAATAGTTATTTCTTTGAAACCGTCTAAAACCGACGAGGTTAGTACAGTATTTGTGTGTGCACAGGGAGGTTTGAGATACGTGGTATGAAATAACTGTTGATATTGTTCACACTTGATCTTACAGCTTCGAGCTGTATGCTTCTGTACGTGTTATTAGAGAGTTAAACCATGTTTAAGTGTTGTAGTATTCCAATAAATCTCTGGATTTTGTTTTCTTTCAGATATTTGCGATATCCCAGACAACATAAAGTTCTGCAAGAGTCTTCTTACGTTAGATCTCAGTGGCAATCCTGTTTCGAAGTGAGTGCTGGGTTGTAATTATCTTTGTCAAATACTGTGTGAGATTTCTGTGGTTTATTGTTCAAGAGCAACGTGGTGAGACTTTTACTAGTGCTGTAAATAGCTATAAAAGTTGTCTTTTAAAAGTCAACCACATTTCAACGTTGTATCTAGTTAGTCTTGTTTATGTTTTAGCTAGTATGTAAAAATTGTATGCTTGCAAATCACATTAACTATCCGACAGTATGTTAGATTTTATGCCTCATTGCAAAACACTCACCTATTTTTAGGTATATTAGGGGAATTTAGTGTTTGAAGAGACTTAGCTGTTTCGTTATTTGTGTTAAGTTTGATAATATTGTCAGTTGTAAGTCTTCTTAATTTCTGTGAGTTCCACCTCACGCGAGAAGATATCGAACCGGTTTCAAGAAATGGAACTAATGATCAATCAGTAAGGCTTTCACCATTTTATTTATTTAGTTTTGTGTGTTCTGTGATGGGATTTGCGCAAAAATGTTTTTAACTAGACAACACCTCAGAATGTCCTCACAAAATGAACGTGTTGTGTGTTAAAAATAATTTTAACCGTCTGAAAATTTTCGGCAGAGCTTACTTTCGTCTGGGTCGGTGTACATACCTAGTGAAAGTTCGAAGCATGGCCTTCGAGAACAAGCGATCACTTGTCGATCATCGTTCTAGATTTTTACTACAATAATTGCTGTTTCCTGCTGTAGTCGTTAGTCGTTACTCCTACCGGGGTTGTATTGTACCTCAGCTTGTTTCAGACGAAATGCCACTATTCGAAATTTTGCACTTTCTATTTGTTGCTTTGTAATGTCGCCGAGTTTACTTGTCAGGTCGTTCCCAGCTCTCGTTTAAGTGTTGTTTAGAATTTGATTCAAAGAAATCTCTTGGCTGGAGAGATTTGCGTGGGTTTAGAAACAAATTCACTCCACCGGCTCTCGTGGCAAATGTCGGAAATGCCATGCTAATTTCGCGTTGCCCGATTTCATTTCAACATGTAACTGATTCATTTGCATCAAAATTGGACAAAACTCTTCACCCCGGTAATGTAAGGACGATCTAGATTTAAAACAAATGCTTGATTAACTGCAAAAGCTTTGCAAAAATGGCGGCACGTTGATTCCTTTGGCCGGATTTGTTCCGACTGTACCTTGTAGATGCAAATTAGGAACCATAAACAAATGTCTCACTAGCGTGATTCTTGTCCTATTCAATTAAAAGCTTTCCGCTCACTGGAGTGCTTGCTATGCTACGCTGGCCAGCTCAACCAAATGCAATTCCAATGGCTCAGGGTTTCAGATGCTTTCCTTGTAATCAAACACATTGATTATTGGGTATAAGCTGATCAATCCTGTTGTCTTCCTGTGACTGTTGTTCTATCCATGATCATTCGGCATTCTTGGGATTGCATTTGTGGAATGCCTTTGGGACTTGATATAACTGTTTTCTGCAAGGGTCTCCACCTTGACTTTGTTGTTATGTAGGTGTTTATGACACACGCACAGGTGAATCTGTGCATGTTCATATGAATTTTTTTTTTCGTGTCTGCATTTTTGCAGTTATGCCATATGATCTTTGTTTATCGTTTGTCCTGAGAACAAATCAATTATTTTTCTTATTATTTGGATCATTCTTATAAACTCTTGCAATAAAAGTCCACTATAATTTGCTTCAAACTAGATTTTTCCAACTGTATTCATTAGGCTGGTTATAATGTTTTAACTGTAATCATGATTTATTTTGCAGTTTGCTAGATTAATCTGGTTTTTTTTTTGGAGTTGAGTATGATATTTAGACAAGGAATGTTCCAGTATTGAATTCATTGGTTTACAATGGCAACATTAGCATTCTGTCGATACAAGTCGTAACAAGCTCATAGGGTCTATATCATCAAAGGTTGTTCAAGAGTAGCATTAATTAAAAGCATTGATTTCACAGGGAAAGAACTCCAAATATTAAGACTCCCTACTCAATACAGATATCTTAGGTCGCTAAGTGAATATGACAAATTATCTACTTCGGATATATAAATCAGTGTTATTATGGCAAACTGAATAGCAAGGGAATATTTTTGTAGTTTTAATTCTTTCTTAAATTCCTAAACATGATTTTCTGTATATTTGGATTGATTCTCTTGAAAAATGTTCCGTAAAAGCACATGATTATGCTGTAATCAGCAAGAAAATATAAATACCAAACTTTTAAAACTTACTATATACACAACAACTCCAAGGTTTCCTTGATGCAAAACATCAGTAGATAAGATAATGTTTTATTTAGCTCATATTGGTATCAACATTTGAATTAAAATTCTTAACACTGTTTTCGTAGATGTTTTCCTTCTAAATTAGTTAATCAGGTTGCGAGCTGGGGAGCTAAGTGAACCGGTAGTAGAAGAAATTGGTGATTTGCAAGGTTAATTAACAGTTGAAAAACAACATTCTCACTATTATTTCATGCAACTGGATCTTAGTTCATGCAAGAGTTTTAAAAATCCTGAAAATATGTGTAGAATTAATCAGTACAAATGCAGTTTCTTTTTTTCTGTCGGTGGAACTGTTTACTTTCTTGCGCATTTAATTAGAAGATTTTAAGCAAATCATTGTTACAGTAACTATAGAAACATGCATTTTGTATTATTTTACTTAATTTCATGTCGATAAAGAAACCATGGTGTATTTTACATTGCTGGATAACATATAATAATTATTATTATTTTCTTTTTTTTTATTGCGGAACACATTAATTATTTACTCTATTTACAATACAACAATTAAAAGTACTGACAATATTTTTATCTACTATTTAGACTATTTACCATGCTAGGTATAACAAATTCCAGTTGTTTTTTGATACTCAAATGAAAGCTGCTCTCTTTAATATGCAACTTGTTAGTTCAACAATTCCAAGCTGTTAAACCGGACTAAATTCACCAATCTTGAACCTAACACCTTCTTGAAAGTTATGATTGATTGGTCATGTTTTGAGTAAACATAATGATGGTGGTTGATGAAATGATTTTTCAATGTCGTCAATTGTTTGTGTAGACTCCCAGATGGCTTTGCACAGCTCAAGAATCTTACGTCACTTAGTCTGAATGATGTGTCTTTGATCCGGCTGCCTCCGGACATCGGAAGGTGAGCTTTTAAATTTTTTAATATGTCTTCACATTTTATTAACGTAAGGGAAGACTGAACAATGATAAGAGGCAGGGATGTTATTCACTTTTAATATTCACCTGTTCAATAGCTTTGATCTTCATATCTGAAACAAATTTGTTACTTTAAATGAATGGCTCCAATCACGGTTTTCAATGTCATCTTTCTCAGAAGGCAAAATGGTCAGAAATTACAGTGTTTGTATGGGAATCTGATGACAAATAACTTTTTGAAATATTGAATTTTGAACAACTTATGAAATACAACTTTACCATACTAGGTAGCAGATTGTATTTACCAAACAGGAAGGATGTAGCTTGACTAGGAGACACAAATTTTTTCCCGCTTGTCTCCCCTGGCCAAATTAGGAGAATGAGTATCTTCCAGCCAAGTTACCTCCTTCCAACTTGGTGAACACAATCTTCTACCTACATGTAGTGTAAGTTTAACATTGCAATTCACAAGCAGTGTAAAAATTGATTTTTTATATAGTTATTTGCCATGGTATTCCCATAGAAACACTGAAATTTCTCACATGCGTTACCTACCCATCAAGATGGCGTTGAAAACCAAGGTTGGGCGTACTGTTTCAGCTATAGCTAAGTTCGTTCATGTAACAACAAGGGCCCCTCCAGTTTGCTCAGCCGTTACAGTGCTCTGTGTTTCAACCTCAGTAACCGCCCTGCAGTGATTTAGATGCAAGTCTAATATTTATTATGAAACAAATTCTAGATCTGTATAAAATTCTTAACTTTCCTGTAGATCATGTGCATAATATTTAAATGTTCAATCATGTTTTGTTAGTTTAACAGAACTCACAGTACTGGAAGCTAGAGAAAATCTGATCAAGTACCTACCAGTGTAAGTTTTCCAGTATTTTAACCATCAAAATTTCTTAATCGATAACAGACTGTTCTCTTGCTGATTGTTAAGCAACAAATCCCCCCTGAAGACTCAGCTTTAGTTTGTTATTCAAGTCAATCTCAGTTGTTATAGTTTATAGCCTCTTACTTTTCCACTCCATTTGTTTGCACTCTTGACCAATCTTATTCTTTAAGTAACAAATTATTACTTTATATATATGTTTTCATCTTCTTCGCATCTCACTTTCAGTTCCATGGAATTCCTTACGAAGCTTGAAAGACTGGATCTTGGCTGCAACGAACTTGAAGAACTTGTAAGTCTATTCCAGTTAATCTCTATTGCACTACATTTGAACAATAACACTTGTATATGCTTAGGAGCAGATACTTTGTATTTTAATTTTATAACGTTTGGATACTGCCTTAGTTCCTTGCTGCACCACACAAGGTCCCAGAACAGTGCTGTACTGTTGCGAGAAAGGTTGTCTTATAAATGAGGAGAAGCATACGCGACAATGTCGAAAGTAATTATGGGTACAGTAGGTAATTGGGATTTTACGGCTCCATAATTGGAGCGCAAGATGTTTCAGCTTGTGAAAGGAAACAGCACAAACCCGTGTATTCATAATTTATCCTTCCTTCTTGCTTGACACTGTGAGCTTCAATCAAGCATTGCCAAACTGTTTAAAATAAATTACTATATTTAGAGAGGAAGCCACATAATACCAATCAGCGTTGTTGTGTAGGCTTTTTCACTTTTGTTGGACAACCTTTGTTAAAATGGCTGTATATTGCTTTGAAATCTGTATAATTAGCAGTGCAATTATAGTGGCTGTAGAGGAGGGTGGGTCCTCTGTTGCTCCAGCTGGAGGTTTTGTCAGGGTGGGGGGAGAGGGGGTTGAAATGCTTTGTTTGCCCGTGGGGCCTTATTGCTGTCAGGCTTATAGCTAGGGTGGGAAGGGGGAGGGTTGTAGGAAACAGCTCTTGGACTCTTCTCCTGATCTGTCTCTGAAAGTAATTGACCAAGCCCTCTACAATATTGTAGTATGCAGAGCTTGGCAACATGCAACCTTAGCAAAGAGACACGTCTGACTACAATATTATTATAATTGAAGGCTTTGGTGGAAAAAGGGCGGTAGTGATTTTTGGCTAAAATTGAACATTGCCAAAACAGCTCCAAATTTGGCATGCACATTTGGTTAGGTGTATTAAACAATGTCCTGCCTTTT
>Ga0126343_10000826_pt1 | contig 13104 bp, 12 predicted proteins | sample Cyp2metagenome_FD_92531 | JGI IMG/M metagenome (GOLD analysis project Ga0126343, IMG submission 92531) | Coral microbial communities from Lord Howe Island, Old Settlement Bay, Australia - Cyphastrea 2 metagenome | ecosystem: Host-associated > Invertebrates > Cnidaria > Coral ... | reverse complement strand
TGCATTTTAACTTCATCATTTCTGAAATGTCCGGACCTTCTTGGAAAGAACAATTAGGCCGTTTCAATTGATTCTAAATTGTTTGCAACGTTTGTATTTTTGGCGGTGACGGCGGCCCATAGTGTACTCACTGAAGATATTTTGCCCAATAAAACCTTGAACACAATAAATGTCCACTCAGTTTAAGTACAGACTTAATGCTTGAAACAGACAATCACGAGTGATTTTGTCTTTTACATAACCTAGTCAGAAGAAGGGAAGACATTCCCGATATTCTAACAGGATAACTGGCTGGGAATCAAGAGAGTTTGTTTGTCCCCGGACCTAGCGTTTACAAGTTCAGTCTTTGAAACATTATTTCTCACAGTGACATTTGGCGGTCAAATAAAAGAACAATGGAGTAAACATTTAATCATATCCCACTTAATTAAATTTATACCTTCTAAACTGGTTCTTCGTTGTTCTATAAACCTTTCTAGGTAAGCACTTGACAGGTCTTAATTTATAGTTTGACGTATTTCGTACCTTCTACTCACTTAGAGTAATATGGAACTTCTTTTAGAACTACGTTCCTCATTCAAATTCGTTGCATTTCTACAGGTCTCACTTAAGCTCAGGCGACCCGAGTTAGATAAATCTCCGGGCAACTAAAAATAATCATACTAGTTGTCTGGCGCATTTGATATGACTGATAAAAACTACAAAGACTGAATAACCGAAAATGCACTACAGTAGACTTGATAAAATGTTAACATTTCAAACGAGGAATGATCTATGAGCCGACATTCGTTAGAGCTGAGAGCGTTCGCTGACATCGAAAGTACTAGTCTGTTGCATCAGGACGAAACTAGCCGTGTCTGCCTTGATCTGAGTTCGTGTATAAAATCAATCGTATTAATTCGCAACTGGCCTGAAATAAAAGAGCGAAAAGTGCAATCGTTTATACTCACATTTATTCTTCTTCCATGCGGCCTTCATCCTGATGAAGGTTTCTTCTACTTGTGTGGAAATGTAAAAAACTCTGTCCGATTAGTTAACAATTATTCACCGAAGTGGAGGTGAATAGTGATGGATATTTACCGAGCCGCGAAGCGGCGAGGTAAATATCCATCACTTTCACCGACATTGAGGTGAATAATTGTTTTAGTATGTACCGCACAAGCTGAATAATTAGCGGACCAAAACGTTATTTTATGTGCGACAAGCCGTCGGAAATTTAAAAATCTTTCGCGCCGGTTTGCTCGGAGGTGAATAGTGCTTGCTAATCACCTCCGAGTGAACCAATTAGAGCGCGCGAAAAGCACTTTTCACTTGTGTGGTATATACTAATATGCAACATAGTAATGTTTTCTCCTTGGTATGCAATGATGGAAATCAGCAATCAAAATTGGATCAATGGAATGTTCTGGGTCGTTTTATTGAGTTAAACTCTGCAAAAGAAATCAAAAATAAATGCACACATTTAGAATTTCTAAGAAATCAGTCACTGTGACCATTTCCTAGAAAAGACGGCATGAACAGGGCATTCTGCCAGAACTCACTCGGGTATGAATGCAATGCTTTTTTTTTTTTTAAAAAAAAAAAAGGGAAACAATTATTTGATTCGTCTGTATTTACATTACAGATATTACATAGTATTTTCTCGAGTATGTGCCAAGCCAGCCTGCTCGGTTTTGGACAGAAAAGTCCCTTTCTTTGTGATAAGAGAATTTGACAAAACAGCCTACAGAAACCGGCATTAGGTATCATCAAACTTTAGAAGGGAAATATCCCTTTACTTTGTTTATAGCTATTAAAAGAATCAGGAGGGGAAATATCCGTGTGCTGATCAGCCAATCAGGTTTTAGAATTTAAAATTATTTTTTCTTATTGGTCAGAAAGTCATGCGTGACGTCGTCGATTCTGTTAAGTTGGGGAGCAAGAGGCGCGAAATTCAAATCAAATTTGTTTTGAGAGAAGTGAGTTATTGTGTTTCGATTCGAACTTATCCTTCGTTATTGTCAGCAGAACGCCTAATTTCTACGGATTATGCCAAATTATAATCTAACAGTTGCCAATGCCGATATTTACCTGGGATATCTAAAATCGCGTGCCACGGACGGTCTAGATGAAGTCAAAGAAGTTATTCGTGACATATCATGTGATGATGTCAGAGACGTTTACTTCTATTAATTACATTTCTCAGACTGTCGGCTTGCGGGGACTTGCTTATGCAATCCGCATTCATTTCTCCCTCTAGAGATCAAAACAGCCTTTCCTTGCTTGTCAAGTGTCGGCAGAAATTTTGTCAAAGGTGAGAATAATTTTGTTTTGTCTAAATGTCTTGCATGACGTTTATCCCGAATTATATTAAGGTGTAGGATAGTTTGACAGGTTTGATGGCAATAAGAACAGAAAACGAAAATACTTTCAGCGAATGAAATAAACTGTGTTCTTGATCGAGTGCGTGAACAGTGAAATCACTGAACGGTAGTAATGTCACAAGCGAAGATTATGATGCGACATTGTATAAAATTAAATACATCACGTGCCCTGTAAAATCACGAACAATTGCGTATTAAAGAAACCTAAATAGGTAGGGAAATTTTCCCTGTGCTGATCAGCCAATCAGGTTTTAGAATTTAAAATCCTTTTTTCTTATTGTACAGAAAGACGTGACGTCGTCGATTTTATTTAGCTGGGGAGCAAGAGGCGCGAAATTCAAATTAAATCTGCTTTGAGGGAGGTGAGTTACAGCTTTTTGATTCGAATTTACCCTTCGTTTGTTCTCAGTAGAATACCTTATTTCCGTAGAAAATGCCAAATTAAAATTTGTCAATTGTCGTGGCCGATATTTACCTGGGATATCTTCAATCACGTGCGAGGGCAAGAACTTGATACTAGCTGTAATGTTGATATGTGTAGGTCAGCGGTGTCACATACGGGACTCACGTTTTTCAGTAGTTTTCCATAGCACCTGTTGTTGTTCGTATCATCATGGTTGCAGATGATTAAAAGTGTTGTTACCGAAACACTGGACTAATCTATTAGCGTGGACATTATATTTGGCGACGAGAATCATGTCGGACCGTGCCACGAGGAAGAAGCACCGGCGGTTTCGAGCCCGCAAAATATCGCTGGAACACCGACAGTTTCGGTTCCACAAAGCACAGTCGCTGCAGGAACATCGACAGTTTCAGCTTCACAGAACTCCACGACCGCACCGGCAACACAAGCTGTTGAACATTCGACGTCCGGACCAAAGAACATCAGAATGCAAGCGTTTATCGCGGACTCGGATCCCGACGAATGGAAAAACTGGAGAAAATGGAAAAACGAACTTCTCTCTCGTTTCAGATATTTCCGCATCTCAAACACTCAGGATCGCATCGATGCTCTTCACATTTATGGAGGAGAACAAATACGAGAGCTGGTTGAATCCCCCGAGAGCGTCCCTACGCCGTCAGCAGCCGAGCTGCAAAATGAATACGAGAAAATAATCGCCGAGCTCGACAACCATTTCATTCCCATGGTCAACCCCGACTGTGTTCGTAGCAAGTTGGAAAAAATGTGTCAAAAAGAAGGTGAATCAGTGGCCCAGTATCACGCGCGTCTACGGCTTCAAGTAGCCAAGTGTGGGTTTACGGACCCGAATGACGTGATTCGAAGTAAGATCCTGCAAACTATGCGCGACGAGAAACTCCGCCGGGAAGCAATGGTGAAAAGATTAACAGTCCAACAGCTACTGGAGCACGCGGCGAACAAAGAAGATATCGATCGCTAAGCTCAGGATATGGAGCAAAAGCTTGCACCAGTTCCAGACCAAGTTAACGGAATTCACCTGAAGAAAACCCGGAATCAAAGAATAAACGCAACCCCAAGCCACTGCAGGACGACAAGAAAGAAAACGCACGCCAATTCTGTGGCGTAGACCACAAAGGGCCGAGATCAAACTGCCCCGCCTCTGGAAAAACATGTGCCTTGAGTTTAAAAAAAAAGGTCATTTCGCTCGCATGTGTAAAGACAAAAGGAACCAGAAAGACTCCCCATCGAAGTCACGGTCAACCGCAAAGTACGTCCAGGAAGAGGAACAGGAGGAGTCATCGGATTTAGATTTCACCTTCCAGGTCAGAGTAGACAAACCTCGCCCTCACAATTGCGCTACTGTTGAAGTTCGAGTCAATGGGGTAGTAGGAAGGATGGAAGCTGATTCATGTTCCACAGCCAACATCATCGATGAGCAAAAGCTGGAGAAACTTCAGAGCGCACTCCAGAACAAGATAGCAATGCTTCCCACAGATACGCAGTTATTTGCAATTGCACAAAGAGAACCTGTACCCCTTGTTGGATGTTTTGATGCCGAAATCGAAAGCATCAGCACTGGAAGTAGGACACAGCCACTTTCCTGGTTGCCAAGGGAACCACCAAATCTCGACCTCTCCTAAGTCTGGATACATGTGTTGAGCTAGGACTGCTACACCAAACCAATGCAACCCAAGAAAAGAAAACAGAAGCGGCAAGCCAAACTAGTGCCCCCTCCACAGACCCAGTGGTCACGAAACTGACATCAGGGTATCATGAAGTGTTCTCAGGTCTGGGCAAACACAAGTTCATTAAAGCAAAGGTAATCGTAAACGAAGACGTTCACCCTGTCGCACATAAACAGAGACGGATTCCTTACATCTTAGCCCCGGAGGTAGCCAAAGAAGAACAGCGACTTAAAGAGCTGGGCATAATTGAAGCAGTACCAGACAGCCAACCAACCACCTGGTGTATCAACCCCGTGATAGCTCCAAAGCCACACAATCCGGATGCTATACGTTTTTGTTCTGACATGAGAGTACCGAACACTGCCATCCTCCGCCCTGTAACTGAAGCACTAACTTTGGAAGACATAAAGTTTAAGCTTGAAGGTGCCACAGTCTTCAGCGTTCTGGATATGAATGAGGGTTACCACCAGCTAGAGTTGGACGAGGACAGCAGACACCTGACTACTTTCTGTGGAATGGACTGCAAAATGAGGTACACAAGGTTGAACTATGGAACAATCTCTGCACAGGATATCTTTGACAAACCAATGGATGACACCATTGCAGGACTTAATGGTGTGCTTCAAATCAGAGACGACTTCATTGTTTTTGGCAAAGTCAACGCAGACCATTACAAGGCCCTTGAGAATCTACTCCACCGATTCCGAGAATGCGGCCTCACCTTCAACCCTAAAAAATGCAAGTTCCGCCTACCTCAGATCGAATTCTTCGGTTTCATCTTCTCGAAAGATGGAATTAAGCCATCACCGAGCAAAGTCCAAGCCCTGAAGCAGATGGATCTACCCAGAAACGTATCTGAAGTGCGTTCTCTCTTGGGCATGGCTCAGTACTCCGTAAGATTCATTCCCAACTTCGCGGAGATGACCACACCCCTGCGTGACCTCACCCATCAGGGAGCTAAATGGCGATGGTCACAAACCGAGCAAGCAGCATTTGAAAAAGTTAAGGACAAACTATCAAGTGACACTGTCTCAGGATACTATGAAACTGGTCAGGACACAAAGCTTCTGGTAGATGCCGGACCCAGTAGATTGGAGAAGAGAGTTGTATGTCTTCTTAGCCAATTACAGAGCCACACCCCACCCAAATACTGGGAAGAGCCCTTATCAGTTATGCATGAACAGAACTGTAAGGATCAAACTTCCTACCATCGTCAAAACCACTCCTGACACGGACGCCAAGCAGAAGGACAAGGATTCAAAGGAAGAGATGAAAGCTTACGCTGACCAGAAACGACAGGCGAAGCTGCACAACCTGAAAGCTGGAGATATCACACTGGTGAAACAGAGAAAACTTAACAAAGCCAGTCCAGATTTCGAACCTGTACCATACACAATCCTGGATGTCAAAGGTTCCATGATCACTGCCAGACGATCAACTGATCAGAAAGAAGTCACCCGCAATAGCTACCATTTCAAGAAACCACCAAACCTTCCAGGAAGTACCATACCTGACACCGAATCAGTACTCGCCGATGAGCAAGTGCCACTCGACTTCGAAGGACCGGAGATCTGTCAACTTGCCTCAACCTCAGCACCCCAAGAGGAATATAGTCAGGCACACCCAAGGGAAACTGATGGTAACCAGGACAACGCAACGCTTGCAGCAGCAGATCATATTGCCCCTTCACCACGTTTAACCTCCCGTAGTGGTAGACCACTCAAGAAACCTGGCTGGATGAAAGACTATGTTATGACTTAATAAACTCTGTTAATTGTTAGAGCCTTGTTAGCCAAGTTAAAGCTAAGTTAATATGTTTGACATAGCCATTCGGTTTTTTTATACTGCAGCGAATTGCATGATTTCGTTGTTTCATCCCTTTGCTAGCGCTGTTAGCATTGTCTTTGTTTTTTTTCACTAAGACTTACGTTGTTTATAACTACCCGGGGAGAGATGTAATGTTGATACGTGTAGGTCAGCGGTATCACATACGGGACTCACGAAGTAGTTTTCCATAGCACATGTTGTCGTTCGTGTAATCATGGTTGCAGATGATTAAAAGTGTTGTTACTGAAACACTGGACTAATCTATTAGCGTGGACATTATACTAGCCCCACATAGAGCACATTCCCATATTGTCTTATTCATATATATCCATACATGGAATGTCTTTATCCATACATGGATATGTGGGCTAGCATGAAGTTCTGACCCGTGCGGGACGGACGATCCAAATGAAGGTAAACATGTTAATTGTGAAATATCATTTTCATAATGTCAGGGACGCCCCCCGGTTTACTTCTATAATTACATTTCTTAGACTGTCGGCTTGCGGCGACTTCTTTATGTAAACAGTATTTATTTCTCTTTCTAGAAAACAAAAGAGCTTTTCCTTGAAATTAACCGAAGGTGAGAACAATTTTGTCGTGATTATGCATGCCTGGAGTGAGCCAGTGACGCCTATCCCGAATTATTAAGATGTATAGGATGTTTTGGTCCCAATTCAAAACCCAGGTAGTGTCAGGGATTGAACTTTTGATTTCACGAACGTTTAAATGAAATCATTCAAAGGGGTAATGTTACAAATGGCGATAATGATGTGCTATTGTGTAAAATATATGTCACGTGTTCAGTGAAATAGCAGGCGATTGGTGCACGTGAAGTTCGACGAGGACTTCCGGTGCGAGTTTCAGAGGCGCTTGGAATTCGCCAAACACCAGTACTTCCCATGAACACGTCTGATAAAGTTCCTAGTTTCCGAAATTCGTAGACATGGGAAAATTAACAGGCTGCACGAGTGTTCTGAGATGAAAAATATTAGGCTACGTCTCGCTGTGACTTCAAGCAAGCTCATTGCCTTTAATTCCGCGCAAACCGCATTACAGTTATTAATACGGACGTTCTGTTTATTCCTCAGATGGAGGCTTCTGATATTTGTCAACGTCTTTTCAGAAAACCGTGGAGATCCTACACTCACCTTGCTGAATCACCACAATCTGAGGGAATTTATGCGATCGGCTTCAGGCAACTATTAAGTCCTGAGGTCATATACGTTGGACGGTCCATCCACATTCGTACGCGGCTCCATCAGCATAGATGGCAAAGCCTGCAGGCGATTGACAACTTTGTGAAAGAGCAATTCACTCTAAACGGCGGTGTTAACTTGTTTATTAAATGGGTAGAGGTAGAAAATAGCAGATGTCTAGAGGGAAACTACCTTAATTGTATGAGTAAAAAACTCGGTTATTGGCCGCGTTTTAACTTAAGAAAAGGAAACACGTGTATCTAAGTCCCACTGAGGATTAACTGTAATGCAAACGATTTATGTCATTTATTGATCTTTGAATAATTCGCTATAATAATATGTCTAATTTGAGTCCTACGTGCAAGGTATGTAATCAATTAACAGTTTAACAAATTAACGTCAGTTTTTTATGCGTCTGTCCTGTTATTGATCATGAATTTCGTCATAACTTTGTCAAAGTAGCTGTGGATCCACGAAGCGATAGACGAAATTCGTTGTCAATAACAGAACAGACGCATTAAAAACTGACATCAACTTGTTTTTTACGATAACAGATTGTCGAATTTTCCGCTCTCGCTCGCTGACGCGTCGCACGAATTTCAATTTTATGTGTCTGTCCGCATATTGACCATAAAATTTAGCCAAGGAGCGCGCGTGAATTTCTGCAGTTATCGTAAAAATAATGTTTGATGTTTTTGATAGACATACAGGTTTCTAGAAGTTACGGCATTAACTACCTTCTTTAATTAATTAAGATATCATTCTCCACATTTTCGTAATTTGTACGTAATTGACTGTAATCATATCGTGACAGTGCTATTAGGAAACACGAATAGCTGTATGCTGTAACTGTTCGACTGAGACATAGGCAGCGCCCTTTCATATTATTCACTTGTAGTTACTTTGGACTTTTGGGTTTCAGGTTTTTTACGTGGTCTTTAGTTTATAACAATGGTGCTGATATGCTTTGTAGTGTCCATGTCGTGATTTTGTTATGTCGTCCGTCATTCACGGCCGATTTAACCAAGCGTTAATCAAGGTACTAATACCTTGATAATCTCTTGCGGATTTAACCCATGATCCTCTACCGGTAAAGAGTTTCTTAATTGTGCCAGTATACTTAACATTTGTTGCCGTCGAGTCAGCAGATGACGTATTGGATGATTTTAGGGCTAGGTTTAGTCATAGAGAAAAAGCTTGGTATGTGCGCATGTGTTTAAAACTTCAAAAGCATACTTAATCAGTAATTTTAAGATGGCATCTTAGAAGATGGTTCAACAGGTTAGTGAACGTTAACCTAGAAGAAAGTATTATTGAAAGTGATTATCTGTAGAAGATACTTCAGAAGAGACAAAAAGCCAGAGGGAAGGCAAGGAACAGAGAAAAGCGTTATAAAAGTAACTTTCCTAGTTGAGCTTTGTCGTTGACTAAACATCGCATCGGCACGGAGTACCTCCGCTCGTTAATTTAGCTAGTTCCCCCTCCTCCCCACCCCTCAAAGTTCTTTCAACAGCAATAGTGCGTTTTTGCAACAGCCTCACAATAAACCGGCGTAACTTTTGTTCATTGCGGATGATTTGTCTTTATACAGCTTTACGCGAATGTTGATCAGACAATCTGGCCTCGGTGGTTAATTTGTATTTGATTGTTACCATCGCTATTTAGACTATCTTCTTGCTATCTAGTCTACTTCTTCGGTCATTTCTATTCTGTACTTGAAACAGCCGAATTGTAAATCAAGATCTGCTCTGTGTGAGTTACAAATGATTTTTCGAGTAAGACGTTTTTGTCCAAGGAGTTTTTGGGACAATTTTCAATCCTTTGGCGTTGTTCCACACTGGTTCTTCGGGTCTGTCCATCCTATTCATGTTACGAAACTCGATATCGCCGCACCCACCTCTGAAATCCCTCCTTGTTCTAGCTGGGATACACATATTAAGGAGTGAAGGTCATCTATTATATGTTAAAGAGCTTGCAAATCGTATTTACTTCTTGTACGAATTAGTACAAAAGGAGTTTTGCTGGAGAATTCGAAGTTTCACTCCCCAGGCAATTTCTAATACGATTTATTAGACAACGGTGATCGATCGGCCGTAAAGCCAACCATATTTTGATCCCAGTGCGTTTACAAGATCTCAGTCATGCAACTCTTTATCTGCAGAAATGGATCAGTTGCAGTGGCGGATCCGGACCTTGAGCTAAAGGGAGGGGGGAGGGGGTTTGCTTGCCCCTCCAGCTTTTCTTTCTTCCTTCTTTTTTTTTACCCAAAATAAGGGGGGAATGTCCCCCGGGCCCCTCCCTTAGATCCTCCACTGAGTTGTTAACTGCTACACCACGGTCAAGGAATGGTTCGCAACTGCCGGCTCAACATGAAAACGTTATGTCGATCGTAAGATTGACTTCTTCTATGTGACCTTCATCCTATTTAATCTTATATTATTATACGCGTGTGAAATCCATATACAATACTGAGTAAGCAGCTCTAGATCCTACTCCTTGGTGTGTTATTCACTGATGTATTAAGATCGGAAATCACAAAACAGTTAGTGTAGTAGCCGTTATAAGAGTGTAGCCCATATAACTCAGCAAAAATTAAATGCGTCACCATAATGAATTAAAATTAGCATTTCTAGGAACAGTGATTTCACTTGTAATAGCAGAGATGCAAGTTTTAGTGGTGGTCGTAATAGCGCGCGGAAGATAAATCATGTATTATAGTTAAGACGATATTACTCGAAAACAAATTGGTGTAAACTATGCACAATCAAACATGTTCACTACTCAGCTGAAACGAATGCGTTGAATTGGGGCTCATAATGTGCTGAGAAGGATGTAGAGGAAGTGAATTCTGGACCAACAGATTTTGAAGCAGAGTTTCCAGTAGTCCTCACTGGCCTTGGTCAGCTAAAAACTGAATGCCACACAACACTTTGGGTTGATGCAAAGCCATTTTTGCTATACAATCCGAGGAAAATTAATTCCTCAACCCCTGTTCGGTGAAAAGTCAGATAGAGACAATACTTAAACTAGGTTTCAAGTTTCAAGTTTTTATTTTTACAAGATACACTTAAGTTATTACCAGGCTAGCTTTCAAATAGGGAAGAGCTAGTTGTAATATAGTTTAGAGTGATGTACTGTAATTTTGTTCATTGTACTGTTGCAGACATTATATTATTATATTATTACTGTAAGTAATGTTGATATTGTTAGTATTGTTGATAAAAAAAAGAGGAGGAAAACTAGAAAATAAGGTGTCATCTCTCCTAACAACTCCCACTGGATGGTTTGCAGGAATTGTCCCAGTCCTCAAACCAAATGGCAAAGTGCGGATCTGTGCTGACCTGACCGAGCTTAACAAAACCGTGCATCGGGAAGTTCACCCGTGCCTTCTGTCTCGCGAAGCTAGGAAACTGCAAAATATTCTCCAAATGTGATGCCAATAGTGAGTTTTGGCAGATACCCCATGATGAGGAGTCCCGACTGCTTACAACCTTTGCACGTGACATGCCCCATTTGGACGATATTACTTCAGCAGACTACCATTTGGCATAAGCTTCGTACCAGAAATTTTCCAGCTAACTTGTCTAGAATCCTTACCACCGTTTTCGTTGATACGCGACTTTGGAAAACAAAACACCCGCGGAAACGTTTCCAAAATTTCCGTCAGTCATACGTGTTATTGACAGATCGGATCGAAATCCACCAATCTTAACCACTAGCGTGACTTTCTGACCTTCTCTACGTCATGCTAGCGGGCTGTGATTGATGGATTTCGATCCGATATGTCGTTAACACGTAAGACTGACGGAAATTTCGGAAACGTTTCCGCGGATGTTTTGTTTTCCAAAGTCGCGTATCAACGAAAACGGTGGTAAGGACCTGGAAGGGACAATCTGTCAAATGGATGATATTCTTGTTCATGGTGTTGATCAATCACTGCTTGACAGACGCCTGGGAGCTGTTCTTCACCACCTACGGGAAGCTGGAATAATCCGAAATGACAAGTGTGAATTTTCCAAACCATCCATCAGGCTCCTGGCACTCTCAGGACCAGTGCAATCACTCAATTCTTGGAACCCTCTGATGTCAATGGATTGCAACGGTTTATGGGAATGTTAAACCATCTTCGCAAGTTCGTCCCCAGATTAGCGGACCTCAGCGAGCCCCTTCGCTTGCTCTTGCGCAAAGACAGTTCCTTGGTGTGGGAAGGGCCTCAACAATACACTTTTCAGCAGATTAAGGAAGCTCTACTGTCCTCTGAAGAACTAGCCCACTACGACCCAAATCCACGTACTATCATCTCAGCAGATGCTTCCAGCACAGGGCTCGGTGCAGAGCTCACTCGGGTCTAAGAAAAGGGGGAACGCCGCCTAATCTGCCACGTACCCAGGTCTCTAAACGAGACAGAGAAAGACTACGCAGTCATTTAAATAGAAGCCCTTGAAGACATCTAGGCTAGTGAGAAGGTTTCAGACTATGTGCTTGGGCTACCTTTTGTTCTTGAGACGGATCGTAAGCCGCTTACTGCCCTCCTGAACTCAACACAGCTCTCAAATATGCCTCCGCGCAATACTGCGTTTCCGTCTGAGACTTCTGCGATACAAATCAAGCTCAGTATGTACCTGGCAAACACCACGCTGCTGCTGATTCCCACTCTCGTACACATAATGGCACCCCAGAGCAAGCAGACGAGTTGTTTGCAGATGAAGTAGAAGCACTTACCACTCAGGCAACAGCCAGTTTACCTGCAACATCCCTGAGCTAGACTAAAAGATATTCAAGAGGCGCAGTGGACGGATGAATAATGCAGCCGAGTAAGAGTTCACTGCTTGTAAGGAGGGCTTGTCGATATGCCTCATCAGCCCCTTCTTGCCATAGTGGGAAAGCAGAGGCCATCTCTGTGTTGTAGATGACTTACTCTTGTATAACGACCACTCAGTAAGAGCAAGGGGTATGAGGCTACAGATCCTAGACTGCGTTCACACTGGTCACTTGGGAATCACTAAATGCCGGTCCAGGGGACCGTTTCTCGAAAGCCCCGGAAACTTTTCGGGCCCGTAAAGCCATGGCAAAATCTCGAACCTTAGGATTACAGAGCTGTTTTATTCACGCATTCTCAATATGAAGAGAAGTTCCCCTCACACAAGATGTTTCAGGCGCATACACTTCTCCGTTTCCAGATACAGATGAACTAAAAATGGCTTCACGGGCCTGTTACGAAAAATAGTGCGTTACTTGCGTGACTCACCAGAACAATCTGGAACGTTCTTGAATATTTAATCAGTGCTGTGTCAATATGACTAAGTAATTCTATTTTAGCAGTTTGCGTATGCTACTGTATATAGTTTCTTATTGTAATGTTTCTTTATTTAGTATAGCCGGAAAGTTCTAGAATCTTTTGCCGTAAAATATATAAGCGGATCAGTGTAAATTTAGAGGAGTGAGAGTGAGAGTTGAGTAGTGTTAATAAGTGAGTACGTTCGTACGTGTTTATTGAAGTGTGACAGAGGTCGCGTGTTGGCAAAGGCCGTGTTTATTGAGGTTCGACAGAGGTCGAGTGTAAAGTTTGGCAGAGAGCCGTGTTAAAGCAAGTATGACGGAGGTCAAGT